>ENA-OQIC01000016-OQIC01000016.1-human-gut-metagenome-genome-assembly--contig:-NODE-16-length-64219-cov-10.299928_pt1 | contig 64219 bp, 59 predicted proteins | sample MGYA00242572_ERZ504736 | MGnify/ENA primary metagenome ERZ504736 (study PRJEB26092, sample SAMD00036201) | human gut metagenome | host: Homo sapiens | study: EMG produced TPA metagenomics assembly of...
CATCAAGGATATCAAGCTGCGTACCTTTATCGCCGAAGGCAACAGTCGGAATGATTTGGCTGCCCATGTGTATGATATCACTTATGGAAGCCTTGTGCCTCATGTGGATAATCTGGTGATTATTGATGACAGCATCGTCCGGGGAACTACGTTAAGACAGAGCATTATCGGCATCCTCGACCGCCTGCATCCGAAGAAAATCGTCATTGTTTCTTCTTCGCCACAGGTGCGTTATCCTGATTATTATGGTATTGATATGGCCAGTATGGATCAGTTTATCGCTTTCAAGGCTGCTATCATATTGAAAGAACGGGATATGAAAGATGTGATAGCCCGTGCTTACAACAAATCGAAAGACCAGGTGGGGTTACCCAAAGAGCAGATGGTGAATTATGTGAAAGAAATTTATGCCCCTTTCACTAATGAGGAGATTGCGGCAAAAATGGTGGAACTTCTCACTCCGAAGGGTACGCAGGCGAAAGTGGAAATCGTTTATCAGACACTGGAAGGATTGCATGAAGCGTGTCCCAACCATACGGGCGACTGGTATTTCAGTGGGGATTATCCTACTCCGGGTGGAGTGAAGCTGGTGAACCAGGCGTTTATAGACTATATAGAAAAAGTTTATCAATTCTAAAGAACAACCATTCAAGATAGATTAGATGAGAAATGTAACATTGATCCTCGACGACGGGAGCCGTTTCCCGGGCAAGTCGTTCGGTTATGAGAAACCGGTAGCCGGCGAAGTGGTGTTTAATACCGCTATGACCGGTTATCCTGAGAGTTTGACAGACCCTTCATATGCGGGGCAGCTGATGACCTTAACTTATCCGTTGGTCGGTAACTACGGGGTACCTCCCTTTACTATCGAACCCAATGGCTTGGCTACTTTTATGGAAAGTGAACGTATCCATGCCGAAGCGATTATTGTAAGTGATTACAGTGAAGAATACAGTCACTGGAATGCGAAAGAAAGTCTGGCCGACTGGCTGAAGCGTGAGCAAGTGCCGGGCATTACAGGCATCGATACCCGTGAACTGACCAAAGTTCTTCGCGAACATGGGGTAATGATGGGGAAAATTGTATTTGATGATGAACCCGGCAATGTGCCCGAAGCAATGTATGCAGGTATCAATTATGTAGATAAAGTATCGTGTAAGGAAGTGATTCGTTACAATGAAGGTGCAGGTAAGAAAAAAGTGGTGTTGGTGGATTGTGGTGTAAAGACAAATATTATCCGTTGCTTACTGAAACGGGATGTGGAAGTGATCCGTGTTCCTTGGAACCATGACTTTACAGGGATGGAGTATGACGGATTGTTTATTTCGAACGGTCCGGGTGATCCGGATACTTGCGATGAGGCGGTACAGCATATCCGCAAGGCGATGAGCCTGAGCGACAAGCCTATCTTCGGCATTTGTATGGGGAATCAGTTGCTTTCCAAAGCAGGAGGTGCCACCATCTATAAATTGAAATACGGTCATCGCAGCCATAACCAACCGGTGCGCATGATAGGAACGGAACGTTGTTTCATTACCAGTCAGAACCACGGTTATGCGGTAGATAATAATACATTGGGAACCGATTGGGAACCGCTGTTCATCAATATGAATGACGGTTCCAACGAGGGTATCAGGCATAAAACCAAACCTTGGTTCTCGGCACAGTTCCATCCGGAAGCTGCATCGGGACCTACGGATACCGAGTTCCTGTTTGATGAGTTTGTGAAGTTGTTATAAACCGTGTATTAAAAAGAACAAGTATGAAAGACGAAATAAAGAAAGTATTGTTATTAGGTTCCGGTGCCTTGAAGATTGGCGAGGCCGGAGAATTTGACTATTCGGGTTCGCAAGCATTGAAAGCCTTGAAGGAGGAAGGGATTGAAACGGTTCTGATCAACCGAACATCGCTACCGTGCAGACCAGCGAAGGGGTGGCAGACCAGATTTATTTCCTGCCCGTTACTCCTTATTTTGTAGAGAAGGTGATAGAAAAGGAACGTCCGGACGGCGTGCTCCTGTCTTTCGGCGGACAGACTGCCTTGAACTGTGGGGTGGCACTGTACAAAGCAGGTATCTTCGAAAAATACAATGTCCGTGTGTTGGGTACTCCCGTGCAGGCCATCATGGATACTGAAGACCGTGAATTGTTTGTAGAAAAACTGAATGAAATCAATGTCAAGACCATCAAGAGCGAAGCGGTGGAAAATCTGGAAGATGCCCGTCGCGCCGCTAAAGAATTAGGTTATCCGGTCATTATCCGTGCCGCCTATGCATTGGGTGGTTTGGGCTCAGGTTTCTGTGACAATGAAGAGGAACTGAATGTTCTGGCTGAAAAGGCCTTCTCTTTCTCTCCGCAGGTATTGGTGGAAAAGAGTTTGAAAGGCTGGAAGGAGGTGGAGTATGAAGTGGTCCGTGACCGTTATGATAACTGCATCACTGTATGTAACATGGAGAACTTCGACCCGCTGGGTATCCATACCGGCGAGTCTATCGTGATCGCCCCTTCGCAGACACTGACCAATGCGGAATATCATAAACTTCGTGAACTGGCTATCCGTATCATCCGCCATATCGGCATTGTGGGCGAATGCAATGTACAGTATGCCTTCGATCCCGAATCGGAAGATTACCGTGTCATTGAGGTCAACGCCCGTCTTTCGCGTTCGTCTGCATTGGCTTCCAAGGCTACCGGCTATCCGTTGGCTTTCGTTGCCGCCAAATTAGGCTTGGGATATGGGTTGTTCGACTTGAAAAACTCGGTGACAAAGACCACCAGTGCCTTCTTCGAGCCTGCACTGGACTATGTGGTGTGCAAGATTCCCCGTTGGGACTTGGGCAAGTTCCACGGTGTGGATCGTGAACTGGGCTCGTCCATGAAATCGGTGGGCGAGGTGATGGCTATCGGACGTACTTTCGAAGAAGCCATTCAGAAAGGTTTGCGCATGATTGGTCAGGGAATGCATGGTTTTGTAGAGAATAAGGAATTGGTTATAGAAGACGTGGACAAAGCCCTTCGTGAGCCGACGGACAAACGTATCTTCGTGATCAGCAAAGCCATGCGTGCAGGTTACACGGTAGACCAGATTCATGAGCTGACCAAGATTGACAAATGGTTCTTGCAGAAATTGCAGCACATCATGGACACTTCTAAAGAGATGCACGAATGGGGCAATAACCACAAGCAGATTACCGATATGCCGGACGAATTGCTCCGCAAGGCGAAAGTGCAGGGATTCTCCGATTTCCAGATAGCCCGTGCCATTGGCTACGAAGGAGATATGGAAGACGGTATTCTGTATGTGCGTAATCATCGTAAGCAGGTGGGAATCCTTCCGGTGGTGAAACAAATCGATACTTTGGCGGCCGAGTACCCTGCACAGACCAACTATCTGTACTTGACGTATAGCGGTGTGGCCAATGATGTGAAGTACTTAGGCGACCATAAATCCATCGTGGTACTGGGTTCGGGTGCTTACCGCATCGGTTCGTCGGTGGAATTTGACTGGTGTGGCGTGCAGGCTTTGCAGACTATCCGTAAGGAGGGTTACCGCAGTGTCATGATTAATTATAATCCCGAAACGGTTTCTACCGACTATGATATGTGCGACCGTCTGTACTTTGACGAGCTGACTTTCGAGCGTGTGATGGATATTCTCGAACTGGAGAATCCTCACGGAGTCATTGTATCTACCGGTGGCCAGATTCCCAATAATCTGGCTCTCCGTCTGGATGCGCAAAATGTAAATATCCTCGGTACCAGTGCCAAGAGCATTGACAATGCCGAAGACCGGGATAAATTCTCGGCCATGCTGGACCGCATCGGAGTGGATCAGCCCGAATGGAGCGCATTGACTTCTATGGAAGACATCCATGCCTTTATTGACAAGGTAGGCTTCCCTGTTTTGGTACGTCCCTCGTATGTGCTGAGTGGTGCGGCCATGAATGTCTGCTCCAATCAAGAAGAGTTGGAACGCTTCCTGAAACTGGCTGCCAATGTATCGAAAAAGCATCCGGTAGTGGTGAGCCAGTTCATCGAGCACGCCAAGGAAGTGGAAATGGACGCTGTGGCTCAGAATGGTGAGATTGTGGCATATGCTATCAGTGAGCACATTGAGTATGCCGGAGTGCATTCGGGCGATGCCACTATCCAGTTCCCACCGCAAAAGCTGTATGTGGAAACGGTGCGCCGCATCAAGCGCATCTCCCGTCAGATAGCCAAGGAATTGAATATCTCCGGTCCGTTCAATATCCAATATCTGGCAAAGGACAATGATATCAAGGTAATTGAATGTAACCTTCGTGCTTCACGCAGCTTCCCCTTTGTCAGCAAGGTGCTGAAAATTAATTTTATTGAACTGGCTACCAAAGTGATGCTCGGACTGCCGGTTGAGAAACCGAACAAGAATCTTTTCGAGTTGGATTATGTGGGTATTAAGGCCAGCCAGTTCTCTTTCAACCGTTTGCAGAAAGCCGATCCGGTATTGGGGGTAGACATGGCCTCTACCGGTGAAGTAGGCTGCATCGGTACGGATACTTCGTGTGCCGTATTGAAGGCGATGCTGTCTGTGGGGTATCGTATTCCGGAAAAGAGCGTGTTGCTTTCTACAGGTAATGCCAAGCAGAAAGCGGATACCTTGGAAGCGGCCCGTATGTTGCAGAAGAAAGGTTATAAACTTTATGCCACCGGAGGCTCATCCCACTTCCTGACCGAGAACGGGGTGGAAAATACCCGCGTGTATTGGCCCAGTGAGGAAGGGAAACCTCAGGCACTGGATATGTTGCATCGGAAAGAGATAGACATGGTAGTCAATATCCCGAAGAATCTGACAGCCGGGGAGTTGGACAATGGATATAAGATACGTCGTGCCGCTATCGACCTGAATGTGCCCTTGATAACCAATGCTCGTCTGGCAAGTGCGTTTATCAATGCTTTCTGTACCATGACGATAAACGATATCGCTATCAAGAGCTGGGCGGAATATAAATGATTTTAATGGCTGATGATATGTGGTTAATGGGGTGTGGCAACAGTGCACTCCATTAACTATTAATCAGTGACTTCTCTTTTATCGGAAAATAAATCACTATTCTTTCTGTGTTTACAAAAAGTTTTCTACTTTTGTCCAATTAGGAATCCTAAAGATATTCAAAACAAATGGATTGTGAACACAAGCTTAAAGTATTAGAGCAGGAAATTGAATCGTTGAAAGAGGAGAACAGGCTGCTGAAAGAAAAATTATCTTCTTCTGAAAAAAACTTTGATGGCGTTAGTTTCAAGGAGAAATATGCGGTAAGAATATTAGATTCCTTGCCGGATATGTTGACCGTTTTCAATCATGAGGAAATGGGGATAGAGGTGGTGTCTAATGAGGAAACAAATCATGTGGGTGTATCCAACAACGATTTTAAGGGGATGCGTATGCAGGATATGGTTCCTAAAGAGGCTTATCACAATATACATAATAATCTTCAGAAGGTTATTTCGACAGGTAGGGGTTCTACAGCCCATCATGAATTGGATGTGGACGGGACGCTTCATTATTATGAAAATCGTATTTTCCCCTTAGATGAAGAATATGTGTTGATAATGTGCCGTGATATTAGTGAAAGAGTTGCCACACAGCAGAATTTGGAAATATTTAAACGGATATTGGATAGGGTCAGTGATAGTATTCTGGCTGTATCGGCTGACGGAACCTTAGTCTATGCCAACCGGCAGTTTATTGAGGAATATGGAGTGAAAGGGGAATTAGGAACACAGAAAATCTATGATTTGCCTGTTTCCTTGAATACTAAAGAACAGTTTGATAAACGTGTTCAGGAGATTCGCGACAACGGAGGTAATTTTGCTTATCGTGCCAAATATACCCGTGTGGGAGAAACAAAACTTCGTGTTCATCAGGTTTCGGCCTTTATGATTCAAAATCAGGGCGAGGAAATGATTTGGTTCTTTACACAGGATATAACAGATGTTATCAAGAATCGTGATGAATTGCGTGAATTGAATTATCTGATGGATGCTATACTGAATAATATTCCTGTTTATTTGTTTGTGAAGGACCCTGAAGATGATTTCCGATATCTTTATTGGAATAAGGCGTTTGCCAGTCACTCTAAAATTCCTGCTTCCAAAGCGTTGGGGCGTACTGATTTTGAAGTATTTCCCGAATATGAGAATGCGGAGAAGTTTCATCGGGATGATTTGGAATTGATTCGTACCCGCGAACGTATGGAAATGCAGGAAACGTATGTGACGGCTACAGGAGAGCCCCGTATTGTGCAGACCTTGAAAACGTTGGTTCCTCTGGAAGGGAGGACACCGCTCATTATCGGTATTTCATGGGATATTACCAATATACAGAATATAGAGCAGGAATTGATATTCGCCCGTATCAAAGCCGAACAGTCCGACAGGTTGAAAACCGCTTTCCTTGCCAATATGAGCCATGAAATCCGTACTCCGCTGAATGCAATTGTGGGATTTTCGCATTTGATGACTATAGCGGATAACGCAGAGGATGAAAAACTTTATTCGGACATCATCAACCAGAATTCGGAAATATTGTTGCAATTAATCAATGACATACTTGATTTGGCAAAAATAGAGGCGGGTACATTGGAATACATCAGATATCCAATGGATTTGGGAGAATTGTGCCGTAATGTGTATGAGATGCATAAGGATCGGGTGCAGACTGGGGTTGTTTTGATATTAGACAATAAAGACACCAGCTTGATAATCAATGAAGATCAGAACCGAATTATGCAAGTTGTTACAAATTTGATAACCAATGCTATAAAATTTACTTTCAAAGGGGAAATCCGTTTTGGTTTTGAAGTGAGGGAGGAGTATATTGATTTTTATGTAAAAGATACGGGAATGGGTATCTCCGAGGAGAAGATTAAAATGATTTTTGAGCGTTTCGTGAAACTGAATACTTTTGTTCAGGGAACAGGTTTGGGGCTTGCGATTTGTAGGGTGATTGTAGAAAAACTAGGTGGAGAGATTACTGCGGAATCCAAACTGAATGAAGGTTCTACTTTTCGTTTTACGATTCCTTATAAGGCGGGTAAAAAATTCCGGAATCCGGAAAGGTTACGAAGTGTCCGGAATCAGGGAGTACGGGACCGAGAAAAGTGTTGCAAAGAAGAACAGTACTGGTGGCGGAAGATGTAGACAGCAACTTTTTGCTGTTAAAGACATTGTTAGGGAAAAGATGTAATCTGCTATGGGCTAAGAATGGAGAGGATGCGGTGAATCAATTTAAAGAACATCAGCCCGACTTGATTTTGATGGATATCAAGATGCCCCATATGGATGGGCTGGAGCTACGCGCCTGATTCGTTCTTATTCAAAAGAAGTGCCTATTGTCGCTTTGACTGCCTTTGCTTTTGAGTCCGACAAAGACAGGACTATAGAAGCCGGATGCGATGATTTCCTGACTAAGCCGGTTTCACAAAATGCCTTGGAAAAAGTGTTGGATAAATATGTTAAGTAGACATTGGCGAGGTATAGTGCGTAAAGACAACAGGCAATATGGAACAGAACAGGGAAGGGAGGATGCAATGCGAAGATTATAGATCTTACCCCCGGAAGATTATAGATCTTACAGGTGAAAGATTTATATCTTTGGGTTGTAAGATTACGATGGACTCATAGGGAATAGAAACGGACTTTTATAAAAACAAAAGAGGAACTGCCTCTGCGGCAATCCCTCTTTTCTGAATTTGAGAGCATGTTATTTAACTTCGATAACCTTGGCTGCTTTTTCTTTGTCTTCCGGCGTACGTTTCGGCAACTCGATAGTTAATACACCATCGTTTACTTTTGCATCAATTTTATCTTTATCTACATCATCAGGCAGGATCAATGTCTGTTGGAATTTAGAATAAGAGAATTCGCGACGCAAGTAACGGCTTTCTTTCTTGCCTTCTTTATCACCTTCGGTACTTTCTGTTTTCTTTTCCATAGAGATAACCAAGTCGTTGTCTTCGTTGATATGAATCTTGAAGTCTTCTTTGGTCATTCCCGGAGCGGCGACTTCTACTTTGTAGTCTTTGTCACTTTCAATAACATTGATGGCGGGAGCTGTTGCATTGGCTTTTACCATCCAGTCGTTATCAAAGAAATCATTAAAAATACTTGGTAACCATGTTTGGTTTGATCTTCTTACTGGCATCATAATCTTAATCTCCTATAGGTTTTGGTTAAACATTTTGTTTATTTCTGAATTCCTTCACCTTTCGGCTTTGTCATTCACTATCCATAATGCAAACCGCATACCATTAGTTCGATGATATGCGGTTTATATTGCACTCTTTTAAACCTATAAAGGTTTTCTTAAAGATTAAAACCTTTGCATTAAAAGTTGGTAAGCCTCTTTAAACATTTGATTGTCAAGGCTACTGCCAATTTGTAATTTTAGGGGGACAGATTGACAGTTGTTCTATATCAGCTTGAACCGCATACGGAAGATTCCGTCTTTATAGTCGTGGCTTATAATTTTAAATGTACCTATTTCGGACGTATTTTTCACGTGTTGACCTATACAGAGGCATTCGTCGTAATCGCCGACTTTTACAATCCGTACGGTTTCGGAAGCTTTTTCCGGTAAACGTTTCATGTCAAAGCGCCCTATAGCTTCCTCTTGAGAGATAAATTCCATTGTAACGGGCAAATTTCTTCGCAATACTTCGTTTACGGTGTTTTCTATTCTTATAATATCCGCTTCTTCCGGACAGGTTTGCAGCGCAAAATCCAGCTTGCTTTTTTTGCGTTCTATATGGGCGGATATTGCCCGTCCGCATCCGAAAAGATTGACCATTGTCCTGTTTATGACATGCTCTGTAGTATGCATGGGAGGGTATTCCTGTTTATTATGGTCGTTGAGTGATGGTTGTTCCATAGTTATTTTATTTTTGTTCTGATTTTGATGGGATATTAAAATCCGTTCAAAGATAAATTATTCTTTTGTAATAAGGAAGCAGAGAGGAAATGATTGCTTTTGTATTATTATAAAACAACGAATTTTAAAAGATACTCAATGCCGGAGGGGAGTACTTTTGCAGAAAAGTATGACGTTCACGAGGCTCTTAACCGATTTTAATGAGGCATGAACGTCATATTGATTTTTACTGTTTTACATCACAGGGGTTTGGAATAAGAATACAAATGAGTCGCTGTCTTTTAAATCTTTTACAGCATCTCCTGCATAAATCTTTCCGTTGGTGAGGGGCAGTTTCTTGATTCCGGCTTTGGGACTGAAGTCGATTTTCTTCAAATCCAACCAAAACAGATTAGGAGTCATGACCGATTCAAAATAATATATTTTATTCTTCTGATCGGATACAGAACGCCAGCGGGTGGAAGATATATGAGGTTTGTCCGGTGTGGTAATTCCGAAAGGGACAGATACATTACGCATCACACTGAGTACACTGGGTACAGCTATTTTAGCGTCCGGAGTCTGAGGGATTGCATGTATATAAAAAGAGGCACGCACAAAGCGGTCGCTGGAACGGTTCGTGCCCGGCAGCATTTGCAATCCTCCTACTTCTTTCCAGTAATCATTGATAGCCAACTGATAATCATATCGTGGAGAATTGGTCATCACTTGGAATTCTTTTCCTTCGTGTATGCTTAAATTCCCGTCCAGATATTCCAAAACCGCTGTATTTCCTGTTTCATCTGTAATAGCCAGGTGAAGAGTGGAAGCTGAACCGTTGGGCATGTGGGGAGCATCAATGCGGAATGATTCTTTTTTCAGCTCCTCAACAGCTTCATGTACGGTGGCAAAATTGTCCAGTACATATTGTGTCCATATGCTGATTCCCATGACAGGACGTGTATCTCCCGGACGGTCAAAGACGGATTCTGGCAAAAATAACAGACTGGCAACCAATCCTTTTTCATTCATTCCGTCACACGTACCTATATCATATCCTGTTGCAATGACGCTGCCGTATTTTGAAGTCCATTTCACGGCATTTTCTTTATTATATCCTGCACGTTGTATTCCTCTGGGGAAAACATAGATATTACTCATAATATCTTCTTTCCAGTCCATTGTACGTCCGGTTACTACCATATGGTCCGGTCCGATATAGACGGCACGCGTGCATGCATCCGCTTTTTGTACGCTCATATAGAACATACCTGCCAATGTTAGTAATGCAATACTTCCTTTTTTTAATTTCATGATTCTATCATTTATAAAGATTGTCTTTGCCATTTAGAACAAACCGGATAAGGAACAGGTTTATGGAAATGCAGTGATTTGTGATACATTTGTTGATAAATGCTAATTCATCGGTTCGATTGGAACGTAAATCACATCCGCATTCCCTTCATAAATTTCTACCTGATTATCCTGTCGGAGGGATTCTGTTGAGAACGATTGAAGATAGGTCGAGGTTTCTGGATTAAAAGAAATACTTGTTTTATCGTAAAAGTAAGGGGGATAAAATAAAAAAGGAGCAACGCCTTGCTCCAACCTTTGTTAACCTTAAATCTAATACTATGAAAAACACATTGCAAAGGTACGGACTTTTTGGAAAATAGCAAATAATCAGACTTAAAAAGTATGCTATATAACATTGTTTAATATTTGCGTTTCTCGAAAACCTGTTTTTTAAGACTTCTTTTGCGTATCTTTGCAGCCGTTAAAAAATAGCAGACGATAGTAAAAAGAGAAAATATATGGCATTTGAAGCGACAAAGAGAGAGTGGGGCGAGCTTTACGCCTTTTTCCGCTTGTTAGCGGACGGATATGTGTATGCAGGTACGCCTGATGTGAAAAGGAATGAAGTGCAAAAGCTTCCTGTGGCGATGGTACAGCGTGAGGAACATGACGGGACACGCCGTTATATTCTGGAGGATGAGGCGACCGTACGTATTTGTGGGGAAAAGATAGATAAGCAGATACCTCGTGAGGATTTTGCGGCTGTGGCAGAGTTGGTTTTTGCTGCTGTCAAAGAGAGCCGAGAGAATGATGTGATGTCTCCCGACGGTGTAGAAGAATTTTTAGATGAAGTCGCCATTTATGACTTGGAAGCAAAGACGGATGACCGTACTGATTTCTATGTTGCTTTTTACAGTATAGAGGCTCCGTTGGTAGGTTTTTGCGTTCGTTCCCGTTTGGGAACTATGTTCCCGTTGTTGGATGGAGGCGTACCGCCAATTTGAAGTTTGAGCAGACAGGTGTTAAATTCGCTACTCCTACCGTAAACAAAATTAATGCTTTTGGTGAAGAAGATGATGTGGCAGGACGTATGTTGATGATAGAACGCTTGGGAGGAATCTTAAAATATAATGATGTGGCCGATAAGGTATTCCGTAGTAATCTTTGCATGATAGATCTTCATTTTCCCCGTATGTTGGGCGAGATGTTGCGTGTCATGCATTTGGATGGTATATCCAAAGTTAGTGACCTGACAGAAGCAATCAAACAAATCAATCCGTTGAAAATAAAGGATGAATTGATCCATAAGCATAGTTATTATGAATATAAGATGAAGCAGTTTCTTATGGCTTTGGCTTTAGGAATGCGTCCTGCCAAGATATTTAATGGGATAGATTCTGCCATATCCGGTTTTCTGTTTGTAAATGGTAATGGAGAGGTACTTTGTTATCAGAAGGCTGACCGTCAGGTATTTGCCGATTTCCTGTTTGTTAATTCCCGGTTTGAGAAAAGTTCTACTGAAAAAGATAAATACGGATATCTGGAACGTGAGAACGGAGTCTATTATTTTAAGCTGAACTTGAAAATCGGTCTGTTGAAGAGATAGGACAATGAAGGAATTTGTATTTTCCTAGAGTTAAAATGTTTTTTACCACAGATTACACAGATTGAAATACGATTTATTGCTTATTTCAATCTGTATCTGTGTTAATCTGAGTAATCTGTGGTGGGAAACTATAGCTTGAATTTCAGAATTTTTCCATTCATTCCATCTAGTAATACGGGAGTTGTTTTGTCCGGCATAAGAGTCAGCTTCTCTGTGTTTCCGGTCAGCAATTCGGTTGCCTCATATTCTCCATAACGATGGATGCCTAAATAATCAAACGCATGTTGCGGAATATTGACGGCTGAACGTGCCGGTATGGAGTCAAAGTTAACCATAATTAATATCAGTTCATCATCCTGTTTTCGTAAAAAGGCGTATTGTTTATGTTCGTTAAATACCCATCCGGCCAGATTGGCATAGGTTAAGTCAAAGAACACACCTTCCCGTATGGCTTTTTCACTGTTGCATATATTCAGCAGACGGGTATAGAATTGTTTCAATTGCTTTTCATCCTCATTCAGGAATTTATTGTCAAACTTGCCTCCATTGCGCCAGCGGCGTATGCTGTCCACACTCCAGTAATCAAAGATGGTAGTTCTTCCGTCACGCCCGCTGAAACCTTCCGTATCCATGCCATGTTCTCCCAATTCCTGCCCGAAGTAAATCATGACCGGATTGGTATTCATGCAAGCCGATACAATCATTGCGGGGATGGCTTTTGAGCCGTTTCCGGCAAAATAATCGGAAGCTATGCGCTGCTCGTCATGATTTTCCAGGAAATTGAGCATTCGTTTTTCAATACCTCCCAAGCTTTGCCAGCGTTGTGGAATAGCAGTTGCCGATTCCCATCCGCAGGTAATGGCACGTAGTGTATCATACAGACCTACTTTGTCATATAAATAGTCGAATTTGCCATTGAACAGATAATTTCTGTATTCTCCCGGATTATAGACCTCGGCGATAAAGATCAGTTTCGGATGTTCAGCTTTGATTTGCGGAATCACCCATCCCCAGAATTCTACAGGAACCATTTCTGCCATATCACAGCGGAATCCGTCAATGCCTTTGGCAGACCAGAACAGTAGGATGTCACGCATCTTCACCCATGTGTCCGGAATCGGTTCGAAGTGGCGGCTATGACCGTTCAAGTAGTCTATACCATAATTCAGTTTCACAGTTTCATACCAGTCATTGGAGTTGGGCCATGCGTCAAAACGGTCATTACCGGTTGCTTTTGCCGGAAACTCTATGTAAGGTTCCGCTGCGCCACGGTGCAGGTCAATATTGCCTTCCAGCTTTGTATCGGGAATATAATAGAAATTATTGTTGGGGCTGAAAGCTTTTGTCACATCATCTTTCTCACCCAAATCGGTTACTCCTTCAGGCTTGGCGTCTGAACCATATTGGCGGGCTACATGGTTGGGGACAAAATCAATGATGACCTTCAATCCGGCTTTGTGGCTTCGTGTTACCAGATTCTCGAACTCTTTCATACGGTCCGGGATACTGGTTGCCAAATCAGGGTCTACATCATAATAATCCTTGATGCATACGGTGATCCGGCCTTTCCTTTTACTACTGCGGGATGATCGGGTTTGATGCCATAGCGGGTATAATTGGTTTGGGTAGCATGTTCAATGATACCTGTATACCAAATATGTGTAGCACCCAGTGTTTTGATCTCGTTTAAAGCCTTTGTCGTGAAATCGGCCATTTTTCCGCAACCGTTTTCCTCCAAAGAACCATTAGGCTTACAACGCAGGCTGTTGTTCCCGAATAAACGGGTGAATACCTGATAGATAATAATTTTTTCTTGTGTATCCATTTTATTTTTTTTTGTTTATCTCCAAATTGTTCCATTCTCCAGGAGTAGTCTGTCCAGGAGTTCCGTTGCCGTATTGTATCCTTTTTCGAATATCTCTTCGGCTCTTTCCAGTTCTCTGTTGCTGTATTCTTCCAGTCCGTATGATTCGATCAGCAAATCTGCAATCCCTTTTTGAGGCAGTGTATTGGCTTGGAAAATAAAATGATAGGCTCTGAGTGCGATGCTTACCACATTCTTGCTATATTCATCTGCTACCAGCGGATCTACATTGAGTGCTATCACTTTCTCGCATTCTTTGCGAATGGGGCTGACCGGCAGGTTCATCAAGATTCCTCCATCTACATAATATGTATTGTTGATGCGTATGGGGGCAAACAAGATAGGCATACAGCAGGAAGCAGCCAGTCTTTCGGCTATTTTCCCTTTTTTAAAAGAAACGATGCGTCCGTGATCCAAATCGGTGGCGGTAATAATAGTGGGAATTTTTAGTTCTTCTATCGTTTTCGACTCCAAGTTGCTGTTTAAGAAATCGATAAAACTATCCAGTTTCAGCAGACCTTGTTTGTTGATAGAAAAAGTGGTCAGTTCTTTGAATGAATGGTGCTCAAAAAGTTCAACAATATGATAAGGCTCTTTGCCGTCGGCATAGAAGACAGCGGCAAGAGCACCTGCACTTACTCCGGAAAGTATTTCCGGCCTGATGCCATGTTCATGCAAAGCCTGCATAATCCCCAAATGGGCAAATCCTTTTATAAATCCTCCGCTCAGGCATAACCAATGTTATATTTAAATTCATTCATAGTCTGATCTCGTTTAGATATCGACAAACTTACGAATATTTTTGTGAAATGCCATAAAAAAATACGGATTACTCAGCATATTCCGGTAATCCGTATAAATTTATAATAACTGAATTTTGTTTATCAAGCAATACCGTGTGCGTTGACCGATCCATCAATTTTCTTGATCAGTCCTTGCAGTACAGCACCCGGTCCGCATTCGGTAAAGTCATCGGCACCATCGGCAACCATATTCTTCACTGTCTGGGTCCAGCGTACGGAAGCGGTGAGCTGAGCTACCAGGTTTGCCTTGATTTCAGCGGGATCTGTGTGAGGCAAAGCGTCCACGTTCTGATATACAGGGCATTTCGGAGTATGAATTTCAGTAGCGTTGATAGCAGCTTCCAGTTCCACTTTGGCGGGGTTCATCAGCGGAGAGTGGAAGGCGCCTCCCACTTTCAGCGGCAGGGCACGTTTAGCACCGGCAGCTTTCATTTGCTCGCAAGCCTTGTTGATTCCTTCGATAGAACCTGAGATGACAATTTGTCCCGGGCAGTTATAATTGGCAGCCACTACCACTTCTCCTTCTTTAGAAATCGCTTCACAGATTTCCTCTACTTTTTCGTCAGGCAATGCAATGATGGCAGCCATCGTAGAGGGTTGTGCCTCACAAGCTTTCTGCATAGCCATAGCACGTGCATAAACCAGTTTCAGACCATCTTCGAAAGACAATGCTCCGGCTGCAACCAATGCGGAAAATTCGCCCAGCGAGTGTCCGGCAGTCATTTCAGGTTTGAAATCATCACCCATGCAAAGAGCGGAAATTACCGAGTGCAGAAAAACGGCAGGCTGAGTTACTTTAGTCTGGCGCAAGTCTTCGTCAGTACCTTCAAACATGATGTCTGTGATACGGTATCCTAAAATGTCGTTTGCTTTTTCAAAAAGTTCTTTGGCTAAAGCCGAGTTTTCGTACAGGTCTTTACCCATACCTACAAACTGTGCTCCCTGTCCGGGGAATACAAATGCTTTCATATTTTTCCTATTTTGGTTTAAAAACGTTGCAAAGTTAATTATTTCTTTCGGAACTACGGAATAATAATGAGGCAATTTGCTAATATGCTGCATTATGTACCGCATGGTAATTAGCACATTGACAAATTATTTCATTGTTTTCATCGGAACAGGTGCGTAAAAGTGATTCAGCGGGCCGTGTCCTTCGCCTATATGCACGTCTTTCCCGGCGTGGATTCCTTTGGTGACATATGCTTTTGCATGTTCTACGCCTGCGGCATATCATATCCCAGTGCCAGAAAAGTAGCAATGGCGGAAGAAAGAGTACATCCTGTTCCGTGTGTGTTTTTGCTTTCTATCTTATCTGAGATAAAGAGATGAGGCTTGTCTTCTCCAGCTGTTTGTAATACATCGCACATCTTGTCGCCCTCCAAATGTCCTCCTTTCAGTAAAACGGATCCGCAACCGAATTTTAATAATTCCGATGCGGCAGCTTTCATTGTGTCCACATTGCTTATGCAGTGTTCCGTCAATACTTCCGCCTCACTCAGATTGGGCGTAATCAGACTGGCCAGAGGCATCAGTTCCCGGGTCAGTGCACTGATGGCGTCCTCTTCTATCAGCCGGTGTCCGCTAGTCGATACCATGACCGGATCGAACACAACGAAACGGGGTCGGTATGTACGAAGGCAGGAGGCTATGGCCTCGACTATTTCCACATCATTAATCATACCTATTTTAACAGCATCCGGACGGATATCTTCCATTACGGCTTCTATCTGCCACGTACATATACCGGTGGTACGGGATGTATGGCACGTACTCCCAAAGTGTTCTGTACGGTGATTGCAGTAATGGCTGTCGCAGCATAACCACCCAAGGCGGAGATGGTCTTCAGGTCAGCCTGTATGCCGGCTCCTCCGCTGCAATCGGATCCTGCTATACTTAATACACAAGGATATTTCTTCATATAAATCTCATTTTGACAAAGTATTTGCAAAGATAACGAATAATCTTGTTTTAAATGTTTGCACAAGTGAAGGGAATCAATTATTTTTGCTAAACATAAAATAAAGTAAAAATAAGGGGAATGAAAAGAATCCTAGTAACGGGAGGCGCAGGATTTATAGGGTCACATCTATGCACTCGTCTGATAGAGGAAGGTAATATTGTTATATGTTTAGACAACTTTTTCACGGGGAGTAAAGAGAATATAAGTTACCTGATCGGGCATCCGCGCTTTGAACTGATAGAACACGATATAATTAATCCGTTTTGGACGGATGTGGACGAGATATACAATCTGGCATGTCCCGCTTCTCCTATACATTATCAGCATGATGCTATCAAACGGCGAAGACGGCTGTCTTCGGCACGTTTAATATGTTGGGACTGGCGAAGCGTAACAAAGCAAAAATACTTCAGGCTTCTACCAGTGAGGTGTATGGTGATCCGTTGTCGCATCCCCAAAGGGAGGGAGATTGGGGAAATGTGAATCCCATAGGCTACCGGTCTTGTTATGATGAAGGAAAACGTTGTGCCGAGACTTTGTGCATGGATTATTACCGTCAACATGGCGTTTTGGTAAAAATAATCCGCATATTCAATACGTATGGTCCTAATATGCTGACCGATGACGGACGTGTAATTTCCAATTTTGTGGTACAGGCATTGCTAGATAAAGATATAACCATTTATGGAGACGGAAAACAGACACGTAGTTTTCAGTACATAGATGATCTGGTGGAAGGGATGATACGTATGATGGCTACGGAAGATCACTTCACAGGACCGGTGAATATCGGTAACCCTTGCGAATTTTCCATATTCGAACTGGCTCAGAAGATATTGGAACTGACCTGTTCTCATTCTAACATTATTTTCGAACCTTTACCTCATGATGACCCTCGTCAGCGCAGGCCGGATATTACTCTGGCAAAAGAAAAGCTGGATTGGGAGCCTCACATTCATCTGGAAGAGGGGCTGATGAAAGTGATTGATTATTTTAAAAGTGTTCTGGCTAAATAATATATACCTATGACACCGGATGTAAATGTTGTAATAAGTCATTCTGAGTACACTGTTTTGGTTGTGGATGATGTGGTTTCTAATGTCTTGTTGTTAAAAGTGTTGTTAACAAACGAGAAGTTTAAGGTGATAACTGCCGGTAATGGAAAGGAGGCATTATCCCAGGCGGTCAATGCCCGTCCCGATTTGATTTTGTTGGATGTCATGATGCCCGAGATGAATGGTTTTGAAGTTGCCGAACGATTGAAAGCCGATCCGGAAACACAACATATTCCTATTATATTTCTGACAGCCTTGAATACCACTGCCGATATAGTGAAGGGTTTCAAGGTAGGTGCGAATGATTTTATATCCAAACCTTTTAATAAGGAAGAGCTTGTGATCCGTGTTACCCATCAGATATCCCTGATTGCCGCCAAACGGATCATCATGAAGCAAACGGAAGAATTGCGTAAGATTATTATGGGGCGCGACAAGTTATATTCTGTTATCGCACATGACCTGCGTTCACCCATGGGATCCATTAAAATGGTGCTCAATATGTTGATACTCAGTCTTCCGTCCGAACAGATCGGTAAGGAAATGTTTGATATGCTGAGCATGGCCAATCAAAGTACGGAGGATGTTTTCTCTTTGCTGGATAATTTATTGAAATGGACTAAAAGCCAGATAGGCAAGCTGAATGTAGTTTATCAGGACTTTGATATTGTGGGGAATATTGCTTCGGTTATCGAAATTTTCAATCTGGTAGCCGGTATGAAGAATATAAAGGTGAACTTCCCGGTGCATGGAAAGATTGAGGTACATGCCGATATGGATATGATGAAAACCATCTTGCGTAATCTTCTCAGCAATGCAATTAAGTTCAGTTATAATGATTCCGAAATTCTGGTTAATGCCGAAATAGAGGGTGATAAAGTCATAGTCAGTGTAAAAGACACCGGAAAAGGCATGAGTGAGGAAGACCAAAAGAAACTGTTGAACACGGAAACTCATTTCAGCAAATACGGAACGAATAATGAGGAAGGTTCCGGATTAGGCTTGTTATTATGTCAGGATTTTGCTGTTAAGAATGGTGGGCGTTTATGGTTTGAGTCTGAAGAGGGAAAAGGTTCCACTTTCTTCTTTTCGGTAGCTTTGAAGAAGTGATTTATCAAAGCCCCACCTCCAGATATACCGGGTTATGGTCACTCATATCATAAGGAATCACCTTATACTTTATACCTTCCAATAAGGTGGAATGGAACAAGTAGTCTATCCGTAGTAAATGGTGAAACCCCCGATAAGTGGCTCCGTACCCTTCTCCAGCGTTGAAATCCGTCTTTCAAACCGTTTTTCAGAGTTTCATAAGTAAAAGTTCCCGGAGGGTCATTGAAGTCACCGCATACAATCAAGGGATATTCCGTGGCATTGATCAGCGAACTGATTTGTTCAGCCTGTCCGGCACGTCTGACAGTATTTTCCCGGAAGTTGTCAGAATAGCCCAGATAAATGCCTCTTTCCTGTTCCTCATCTTGTTCTCCCCGAGCCTGTGCTGCTTTGGAACGCATTCTGTCAAAGCTGGTAGTCTGCATGTGCACGTTGATGATGCGTATCGTCATACCTTTTACATCCAGGTCGGCCCAGATGGCTCCGTTGTTGGTATTCGGAAATTCTATTGTTTGTGACTGTCTGATGGGGTAGCGGCTGTAAATGGCCTGACTCAATCCTTCGGGGATAAACGAGTAAGGGAATATTTTAGCATACGTATTCTGTAAGTCTTGTTCCGTAAAGTCGCCATTGCCTCTATATTCCTGAAAACAAAGTACATCCGTTTCCTCCTTGTTCATCATCTCGGCAAACTCCTTGGCGGAGAATCCCGTAATTTCATTTCCAAATGAGTGGACATTGTAAGTCACTACTTTCAATCTGTTCTCGTTAGCATATTTGGTAGGGTTATAAATTTGGTACATGGAAGTGATGTATTCGTAATTTACTATCAGACCCGTCAATGGAATCCATAACCAATACCGTAGTCTGATGAGCCAGTAAATAAATAATATCGTATTGACAACCACCAGTATAGGTTTGCTTAAGGCAACGTATGCGGCGAACATATTCTCCACCGGATTTATTTTACCTGAGAAGTAAGCGAAGATGGAAAGTCCCAGAATGAAGATTGTGAACAGGATAGATAAAAAATAGGCAAATTTGTATACGGCTAATCTTCCCATAAATTACTTTTGTTTTAGATACTTGTTTATAGTCATTTTCAATAAGTCGGCAGATACCGGTTTGGTTAAAAACTCATTGCATCCGCTTTCTATGGCAGCTATTTTGTCTTTTTCATATGCGTATGCGCTTACAGCGATGACAGGTACGCTGGCAGACATTTCCCGGATGGCTTTGGTGGCGTCCAGACCATTGATGTTAGGCATTTTTATATCCATCAAAATTAAGTCGGGTTTGTATTGTTCATAGAATATGATAGCCTCCATTCCGTCATGAGCATGCACCAGTTTGTACATTTTTCCGAGCATAGCCTCTATCAAGTCATAATTGCTTTGATAGTCTTCCGCCACTAGGATGGTCATCTCCTGATGGGAAGTTCTATTGTTGTCTTTAATGGAAGCCGGTGTAAGTTTTTCCTCCCATTTCATATCTCCGTTTGCCGAAATGTAAGGCAATGTAAAAGTGAATGTGGTCCCGGTTCCCATTTTGGATTGTACAGCTATTTTTCCTCCTAACTTTTCTACAATGATTTTGCTGATGGAAAGCCCCAGTCCTGTGCCTTGCACTTGGTTGTTGGCCATGATGAAACGATCGAATATCTTGTCTATCTTGTCATCGGAAATACCGCTTCCGGTATCGGCTACATGAAAAACAATCTCTTTTTCCTTCAATTTATACCCGAAGCTGATAGAACCTTTGGCGGTGAATTTCGTAGCATTACCTATCAGATTGGAGAAAACCTGAAACAAGCGGTTCCTGTCTGTCGAGATAACCAGTGACGGATCGGACTCTTCGAAAACAAGCTCCACTCCGGGTTGACACCGGAAACTATACGTGTTTTTTACATCCTCACATAAAATATAAAGGGATACAGGCGCATAGTTGAACTCCATCATGCCCGATTCAATCTTCGACAGGTCCAAAATCTCGTTGATAAGTTCCTGCAAGCGCATGTTGTTTTTTTCTACAATATCGTAATACTGCAATCTTTCCTCGGCGTTTTCCGTTTCGGCTATAATGCGTGAGAATCCCAGAATGGCATTCAACGGCGTACGGATTTCATGGCTCATATTGGCAAGGAAGGCAGATTTCAGCTGGTTGGAGCGTTCTGCTTTCCAAACAATTTCGGATGTGTTCTGTATATATCCTTCCAATACGGTCCTTTGCATATATACCTCTTTGTGGTATGTTTTTATTCTCATATTGACGGTCTTTCCGTCAATAAGGAGTCTATAGTTTACGGTATTGGAAGCATCTTTCTCCTTCAGGTTTTCTTCCAGCCATTGACTGAAACGGTCCTTGTCATCAAGGTGCATATAGTTCATGTATTCATCTATGGAAATCTGTTTCTGTTCCTCATCGTTACAGAATATCCGGGTGTATCCCGAGTAAGTGAAGAGCCGTGTGGACGAATCGTATGCCCATAATCCTATTCTTGCGGCTTTTTCTACTTCGCACAAATCTTTTTGCTTTTTTCCAGTTTCAGCCTGACGACACTCCGGCCTGTGATATCCCTGTATTGAAAAAGAAAATGCTCCTCATCATACTTGCTGATAATACATTTGTAGTATTTCACGTCATCTTCCAATATTAATTTGTAATTCCGTGCGGAAGGTTTGTCTCCTGCCCGTACTTTGATGAATTCCGCATACATCTCCCGTGCCGTTTCTACGGGGAAATAAGAGAATATATTTCTCCCTATAATATCTTGTTCTTTTATAAAGAAGTCCGTCGTATTAGCCTTGAAGTCTAAACAGGTGCCGTCTTTATATACGAAAAACATAGTATCAGCCGTAATTTCCAGAATTTTGTCTGCATACTGCTTATCGTGCAATATATTACTCGGAATTTTCATATTAATAGTATGATTCTCAATATACTGTTTCTCTTAGCGAATTTAGATGCGTGATATTTGTTACTGACAGCAAATATACAAAAAAAATATTGTTTATATCATTTTATATCGTAATTTTGCAAGGTAATCAATGAAAAGAAGAAATGAAAAAGATTTTGGTAGCTGAAGATACGGAAAGTAATTATCTCTTATTATCTATAATTTTAAGAAAGGAGTATGAAGTTCACCGTGCCCATGATGGGCAGGAGGCTATTGAGAAATTTGAGAGTTGCCGGCCCGATATGATTTTGATGGATATAAAGATGCCTGTTATGGACGGTTTGGAAGCTACCAGAAGAATTCGTCTGAAGGGAGGGACACTTCCCATCATAGCTCTTACCGCCAATGCATACGACAGTGACCGTGACAAGCTTTTGAAGCCGGATGTGACGATTATATGGCCAAGCCGATCATGGCTCCCGCTTTGCGTGAGATGATAAAAAAGTATTTTGGTGAGTAAATATTATGCTGCGGGACTTTTCCCATGTTCCGCCGGCATGTCTCTTCAAATAGAAGAAACCTTTTATCACATTGATGTTCATGAACAGGAAATAGTAGGGAATATAAAGGAATTTGTTCTTTACGGACTTGGCAGACAAGAGGCTGCCATAAACTCCCCCGAGGTAGAATGCGGATTGCAGCAGAAGAAAAAGAAAATAAACCGGGAGGCTTTCACTACAGACAACCAGCAGGATATTCAAGGGAAAGAGCAGAAACAAGGCGACCGGGGTTACCGACCATCTCAGCACGCGATGGGAAACATATTGAAAACTGAGGATTCCATAACGTAGCGGATTCAGCAGTTCTTTCAAACGGTAGACAGACTGCAATCCTCCTGCCGCGATACGTACTTTTCTTTTTTCCTCTTCTTTCATATCGGCCGATCCGCTTTCCAAGGCATATGCCGTATCACAATATGCTATCGTATACTGCTTCATGGCGATACGCAGGGACAACATAAAATCATCCAGTAGGGTATCTTCAGGCATTTCCTCATATAACGGGGTGCGGATGGCGAATAATTCTCCGGCAGCACCTATGGCGGAATAGAGCTGATAATCCATTTTTTCAGCCATGATTCATATTTCCAGTACAATCCTTCTCCTCCGGAAACCGCTCCTTCGGTACTGTACATGTCCACCCGTTTTTCTCCTGCCACACATCCCACCTGCGGATGGTTAAAACATTTTACTATCTCGCGAACGGCCTGCGGATTAATAAATGTATTGGCGTCTGTGAATATGACCAAAGGTGTGGTGACAAATCCCATGCCCCGGTTCATAGCGGCTGTTTTTCCTTTTCTTTCGGGGACGAACAATAGGGTGACATCGGGATATGCTTTTAATTTTTCATTGGTTCGGTCATTGCTGCCGTCCGTTACCCATACGATATGCAGTTTCTCTTTGGGATAATCCAGTTCTTGGCAGTTTTTCATCTTTCCGTCCACTACCTGTTCCTCATTATAGGCGGTGATGAACAGGGTGATTTCGGGTAGGTCGGTGTTGTTGCCGTTCCGGCAGGTTTCTTGCTCCGGTTCGTCCGTATCGTAGAAGGAAATAAAACTTTGTTTTATTTTTACCAATATCCACAACAGGATTCCGTATCCCACATAGGTGTAGAATACAATGAACAGGAGAACGAAGAAGAGGATTTCAAGAGTGTTCATGCTAGTATTTCTTTATATATATTCAATATTTCTCTGGCTGTGTTCTCCCATGAGAACCGACGGACTCTTTCTAGTCCATATGCAGTTTGTGACTGATAGAATTCTGCATTTTCTTCTAAATGAAGGAGGGCGGAAGCAATTTCCTCCGGTTCGAACGGATTGACCAGAATACCCTCCGGTCCTGCGATTTCGGGCATGGCGGAAGTGGTTGAGGTGATGACGGGAGTTCCACAGGCCATCGCCTCCAGAATGGGGATGCCGAAACTTTCGCGTAAAGACGTGTATATAAAGACGGATGCTCCACTATAAACAGCGGGTAGTTCTGTGTTTGGAATGTATCCGGGATGATACAGCATTTTTTTTATTTCTTGTAATCCTTCCCGGTTCAGATATTCGTCTATGATCTCTTCTTTCAGGTCGGCGATAAGCAAGGGGAGGGGCTGACTGGATTTTTTTAAATAAATGCCGTATGCCTGCAATACCCTTGCCGTATTCTTCTTGGGATCGGTATTTCCTAAAAAGAACAGGTAAGGATGGTTCTTTATGTATCGGGCAGTGATGGCCTGTGCGTTCCGTATGGGTATGAAATGTTGTGAATAGCCGTTGTATACGGCGACAAGCAGTTGTTTGTCAATGTGCAGGAAATGACTGATGCGGTTGCATTCAAAATGAGAAACGGTAATGATTCTTTTGCATTTGGTAAGGATTTGGGGAACAATGATTTTTCGGTAGAAACGTCCCAGTCTTTGGTACATGGACTGGTTCTTGCCTTGTTTTTTTCTAGAAAGATAATGTCGTGCAGTGTAAGCACCAGTGGAATGTTTCCATGCACAGGGGCAGTGTTGCTTGTGCAGTGCAGCAGGTCGGGTTTGATTTTTTTAAAGCCAACGGTAGTCCTATCTGTTCCCAAAGCGGATAGGATGGCCAATTAACGGTCACGATATGCATGTTGGCGGATTCTTGCAAACAAACATCATCTCCCGGGCTGACCAGTATGAAGTATTCGTTCTGTTGGTCTATCTTTTGCAGTTCCCGGATGGTTTCCAGAGCTACATAGTCCATGCCATGTTTCTCTTTTCTGAAGATGCGCTGGGCTTCTATTGCTATTTTCATCTGTCGTTACTTTATCAAGTTAGAATCTTCGTCCTCGTAATTGTTTTTGCTATAGAAAAGAGCCGTGAAGCTTCTTAAACCTTTTATGGCTCGTTTTTTGAAACTGCTGAACAGGGATCCGTCGGCCGAAATAGTGCCATAGCCGGTAAGGACACGGGCTTTGCGGGCGGTGACGAATCTTAATTTTCCGTATTTTTTCAATGCCAGTGCCAGGGAGCCGTCTTCTCCGCGGAGTATGTCTGTCCGGAATCCTTCTTTCCGGGCTGTTTCCGTGTGGAAGGCAAAAGCCATTCCACGTACATTGAGCTCCGGTCTGTTCAGATTTTGTATTTTCAAATAGAGATCACGTAGTGTCTCATAGAAGAAAAGTCCTAAATGATGTTCATTAGGAAGAAAACTCCACAGGGCGTATGCACCTGCCACTTCTTTGTCCTGTAAGACCTTTATCATGGTACTGATGTACTGGGGCGGATAAAGTGTGTCGGCGTCTATGCAGAGATGATACTTCCCCCGGGCATGGTTCAGTCCGCATTGCCGGGCAAAACCGGGACCTTTCCGGTATTCATTGAAGTAGGTGACTCCTAATTCTTTTAGTACCTCTTCGGTGTGGTCGGTAGAATGATTATTGATGACTAGTATTTCTACAGGATAGTTATGTTGGTTTTCACATAAAGACCACAGGCAGCTCAATATCCTCTTTTCTTCATTATGGGCGATGGCGACCACCGAAACCAGCGGAGCATGAGTTGCAAGCTGCCGGACCTTGTCTTTCACTTGGTTGATAACCGCTTGTGGGGCTTGGGTGAAAGGCTTGTCATAGATGGATAAATAGTCAGCGTACCACTTCATGCGTTTTTATATATTCGGACAGTGTGACCGGATTCCGGTGATTACTGAATCGTGATTTGAATTTGTTTTTGAGGATATAGAACAGGGCTTGAATCATCTTCTTCATTTCCGTCAGGGCGGAACGGCGGGGATATAGTTTCTCCACCATTTCCCAGTTCCATTTGTTGAGGAAGAAAGAGGAGTAGTATTCATCTTCGGGATTGACTAGTATCTCCACTTCATCTTTCCACTCATAACGGTTCAAGGTTATATCTCCTTCCGTCAGCCACAGCAGTTTGTAGGGGAGGGATTGGAAAGGCAGATAATTCAGGAATAATTCTCCATAGTCGTTTTCATAGTTTCCCGGCATCTTGTTCTTTTCATAGAAGACCAGTTTGTTGTCTATATCCAATATAACCCATTTATGTGATTTTTTGGGAAACAAGTATTCGCCCAGCAGACTGGGAGTTTCTATGTATCCCCGTCGGGCTACCCTGCATAATTCCTTGACAAAAGCTTCGGGATGTTCCACGTGTTCCAATACCTGATTGCATATTACGTAGTCAAACTCCTTGTCTTTGAAGGGCAGTTTTTCTCCATCGGCATGTACAAAGGTCTGATGCGGGTATATTTTCACGTCACCGCAGCGGTGGTAATTGGTGTCAATAAATTTTTCGGCTATCACGTTGGAGCGATATGTCGGATTATGGCCCGGACCTATCTCCAGCACTTTGTCGTTTTTATTTATATGGATGTCTCCTCTGTCGTAGGGGGAATCTGTTTTCATTGTTTTGTTCCGTTTAATAAGTTGTTGAATAGCTGAATCCATTGTTGCATTATTACATCTTCAGCAAAACGTTGTACATTGATGCGGGCTTTTTTCCCCATTTCTTTTCTTATTTGTTCGTTCTCAATCAGATAATTTATTTTTTCGGCCAGTTCTTCTGTTTTTCCATTTTCGACCAATAGTCCGTCTTCCCCGTCCCGGATGATGTCTTTAGGTCCGCACGGACAGGCGAATGACACGGCAGGTACTCCGCACGCCATTGCTTCCGCTATGACCATTCCGAATCCCTCAAATCTGGAACTTGATACAAAGATAGAACTTTCATGGTATTTACAGAGCATATCCGGGGTTGCATTTTCAAGAAAAAGGTTCTTTAATTTCCATTTTCCGGCCAGTACTTGATATGTAGTCTTGTTTCCTTTGCCATATATATGTAATTCCCAGTCCGGATGCCGGTTACAGATTTTGCTCCATGCTTCCAGTAACAAATCGAATCCTTTTTGATAAGTATATCTTCCGGCTGCGGTTATCCGTTTATTGTTCAAGTCGCTGAATGTTCCGGATTGAAAGGGTAGAGGGTTGCTGATAACTTTTACATTTTGCAGTTCGGGCCAGTTGGCTCTGTCTTCCTCACTCAGTACAACGAACTTGTCCAGCTTTTTTAAATGCCTCACCAGACTTTTCATCCATAATTTGGCAAAAAGTTCCTTGATGAAGTTGCTTTCGTTCTTTTCAAAGTTACGATAGTTTTTCCGGTTTACATGTAGCTCCCCTATCTTTTTGCTTCCATCTTTGAGGGAAGTGATAAAGTTTATTTCCCGTCGTAACAAAGAAACTGTGATGTCCGGTTTGAGGTGAGACAAGGCGGCAGAGAGCTTGCGTCGGTATATTCTTTGTTTTTTCAGATAAACCGGCACTTTTTTCCAAAGAGGGAGTTCCCATAATTCTTCAAAATCTATATCCAGTTGGATGATTTTTACTTTAGGCGATAAAGTATAGCAGGGAGGCTTGCCTTTTCCGTCAGTCAGCAAAATATATATGTCATAATTACCATTCTCTGCCAGATAATTGGCTTTGGTGGTCAGTACCTTTCCACTCCTCCGGGGATATGGAGAGAGGGGGTACAATAGGCGATTCGGATCATAGGCGGGAGTATTACAGGTTGTTTATTACTTTCATCATCTGTTCTTTCCATGACAGGTTTTTAATGGAATCCCTTATTTTACGAGGAGACAGATCCAGTTCCATATAGAACCGGATAAGCCGGTGGATATCTATGGGACTTTCGTCGGCCGGAACTTTCAGTATATAAGGCATCTTGTCAAAGTCTCCATCTGTTTCTGAATATGCAAAAGGTATTCCCCGTGCTGCATATTCTCTGTTTTTTAATGTTTTGATTTTGTCGATGCCGCTGCGGTGGCGTGCCAGACTGCCGATGGCAAAGTCTGCTTCGTTGAATAATTCGTCTAGTTCCTCGTTCATTTTTTGTCCGTGGAAGATGACATATTTTTCTATATGATATTTGTTGATAAGTTCATAAAATCCGGGAGCGTGTTGTGAATCATGCATTTCGGATTTCCATATACCTCCTGCGATGTGGAAAAATACGGTTGTGTTTGCCGGGTTTTGGTAATATTTACCCAAACCTCTATCAGGCGGTCGTAACCGTGCCAATAATGTACTTCGGCCACTCCTAGTAGATGAATGACGGAGGTATTTTTAGAAACCGTCTTTTTCAGCGGAATGGAATCAAAGTCAACTCCATTGGATATCTGAATGGTACGTTGGCCGAATATACAGTGATAGTCTGAGAAAGTGACGATGGCGTTCACGTGTTTTGCCAATGTCTTTCGGAATACTTTATCCACTTGTATCCCCAGGCGTGTGACCAGTGGGAAACCGGCGTATTCGCTGTCGTAAGGATAGGTAGGTATTTCCATCGCTATTTTAATTCCGGCTTTCCTCAGTTTGCTGAACAGCCGGATGGTGAACGGATTTGCATTATGGAAAGAGCGTACATAGATTAATTCCACTTGATGTGTTATAGCATAGCGGTATATGCATTGGTAGGAAACTCTTCTTTTCGCCGCAGCCGGTTTGCCTGTTCCGTAGTCTTCTATTATTTCATTGTTTATCATCCTTACCCGGTGGCCGTTGTCCGCTATGCTGTATGTGCATAAACTTACCCGGTGTCCACATGCTTCAAAGCCTTTAACCTGATGCAAGATCTTTTTACTGATGCCGCTGTAAGGGGATAGTCCGTGGAAAAGGAGGTAGATGATATTCATGGTCGGGCAGTTGTTAAGGTGTTGAATAGTTCATCCCACAGTTTCATCACTTCTTCGCGTGAATAACGTTGGATATTCTTTTGGGCCTGCTTTCCCATCCGTATGCGTTTGTCCGTATCCTCTATCAGCCGGCATATCGCGTCAGCCAGTTCGTCCGTGTTTCCGTTCTTCACCAGTATTCCGTCTTCTTCCGGAGTGATAATCTCGGCAGGTCCGTACGGGCAGTCGAATGAAATGCAGGGAACACCACATGCCATCGCTTCCAGAAGTGCCATCGGTAATCCTTCAAATCGTGAACTCATGACGTATATGGAACTTTCCAGATATTTTTCTTGAATGCTTTTTGTCGGAGGGCATAGTGAAAAACTGTTTTCTATATGATGCTTTTCAATAAGCTCTTGCAGGCTGTTCCTATCCTGTCCTTCTCCGTAAATGCGGATATGCCAGTCGGGATGCTTCCGATTGACTTTGATCCAGCTTCAATCAGGCGGTCATACCCCTTCTGTTCGCTGTATCTTCCTATGCTGATGATTCTTTTCTCCAGGCAAGAACTCCCTTTTTCGGGTGAGAAAGGTAAGAAGTTCGGTATGACACAAGCCTTCTTCACTTCTTTCCAATTATCCGCATCATGTTGTGTCAGAACAACCAGCGCATCCAGTTTTTTTACAGCCTCCTCCTGTTTCTTTCTCCAATGCCGTGCGATTTGCTTGTATGGGAATCCCCGTTGTTCCATCAGATGCAGGTTACGAGTGTATGGTTTGGCTATATGGGATTCTCCTATTTTTACGCTTCCATCATCCAGTTGTGTCAGAAAATCCAATTCTCGGCCAATGTGCTGATGACAATATCCGGTTTCAAGGTTTTCAGCCAATACTCCAGCTTCTTTCTGTACAGGTGCATCAGGGTAAAATAATAATATCCTCTTACTAACAGGTTGTGATGATATTGTCTGTCAAAATCAATTCCTATGTCAATGTGCCTGATTCTGGGAGATATCGGGAAAACGGGCGGGCGTTCTTTTTGTGAATCTGTGATAATAAATACATCCTGATGCATTTCGTCAGCCAGATAGTTCGCTTTTTGGATGATGCTCCGGTCTGCGCCTCCCACGGTGCATAGTGCTGTGTATAGATAAACGATGGTCATTTTTCAGTCAGTTTATGAAACAACATTTCCCATTGCGGCATGATGTTTCGGAGTGAGTAGCGTGTTATATTTTGTTTAGCTCTTTTGCCAAAAGCTTTTCTTTCTGCTTCATGTTCTATCAAGTGGCAAAGAGCGTTGGCAAATCCTTGTATATCTCCGTTTTTGACGAGGAGTCCGTCTTCCTGGTTTCTGATGATTTCCGATGGACCGAAAGGACAGTCGAAAGAAACACAAGGAACACCCAGACTCATGGCTTCGATCAAGACCAGTCCAAAACCTTCGTAATTGGAGCTTAGGGCCAGAATGGAACTGTTCAGGTATTCTTGCGTTATGTTTTGTGTAAAAGGATGAATTGTGATGGAGTGTTCCAGCTTTCTGTCTTTAATCTGCCGGGTTAAGCTATCCTTGTAAAATCCTTCACCAAATATATCCAGTATCCAGTCGGGGTGGCGTTTCTGCACGATATTCCATGCGTCAACCAGTCTGTCGAATCCTTTTTGCCAGGTCAGTCTGCCTGCCGCTATTACACGGGGAGCCTCACAGGAGCTGATTGTTTGTATATCAATAGAGGTGGTGTTCGGAATGATATGTATATTCGGATGTTGTCCCCACATGGCGGCATCTCCTTGTGTCAGTGTGACTATAGCATCGCTGTATCGTTTTACATCACGGAAACATTGGTAGCTGACGTATCTGTCTTTTATATCTTTAAAAAAACTCTTTTTGCGGTTTGCAGGTATCCGGGTGTATATTTTGGCGCAATGCGATTCTATGATTTTCTTTGCCTTGCAGTCTAATTTACAGATCAAATCCGCTTTGAAACTGGTATTTCCTGATATGATATCGGGATTGATGAGCCTAATCTCTTTTTTAAATTTTTGTTCGAATTTATGGTTCAAAGTCCATCCCACTCTCAATTGTTCCAGAAGCGGATGCTGGTATTGCAAATGAAACTTTGTATCCAGATCGATATGTTCCACTTTGTGGGATAACGGGAAAGAAAAAGGATGATTGCCTTGGGAAGAAGTGATAAGATAGACCTCGTGCCCATAAATTTCGGCCAAGTAATTCATCTTATCCGTTAAAATCCGTTCCATGCCTCCTATACGGGCTATGGAGTCGTATACATATACTATTTTCATTCCCCTGGTTTGTTTTTCCGTAAAAATAGTGTATTCTTTTTATATATCCAATAAGAAGTTGTTGAAATTCCTGTCCATATCCGTTTTTTTATGGAATGTCGGCTGTATTCGGAGTAAAAAGTGGGTTTCAATGGATGAAGATGGGGCTATTTAGTAATTAAAGTCTTTGGAATGTTGTGAGTATCATTTGTTTTTGCGAATATTGCATTTTATAATGATTAGCAGATAATGATGAAAGAGATAACGGTGGTGATGCCGGTTTACAAGGTGGAAAAATACGTATCAGAATGTCTTGATTCCATAATCAACCAAACTTTTGATTGTTTTGAGTGTATCATCATTGATGATTGCTCTCCGGATAACAGTATGCGCCTGATAGAGGAAAAGCTGGCCGGATATAAAGGAACATCAGTTTTAGGATCGTGAGAAATGAGAGGAATGAAGGAGTCTCTGCGGCAAGGAACAAGGGAATAGAACTATCCCGGGGTGGTTATCTTTTTTTTATAGATTCGGATGATATGCTTTATGAGAATTGTCTGGAGAAATTATGGGAGGAAACGAAAAGATATCCGGGGATTGACTTGGTGCAGGGGGATTCTTATTCAGAAGGGATGGAAAACAAAAACAGTGATTTGCAAAGATATACGGAAGGACGGATACGTATCAACAAGCTGTTTCTGGATTCGAAAATAACATCCACTCCGGTCAACAGATTGATCAGAAAGGAGGTGCTGACAGAGAATGCCATTTATTTCAGGACGGGCATTTTGTTTGAGGACTTTTTGTGGTGCTATTTTCTGTATAAAAAGGTGGAAACGTTTGCTTCCGTCAATTCTTTTACTTATTTCTACAGGCGTTCAAATCCTTTCTCAACCATGAATAAGGCGAAAACGGACTTTGACAAGCCGGCAAAGGATTTTATTTTTATCTTGACTGTTTTTAATGAGCACATGGAACAGGAATTGTATGCTGAAAATATCTGTTTCATTTTGAACAAGTTGATGCCGGTGGTGTATAATGCTGCTGTAATAGGGGTTACAAGGGAAAGTAATGATGCGATAGATAAGTTTAAAAGAAATCTGATAAGGAAGCATTGCAGAGAGTTCCGGCCTATGGAGGTTTTGTACGAATTGAATTTGTTCTATCCTTTTTCTCTGCTTTTGAATTGGGGGATTTACAGACATCACATATTGTATAAATACGCTAATCTGATCAAATTGTATTATAAGATATGGGGAAGGTTGTACCGTTGAATCTTCTTGTGTAATGAATATTATTCCCTTAGGTTGGTAGTCTTCTTGTTACATTGGTTGTCGGTTTCTTTTGTGGCCGGCTCATTCATATGTGACAGGATAGCGGAAAAAGCATAATATAATTCTTTGAATGCTTGCAGGCGGAAGAAAAACAGGTATTCAAAAAAGTATTTGGCGGGGAGCCATTCTTTTGTTTTTGCCGAAGGGATACACCACGGAAGTGGTGACAGGTAATAGTGGATTTTTTCTTGTCGCAACAGTCTGTTGCATTTCATGCTTGCGTTAAACCGTATGATTAAACTCTCGCGGTCTTGTTTGGACATAGCAAGGGACTGGCCGGATTCGGTACAATAATAAATGATTCTTCTGTCTGTGGTTGCTTTGGGGGCATATATACCGACAAGGCATGAAAAATACACATCGTTGGCTATTCTTGTTTCATCGAATTGAATGTGGAATGTTGACAGGAAGCTGCGCCTTATCATTTTGCCCCAAGGAACTTGAGATTGGTATCGCAGTTTGTTTTCCGGGTTTACATCATTGAAGAAGTTGGTATAGTAAGTTCCGCGTCGGCTTTCTTGGGACGGATTGTCGGACATGACAAAACGTACATTGAAATAGATGACTTCATGGGGGCTGTCCATGTATTCGTTTAAGATAGTAAAACAATCGGCTGTAAAGAAATCGTCTGCATCTGCAAAGATAATCCATTTGCCACGGGCGTGGGAGAGCCCTATGTTCCGTGCGTATCCTGCCCCTTTTCCCTCCTTAGTGAACAGGACTTCCGTATTTTTTCTGCCGTTTCCCGGAAAATGAGAAAAATCGACAGATTCGGAATTGCTGTTGTCATCAATGATAATGATTTGAATTTCATCCCAAGTGGGAATTGAGCACAGACAGCGTTCCAGAAGACGGGGGGTATTCTTGTGCGGAATAATGATGCTGTAATGGTAACTTGTGTTCTTTGTCATTCTTCTTCTTTTTGCAAAGATATTGATTTATATTCAGCATCATGCATTATCTTGATAATATCTCGATGAGTATGAGAATCTTTCACTGGAAATTCGGGGTGATAATGCCCTCATGCCCTCATTGTGTGCACAACTGGTTGTTTATGAACTATTTGTATAGTGATGGTAAAAATTGTAGCTCTCACTTATGCTCTCATGCCCTCACTGTTTTTTGGAGCAGAATTTCATATAATCTATTTGTTATCAGTAATATATCCTTTTTTATAAGTTGTTCCGATTTAATATGAAGTAGGATGTTCTCAGGCTTTTTCTTTGCAAAAAGTGTGTCTGAAGGGGGATACCTCTATGGAATATGGCAAATTTCCGATGGCAGTAAAAAGATCAGGAGGTTTTTAAAAAAGCTCGCCATCTTTTTAAAAAAGAACAAGGTCTTTTTTTTATTTGACCTGTTGTTTTTGGGGGAGCAGGATTTCACATATGTACGTGCCGCTCTATACGTATGTACGTGCCGCAGATACCTGCTTTGTATTATATGATATTCTTTCTTCATTCCGCATTTATTTTCATTTCTTTATTGTATCTTTGCGAAGAAAGAGTGTAATCTAAATTCCATGAGAATATTATTTTATTGTGATACTGTCTTCAGTTTCGGCGGAGTACAGCGTGTGTTGGCTGAAATAGCCAAGGCTTTGTCCGGAAAACATGAAGTCACGATACTGACCACGGATACTTGTACGGACTTGTCGATGTACGGATATGCCGAAAGTACCGTGCGGTTTGATTCTTTCTCTTATTCCGCCTCCTCTTTCATCGAGCGTTTGTTATGTAAAGGCTATAGTTTTTTATATAAACATGGGTTGCCTCATACCCGGCTGACTTCAGAATGGTATGCTGCCAGTTTTTTCCCTTCTTCTTATAAACGGACATTGGCAAGGAAAATAAATGCCCGGCAATGTGATGTAGTCATCGGGGTACATGCTTTTATGGCTCTGCACCTCTCTGCAGTAAAGAGTCGGATCCGGACAAAGACTGTTGGGTGGCTGCATAATTCTTATGAAGCATTCTTTGAGAAAGAAACTCCCTATTTGCCGGGATTGGATTGCTTTTTTCAAGTCCAGATGGGGAAATTGGACGAGAGGGTGGTTTTAAGTCATGCAGATGCCGGTTGTTTCTTTCGGAAAATGAACCTGTGCTGCGAGGTGATATACAATCCTCTGACTGTACTGCCTAAAGGTCGGGGAAAGAAGGAATATAGAAGGATTTTGGCGGTCGGTCGTTTTTCATTCGGACATAAAGGATTTGATATTTTAATAAAAGCTTTTTCTGTTTTTGTGAAAACTCATCCGGACTGGACACTGGAAATTGTGGGGGAGGGTCCTGAGGAAGCGCTTTACCGTTCATTGATCAATGAATATGAATTGGAAAAGAGCATCGCGCTGCATCCTTTCACGAAAGAGGTGCAGGAGTATTATGCACATTCCAGTATGTATGTGCTGAGTTCCCGTTGGGAGGGATTCGGCCTGGTGATGATAGAGGCTATGGCGCACGGGTTACCTGTTATTGCATCTGATTTACCGATAACGCGCGAGTTGTTGAAAGACAAAGATATGGCCGTTCTTTTTGAAACAGGGAATATAGCTCAGCTGGCCGGTTGTATGTCGTATATGGCTGATCGGACGGATTGGGAATGGATGGGAAATAAGGCGGTGGAGTATGCTGATACATTTCATATAGAGAAGGTATGTGACAGTTGGAATAATTTACTAAAAAAAGTAGTGTATGGTACAAGATGAACAGGAAAAATGGGATATTGTGATCAAGCCTCGGTCCGGTTTGTTCCGGTTGGATCTGGAAGAGGTATGGCTGTATAGGGATTTGCTGGTAATGTATATCAGACGGGATATCGTCACTTTTTATAAACAGACTGTTTTAGGACCGTTATGGTTTGTTATCCAGCCACTGCTTACTACCGTCATGTTCATGTTTGTTTTTGGCGGTATTGCCGGTATTCCTACCGACGGACTTCCCCAACCGCTGTTTTATATGGCGGGCTTACTTTGCTGGAATTATTTCTCGGAGTGTTTAAGCCGCTGTTCGGATACGTTCAACGCCAATCAGAATGTATTTGGAAAAGTATATTTCCCTCGTCTGGTGGTACCCTTGTCCATCGTTATATCTTGCATGATAAAGATGGGCATTCAGTTCGGATTGTTCGTTTTAATTTATATTTACTATTTGTGCAACGGATATTCGTTGATGGTCAACGGATATGCTTGGTTGGCTCCCTTGCTGCTGCTCATGTTGGCAGGACTTGGTTTGGGGTTCGGATTATTGATATCCTCCTTGACGACCAAGTACCGTGACTTGCGTTTCTTGATTACTTTCGGGGTACAGTTGTGGATGTATGCCACTCCGGTTATTTACCCTTTGTCCGTGATGAGGCAGAGTCATGAGCAGTATATGTGGATCATTGTGGCGAACCCGCTGACTTCCCTTATCGAAACATTTAAATTCGGATTCTTGGGGGTGGGGACTTTCAGTTGGTTCCACTTAGGCTACACGTTGGTGTTTACAGTGGTGATAATGCTTTGGGGGATGGTGACTTTTAATAGAGTGCAACGTAGTTTCATGGATGTGATTTAAAAGAAGGGACAGAATGGGAAAAATAGCGATAGAGTTTCAGAATATCAGCAAGCAATATGCATTGGGAAGCATCGGAACCGGCACGCTGAGCCGTGATTTGAATCGTTGGTGGGCGCGGATCCGTGGAAAGGAGGACCCGTATCTCAGAATCGGGGAAGAGAATGACCGTTCCAAGAAAGCGACGGGAGATTTTGTATGGGCGTTGAAAGATATTAATTTCCATGTGGAGGAAGGTGAAGTGCTGGGTATTATAGGTAAGAACGGTGCGGGAAAGTCCACTTTGTTGAAAATCCTTTCGCGGGTGACTTCTCCTACTGCCGGTTGTATCCGTGCACGGGGGCGTATTGCCTCTTTGCTGGAAGTGGGTACAGGCTTTCATCCCGAAATGACAGGACGGGAGAATATTTATATGAATGGTTCCATCATGGGGATGACCAAGGCGGAGATTACCCGCAAGTTGGATGAGATTGTGGCTTTCGCCGGTGTGGAGAAATATATCGATACTCCAGTGAAACGTTATTCTTCGGGTATGACCGTGCGGTTGGGATTTGCTATCGCCGCCCATCTGGAGCCGGAAATTCTGGTGGTGGACGAGGTGTTGGCAGTGGGAGATGCGGAATTCCAAAAGAAGGCTATTGGCAAGATGCAGGATGTGTCGAAAGGAGAGGGACGGACAGTCTTGTTTGTCAGTCATAACATGGCAGCGGTAAGAAGTTTGTGTACAAAAGGAATATGCTTGGAAAATGGTACCGCGGTTTATCAAGGGACGGTTCATTCTGCCATCGATTATTACTTGAAAGAGAAAGGGACGGTCCGGAAAAGTAAAATTATAGATTATGTGGGTTGGACGAAAAATACGCTTCATATAGATTGCATTGAGATAAACGGAACGGAATGTGCCTCTTCCACTATTCATGGAGGTCAGAATTTTCTGACTGTGAAAATACAGGGATATTCTGAAGAGGATATGATGTATGATGTAATGCTGGTTTTGAAGAGCAGGACGGAAGTGCCTTATGCTACTTATGCTCCGGGACATTATTACGGGAGTATCAGTCATTTACCTAAAGGGGATTTTTGCATCGAGAGGCGTATAGAGCTTCCGCCTGTGCTGAGTAAAGGTGTCCTGCAGGCAGATTTGTTTATACATCATCCTATGGTGGAATATTATTTGAAAGCAGTTCGTTGCTGTTTGCTGGAATGTGAGGGGTTTCAAAGTGGATTCGGGCATGCACTGACACAAACGTCCAACGGCTTTATCGGATTGGAGGATATAAAAGTTTGATCATTATGTTCTATTATGGAGATGGAGAAAAAAAGAATCGTATATAGTTTGACTGGAAGAGGGTTGTTCTCAGAGTTGTCTAACCTTGCTTTGGCATTGGTCTATGCGGACTATAATCAGGAAGAGCTGACTGTCAATACAAGGAACTGGAATGCAAGGGTAGAGAAAGGCTGGAGTGATTATTTCGAATCGGTCTTGCCAGACTGTAACGGGGTGATGTGTTCGCAATATATTGTTTATAAAAAGGGGAAACCTTGGTGGGGAAATATCTATTATAATCCGTCCGCTTTTTTCCGGTATTATATTTTCTATATGATGAATAGGATATATCTGTTATTTCATCCGGAAACGGAACTAGGGAATGAGGTCTTTCTAAAAATGAGATCGGAGGATTTTCTGGAGAAACTGGAAGATATCAGAAATGATTATGGCTCTGCCTTGCGGAAAATATTAAAATTTAATGAAAAGACAACCGGCTATATAGAAAAAAGGAAAAGCGAGATGAATTTGCCGGTAGATTACATAGCGGTACATATAAGGCGGGGAGATAAGATAGTTTCCCGTGAGATGAAGGAACTTGGTTTGTCTCTTTATATTGATGCTGTTAAAGGGAAGAAGCATATCAGCCGTAATGTGTTTATAGCTACGGATGATGGTTCTGTGACGGATAAGTTGAAATCCGTACTGGTTGCCGAAGGATTTAATGTTTACTGGAACACAGCTGTGACACAAACAGGATTTGACGAGTCTTTGTTTAATACAAAGGATAAAAAAAGTAGATATATAGATACGTTGAATATGCTGTTGGATATGGATATTCTGATCCATTCTTCATTTTTTATCGGTACTTATACTTCGAATGTCAGCCGGATTGTGCCTCTGTATGTCGGATTCGAAAAATCGCTCAGTCTGGATGACGAATGGAAACTTTAGATTGTAAAAAGCGGAAAATTATGTCACAAAGAAAATTTTCGATTATAACCATTAATTATAATAATAAAGAAGGGTTGAGGAAAACCATAGAAAGTGTGGTCGGCCAGTCTTTTAGGGATTTTGAGTATATTATTATTGACGGAGGGTCTACGGATGGAAGTATTGAAGTGATAAAAGAGTATGCCGGTAAAGTGGACTATTGGGTATCGGAGCCGGACAAGGGTATTTATCATGCCATGAATAAAGGAGTTTTACAGGCGCATGGAGAGTATTTGAACTTTATGAATTCCGGTGATGAATTTTATAACAATGGTGTGTTGCAGGAGGTGGCACCTTCATTGGACAGCGATATTGTTGTTGGAAAAATAGTGCATGGCACAGAGGTGTGGGGATTTCATAAGGAGGATATAACGCTGATGGATTTGATTCGGGGAACTGTATTGCATCAGGCTTCATTCTTCCGTAAAGAACTTTTTGATGAAAACAGGTATGACGAGAGTTATAAGATTGTATCCGATTGGAAATTTTATATTCAGACCTTGATATTCAACAATGCGACGTTCCGCAATATTCGTTCCATCGTTTGTAGGTTTGTACCCGGAGGGGTCAGTGAAACGGATGCCGGAACAAGAGATATGGAAAGAAAGCGGGTGTATAAGGAGTTGTTTCCGGATAGAATGATGAAGGATTATATAAGACTGGAAAAGGTGGAATCTCCTTTATTGGAACTGATTCCCGAACTGAATAAAACTGCGGGCCTTCATCAGATGGCATACAAATTGGTCTGTGCCTTGTTGTGGGTGCATGGAAAGATAAAACGGGTGCGTGTTAAGTAAGCAGTAAATTGGTCTTTTCACTTGAGCCATGCCCGCAGGATAAGTCTGATGCCATATAGCGCATACTTTATTTTTAGAGAAAGTGGAAGATGTATATAATTGTTTTTTCTGATTCTTAGCATTCTGTCCCATAATTCATTGAAGGGGATTTCCCGTGAGTGTTGGGTATAGAACAAGAACGAACTTTTTATGTAATCGGCCGACAAAGCACGTAGAATATAGGTGGGGAATGTGGCCGAAAGTGAAGTCATCAGGTCGAATGCATCCATGAAAGTGCACAGTTTGGGGGTGTAGTTTTTTTGCGACAGGTTCATGGCGCTTGATTTTCTTGTGACATAGTGATAATAGGGGGAAGTGGTGTATGCGGCTGATTGGCAGTGGCTCAGGTATTGAAAAATAAAGAGCCTGTCTTCATTATAATAAATATGTTCATTGAATTTTAGGTGATGTTTGTCAATGATTTCTTTATGATATAATTTATCCCATAAGTTTCCTTTGTATTTGTAATGCCTGTCGTTAAACAGGGAGTGAATGGCTTCCCACTGGGTTAATTTGCCGGATTTCACTTCGTTGATGTGGTAAATCGGACGACCATCTTCATTTTCAATGATATATCCGCAAGTAGCCAGACCGGCTTCGTTTGTCCGGATAAGTTGATAAAGAGTGGCTATCATATCCGTTTCTATCCAGTCGTCGCTATCCATGAAAGCTATATATTCTCCTTTTGCGGTTTCCAGTCCTTGGTTTCGTGCATGGCTGACTCCTTGGTTCAGAGTGTGTATTACCTGTATTCGTTGGTCCTTGCAGGCGTATTCGTCACATATTTTCCCGCTTCCGTCCGTACTTCCGTCATTAACCAGCAGTACTTCAATGTCTGTCAGTGTCTGGTTTAAGACGCTGTTGATACACAAAGGCAGGAATTTTTCTGTATTGTATATAGGGATGATGACAGAAACCAACGGCATAACTTATAATTCTGTGAGTTTATAAATAAGATCATTCTTTAGTCGGCGAAGCTATAAAGCAGGTTGCTCGGATTCTGAAACGTTTCTTCCAAGGGCATGATGACGGGAACATACTTTATCTTTAACCGGTGCCTTATGCAATAGACATTGATCAATCTTTCTGATAAATAGCCGAACAGACGTGCCTGATCCGGATAGGCGGACAGTTTTACCCGTTTTTCTAATTCAAACAATACGCTGAATAGCCACTGGGAGTATTCGTCAAAATGTTTCCGTCCGGTGATGAACATATTATATCCGGAATAGGCATTGCAGTGATACATGAATGTATGAAAAGCTTCAGCATATTCGGGTGTGAGGTGTTGAATGACTTCTTTCAGCAAATTGAGGTCATTGACTAGATGGAATATGGCGTATTGTGTAGCGACGTTATAGGGATAATGACGCTTGGGAGAGAGGATGATGTCATAATCATTTAATAAGGTTTCTAAATCAGGAAATCGGTAAGTTTCTTTTAGAAATGAATCTATGTTGATGAAACTCCTGTCTGGTGAAAAAGCCGGAAACGGGCGATGAAAATCAAAGAAGCGCCTGTAATGATTGAGCCCTATAATGTCACACTTTAGATTTTTCCAAGCCCAATAATGGGCGGTTAGTTCACAAAAGTGAGGATTCCTGTCGGATATATTATCTCCTGTGTTATCTAGTACAGGGAAGAATCGGGCACTGGTTAGGGAGGCCCCCACCTGTATGGGACAGAAGTACTCATGCTGTGGTAGCCGGCTGTCCTTATGGCACATACTAATATTTTTATATTTTTTCCCATGTTTGTGATTGAGGGTTATAGCGTTTGATAATGCGTGCGGGATTTCCTACCGTGACACAATAGTCGGGTATGTTTTGGGTAACCACACACCCGGCACCGATAAAACAATGTTTGCCGATGGTGATTCCGGGCAGTACAATCACGTTGGCTCCTATGATGGTATGTTCTCCGATGTGGATAGGAGAAGTGGTGATACCTTGTTCGATGATGCCTTGAGTGATATCCTGGTAATTGTGATCTAATCCTATCAGGACTACGTTTTGTGAAATATTGACCCCGTTGTCTATCCGGATGGGACCGATGACCGTATTGCCGAGTCCTATCCGGCAATAATCGCCGATTACGATGTCGCCTACGGCATTGTTCAAGCAGGAGAAATCTTCCACTACCGAATATTTTCCCATCTGGAACAGGTGGAACGGTGGAAGGTCTTTCCGTACACTGGAATAAATGACTGAGCCCCGGCCTTTTTTTATGTAGAAAGGCTGCCATACGCGTATCCACCAATAGGGGCGTGTCTTTACCGGATGCATGATGAAACCGTGTATCCGTTTTTCCATTGCGGGTGTTGCTGTAAGTACTCTTTTATATTCATAATTCTATCCATGCTGTGTATGGTTGAACTTCTGTGCCATTCCTTTCAAGTGAAACAAGTTGAGAAGCATAATGATTACAAAATAAGGTGTCTGCCTGAGGATTCTGCTCATGTATTTATATCTCATATTGGACGGAATGGCCAGGTATAACGCACCGTTCAGCAAGATAAGCAAAATCCACCACTTTATGGAAGAAGCCGGAGAGAAAATGCAGAGAACACATGAAAAGAATCCGATGAGCGCCAACAGAATGCTGCGGGGGGCGATAAAGGCTTGGAGGGTTTTCAGCAGATAATCTCCGTTTCCGTTCAGTAAGGCTGTGGGGAGGTTACGTCCCATTTTTAATGCAAGGAAAAGCTGGGTGGCTATCCAGCGGCGGCGCTGGTTACGCAAGGCATCCGGTTGCCGGACTTTTTCGTCCAATGTTTCTAGGGTGTCTATATATTCAATGTGAATGCCTTGACGGAGCAGGAGTTCTTCCAGTTCTTTGTCTTCGCCCGTACTATGGGTATGGATGATGTTCCGGACAAACCATCGGAAATCGAAAGCCATTCCGGAGCCGGTAAGGCAGATGAAAATCCCAGCCGGATGTGTCCCTTGCGGAAGATGGAATTGTTCATCTCTTCGATGGCGGCATCCAATAGGGCTATGTCTGTATTCATATTTTTGGCTTTGCGGTGTGTCTGTATGGCTTTTATACCCTGTGAAACTGCCTTATTCAGTTCTTGAAGATAACAGGGTGAGATCAGATTATCGGCATCCAGTATGAGGACATAATCGTATGGCTGGTCTGTGATGGTCTCTGCTGCAATGCGCAGGGCTTTTGCCTTGGAACTTTCCTTTTCATGCAGTTCTATCAAGCCGATGCGTTCTTTGCGCAGTGAGGCATTGGTTTCGGGACGCATGTGGTCGGATATGACTATCAGGTCGTAAAGCTCTGCCGGATAAGTTTGGCGCAGAACGGAAGTGACGCAGGCGTGAATGACCGCATCCTCTTTATAGGCGGGAACAAGGATGATAAAACGTTGCCGGACAGTAGTCGCGGGATATTTCTTTTGTTTGAAGAAATGAGAGGCGGCAGAAAACAGGACTATATACCCCACACTGACGGAAAGGTAGATATATAGCGTATATTCCATGATATGTATAATTTCCGATAGCATGGGGCTTTTATTTTTTCTTTCTTAAAAGCATATTGAATATCATGCCTGCCGCCAGAAAGGGGATAGCTTTCATGGCTTTGTTGAATTTGCTGTCCACCAAGTAGTTTGGAGTGGCTATTGCCATAGTCAATAAGAAAGTGAGTAATAATCCCCACCATTTTAGGCAGGCGCTCCAGTGGAAGTATACGGACAGGAAACTGAACAGGAGGAGGATACCTAGCAGGATGGTGCGAGGGAAAATGAACCATTGCAGAATACGGTCGGCATAATCAAATTTTCCACTTAAAATGGCGCCGGGCAGATTACCGATATTGGTGAACAGGGAATAATATTGGGTTTTAATCCAAGTGCTATGTTGGGTATAGAATTTTTTCTTTCCACTATTCTTCAAGGCATATACATGGGTATTATTTAAATATTCCACATATATCCGTTCGCGGAGCAGCAAGGATTCGATGACTTTTTCATCGTCATCGTCTTTTAAATGACGGATGTTTTCTTTGAACCAAGTGAAGTCTATTGCGGTTCCGGAGCCGTTCAGCGAAGCTGAAAGTCCCAAATTGACATGCCCCGCACGAAGAATGGAATTGTTTATCTCGTCGGTGATGGCATTCAATATGCTGACATTGCTGGGTCTTTCCTGATAGATGCGATGGGTTTGGATGGCATTGGAGCCGCTGGCATACGTATTGTTGACAACTTCAAGAAAGTTGGTGTCCACTACATTGTCCGCATTCATGATTAAAACGATATCGTATTGTCCTTCTTGTAATTGTGACATTGCAGCTTTGACAGATTTCATTTTTGAACTTTTCTTGAATCTGGCTTGCAACAGGGTGATGGGATATTGTGCCAGTTGTCTGTTTGTTTCCGGCTTCAGGTGGTCTGAAATGACGATAATGTCATAGCAGTCTATAGGATATTCTTGTTGCAGAAATGATTTGACGGTATAGGGTATGTAGTCATCGTCCTGATAGGCCGGTATCAGAATGGCGAAACGGTGTTTTACTCTTGATTCGGAATATTTGTCGGTGCGGTTGCCTGTTGCCGCTATGGCGTACACCAGCAGGTAAAAAACAGTAAAGGCACATATCGCGAAAAGTAGTAGTTCTATGTATGCTAGAAATATCATGGCTGTTTGTCTTTGTTTCTAAGTTTGAAAAATGCTTTTGTTCCCTCCCAATGTGCTTTGGCTATGGCTTTCTTTCCTTTTCCCAAGGCGGTCAGTATGTTTTTGGGACATACAATCATTGTCTGGTATAAGATGGAAACCGGAAGTTTCCAGTCAAAGAGATTGCGGTAGGCATATAATAATCTGTTTCTGCTCAGGTAATAGTATTTCAACGGACTTTCTTTTCCGGTGGAGCTGCTGTCCTTGTGCCATATTTCGCAAGCGGGATCGTACCATAGTTCGTAGCCTTCCCTATTGATATAGGTGCACCAGTCCAGTTCCTCATAATATAGAAAATATTCTTCGGGCATCAGGCTAAGCTTGTCTATTATTGTTTTTTCAGTAACATGGCGGCACCATGCAGATAAGGCGTTTTTTGGGCGGGGTAGTGGTCTTTATTTATTTTCCCTTTGCCTATGGCTCTGTTTCTTAAGGTAATGGGCGAAAGTTGGGTGTATCCTGCAAATTGTATGGCGTGCGGTTCTGCATAATCACGGATTAACGGGGAGACACCTGCTATCTTGTCGGAGGACAGAAGGCGTTTTATCAACAAGGGTATGGCATCTTTGACCATACAAACATCATTGTTCAGCAAGAACAGGTATTTTCCTTTTGCAAGGTTTATACCCAGATTGTTACCTCCGGCGAATCCTAAGTTCCGCTCACTGCGTACGGCTTGGATAAAAGGATATGTTTTTTGTAGCAAGGCGGCTTCATTGGCAGTGGAACCATTGTCAATGACTATCATTTCATAACTGACAGAGAATACAGTGGCTGCCCACGAGTCAATGAATTCGCAGGTGTCGTGAAAACCGTTATAGTTCACGGTGATGACGGATAGGTCAGGCTGTCGGTAGTCCATGTATTTCTGAGTATTGTTTATCTAAATAAGGTCCTAAAAAACAAAGGTGAAACAAGAATAAATCAAGATTCCGTTAGGAAACTGGAAATAAACCATATTGGCGTAAGAAGCTACCAGTATGCCTGCACAACCGCATAACATACCTGTCAGCGGTCCCCGGATTTCCGGATTTCGGATTTTGAATAAAAGGATGTAGGAGCCCGATAGAAATAGAATGGCATGCATACCCAAAACACACACAGTCCCACTATTCCCATCTGTTTCCATACATCTACCAGACTGGAGTCTGAAGGACAGATGGAAACGAAATAATATTTGTTATGGGGAGGAACTACCCCGTCTATGGCTCCCATGCCTATGCCGAAGGGCATTTCATCCATGTAGGCATTCAGTGCTTTCTGGTTCTCGAAACGAGCCATCATCGATTGATCCTCTGTGTCAAAGACAGTACGCATACGACGGATCAACTTATTGTTCTCTCCGATCTTGGTATATTTCAGCATTCCTATCCCTCCGGCAAGCAGGATAAAGGAGATGATGCCTATTTTCCAACTTTTAGACAGGAACAGAAAGAGCCCCAGCCCTGCAATGGGTACAGCTATGGCCGATCGGGTTCCCGATATTAACAGACCATAAAATCCTGCCATACCCACTATTAAATAGAAGAGTCTGAGAAATAGGTTCTTTGTATAGAAAAAAGTAAGCGTGAAAACAGTGCAGGATAATCCCATACAGGCACCGAAAAGACCCGCGTCAGTGAAAAATGAGAAATAGCGGATGCCGGAATGGATAAAATGGGTACGTGCTCCGTAGGCCCACAACCAGCTTAGCTCGGTACTGTCAAAACCTTTGTTCTTTTGCCAATATCCTTTTGCGGCAGCCAGTAGGGTCATGATACCCCATAGTATTAAAAAATAATGGATAAAAGTGTAGCGATTGCAGTGTATGGATAGAATAATACAGGTCAGAATAGGGTATAAGGCCCAGGGTCTTAAAATACGAAGCCATGCTTCCATGTAAAATTCACCGGTTATACCATTACCTATGTTGATGATACAATATAGCAGCCAGACCAATGTGATGCAGGTATAGACGTTTAGTATTTTCCTGAATGATGATTGCTTTGCAACTGTTTCAGAAGAATAAGGGCCAACATGATGCCGTAGAGCAAATCAAAGATATTGGTAATGGCAATAGGGATGGAATGATATCTGTTAATTCCCATTATCAGGTAATTCAGCATAAAGGTGATGGCCAGCAGAATGACGGGTCTGTTTATGCATATGAAGATAAAAAGCGTGGCAAAAGGTATGAACCCTATTGCAACTCCTATGGAGGGCTTCATGTTGAGGGCTGTCCATAGGCATAAGCACAGTCCGATAATGAAGCTGGCCAGAATTTGACCTGTATGGGTTATATTTATTTCTTTTGCTATCATTATCTATTTTCCTTTGTATTCAATGGCGGTCAGTCCGAGTTGGAACAGCCTGTATTCCATATTCTTAAAGTTCGTATAAGGAGGTAATTGTCCTGTAAAGTCTTCCACTGTATTTCTGTCTGCTTGTGTCAGATAGAAAAGGAGGGGTGCTTCTTTTTGTTTAACTTGTAACAAATGCTCATACAGTGCCTGATCCGTATTTTTCCAAGTACGGTTGGCACGGACAACCAGCAGATTGATGGATGCTTCATTTAACAAAGCCGGAGGCAGAGGATTGCTTTTCAGGACCGGGTGCTCGATTAGAAGTATTTCATCCTTTTCCAGATCGGGACATAGTTCTTTCAAATTGTTTGCCTGTACATATTGGCTGTCTTCGCTTAGAAAATCTTCATCGTATGTAATGCGGCGGACGTTTAGACCGATGCTGCTCCAGTATTCCTCTATCAGGCGGGCGACATGGGTCTTTCCGTCTTTCTCTTCTGTACTTAACAGATTGATGACCCGCTGTTCCTGTGTATTTAGATGAGGCAATAAAGCGGTGCTGAGTTGCTTGACGGCCATTTCGTTTATGGCTTTATTATAACGTCTGTATCTTAACTTGCTTTCTTTAGGATATGCGCCGATAACTGTTCCTCCGGTGATTCGTTCTGTACGTATTTTGTCTCTGAGGGTACGGTCCAGTATTTCGATAATCAGAAAATAGCCAATGATGAAAAGTAAAGTCCCCAGTATGGATGCAAGTATAATCATGCGTGCATTGGTGGGGAGGAGGTCAGTGGAAACAGGGGCGGATTCATGATTTTTAATGAAGCCGAGGTCATTTCCAGGTTCTTTTGTCGCAAGATGGCTGCATTCAAGGCTCCCATGGTAGACATATAGTTGCTTTCCACAAAGCCGATATGCCTTTCTTTCCGGCCCAGGGTAGCGCCGATGGGGGAGAAATAAAGGAAATCTTTATTTAAATTCTCTCTCATTATATCTCGTGCTTCCATTTGGGCTTTAGTCTTTTCGGCAAGAACTACTTGGTCAAGCCATTGGCTGATGAGTGTCTCATAAGATACATTGTTTGTACTTGCGGCTTCGGCACTTAGTTTCAGGGCAAGATTGTTGATGTTTTGTTCGGCGTTACTTAACATGTTTTTTTGTTCTTCCAGCTTTTTCCGGTTCTTTTCGTCCGGAGTGATTTCCATGGTTGAGATCTGGGTGTTCAATTGGGACATTTGATGAAGTTTGTCCATAAACTCATTGTTGGTACGGATCAATTTGGCTACATCACCTAATTTATATTCATAGAAATCGATCAACGCCTTACTGGTGGAATAATTGACAAGCAAATCATTGTCCATCATCCGGTAAGTAGCGTCCATGCTTGCCACCTGTTTGGTTTGTTCTCCGTAGTTGATGATGCGGTTTTCTATATTGTACTCGATTAAAGAATCCTCGGCGGCAGTCAGCATTTTGCCCAATCTGGCCAGTTCTTCTTGAAAGAACTTGATCACATTGTTTGTTTCTCCATAGCGTAGTTCATGGTATTGTTTGACAAACTCTTCATTCAGAATCTCAAGTGTGTTATAAGCTATTCCCGGATCGTTGGCACTATAAGCAATCTCGATCATATCACTGTTTCCCAACCTGGCTACTTTTATATGTTGTGAGAGTAGAGGTACGCTGAAATAAGGGTGGGTATAATTGAGTAGTTGGTAGATGAAATTATTGACGGACGGGCGTTCAAAAGCTACCAGATTATGATAGGTCTTCTCTTCGTTTTGCTTGTCTATCAATGCCTGTAACTCTCGTGGAATACCGGAAACCAGCTGCTGGTAGTGTATGGCTGAAATATAACTGGTGTTTCTTTCGGCATCTCCATAGACCAGACAGCGGGCAAGCAGTTTCAGAGATACTATTTTTAGTGTGCGTTCCGTTGTAATGATATTCATTAAATTACTCATGTGCACGGTGGCGTTCCGGGTATCGGTGGCATCTACGTTGTATCCGGAGATGATTCCTGTAAAGATGGTGGTTTTCACATCATACGTTTTTTCCAGATTTCTGGTAAGAAACCATGCTATGATACCGGCTATACATGGAAATATAACCATCCACCAACGGATACGGTAGATAAACTTGACTATGTATTTAAATAATTCCATGCTTCTTATTCCTTTTTGTCTTTTTTCTTACTTTGCCTCTTGTTTTCTTCCTGTTCCTGTATCGTTGTTTCTTGAACGTCCTTTTCTCCTTGTATGGTCAGGATGGGGGTGTGGGAGATTATTTCAAGGGTCAGCAGCTGGTCGTTAATAGTAGAGCGTAGTAAGGCAAAGTCTTGATTAGCGGCAAATTCCTGTTCTTTAGTCTTGGCCACATCATGAATAGAGGTACGTCTGTTTCTATATTCCTGTTCTGCAACAGCCGATGCGCCTTTATATAAAGCTATATTTTCAGCTGATCTTTGCAATGTTTCTATATTGGATAAAATCTGGACATATAAATGAGCTATTTGTATTTTAAGGGTTTCGTATGCTTCCTGTTTTCTTAACTCGGCAATATCCACCTGGATTCGCTGGCGCTTGATTCCTCCCCGGAGGTCGAACAGCTTTTCAAAAGGAATACTGATGCCGCCTCCCACATTCCACGAAGTCTGTTCTGTACCTACATACCTGTAAATAAGTGGGGTGTTGACATCCGTATTGCTGGCCACATTGTCTGCTATACCGTAAGAAGCACTTCCGCCGGCATGGATAAACCCCAGCCAGTTCCTTTTCTCTTTCGATAGTAACTTTTTCTGTAACTGTTTCTCCTTCTCTAAAATCTGTAAGCTTGGAGTGCTGCGTGCATTCTCATAAAGGACACTTAACGGAGGCAGCTTTATCTTTGCATAATCCACATTCATATTCCCCAATATATCATCCTGTGTCACAAGAGGTTGTTGTACCGGTTGTGTTTGCTGCTCTTCCTGTTGTGCGCTTAAATGGTGGATAGAACAATACATACAGATGACAAAAAGACATACTTTACCCATATAATAAATCCCCTTTTTATTCCTAAAACAAATTATTTAAACATCTCCTTTTTGGACAAAAGCTGTCAAAGTCTTGAACAGGATTTTCATATCCAGGAAAAAGGAGAATTCTCTACCGTATTTCAAATCTAATTCTTTGCGTTCTTTAGCGGATAATTTTCCGGCATCCCCCCGTTTTTCCACCTGCCACAAGCCGGTCAGCCCGGCAGGCGCCATGAAGCGTTCGATACTTTCATCGTTTGTCAGGCGTTCGGCTTCATAGAGTGGAAGAGGACGGTTCCCCACCACAGACATGTCGCCTTTCAAGATGTTGACCAGTTGAGGTAACTCATCCAGGCTGTATTTTCGTAAAACGCGTCCTACCTTGGTAACCCGCGGGTCTTTTTCTATTTTTATGAAAGGACTTTCATCCAGTGCGTTTTGTCTGGAAATAAACTCTTCTTCCGGAATGATGAAGTCATCGGAAACCAGCATTCCGCCGTTATCTATAACACCGTCATCTCCAAACATCAGTCCTCCTAATTCTTCCATCGAGAAATCTTTGGCAATCTCCGGAGTGCTTCCGGCTGGTACTGGTTCTGACCGGCAAGGTCTTTCAGCTTTTTATCGGCGTCCGTATACATGGAACGGAATTTCAGGAAATTAAAAATGGTATAATTCGTTCCTACCCGTTTGGATTTGTAAATAACAGGTCCTTTGCTTTCCATACGTATGGCTATGGCAATCAGCAGAAAGACTGGGGACAGGAAGACTAACGCTGCACCGGAGAAAAGGATATCGAAGCAGCGCTTCCATTGGGGAAGGATAAAATGCCTCACGTCTTTTTTCTTCCGGTTATGTGCATATAGCAGTTCCTGCCGTTTATTGATGATGTCTATTTTCTGCCTTAACCGGGCGGTGGTGATGTTCAAACTGACGGTATCGTTTATTCCGCTGTTCAGATAGACTTTGCTGGCTTCGGGAGTCAGTCTGTCCGTAATGAGTACGACATATGCCTGATAGAACTTTTTCCTGAAAGCACCGATCTGTTCAATATCTCCGTTCATCTCCCTTGTTCGTGAAGGACAATGATGTTCTCACGTACTTTCAGTCTGATACAAATTGTAATGGCATCCTGGTAGTTTTGGGCATAAATCATCTGGACATTTTCGAGCTTGCTGAATTTACGCAAAAAATCCTTGTTCTTTCCTATATAAAGCAGAAAGGTCATGCTGATTTACTCAATGATTTTCTTAATTCTTACTTTTAACTCCATGGGATTGAAAGGTTTGACAATATAGTCTTCCGCGCCTTCTTGTAACAGGCGGATGCGTTCTGTGGTACTGTCTTCGCTGCTTAGCATAACCACCGGAATGTGTTTGAATAACTGATTGGATTTTATCCATTCCAGAAACTCGTCTCCACGCATTTCGGGCATACGGATATCTGATATAATCAAATCTGGTATGTTACCTTCCTGAAGCCATTTTACCCCTTCGATGCCATTCGGTAACCAAATACAATCATAATCACTGGCCAGATAGATTGAAAGGACTTTTGCAATTGCTATTTTGTCGTCCAAGACCAAAATTTTCTTTCTCATAGAGTAATCTTTAGATTTTAATGGGCAAAAGTAAAGAAAATTATTGTGAATAAACAACTTTATTCTATTAATTTTTTGGCGTAAAGATTGCTTTTCCTTAACCAAGTGTCTGAAATAGGGGATTGAATGGAATAAAAGCCCTTTGGAAAAAGGGAAAAAAGAAGACGGGACAACTCCTGTACATTATATATTGTAGTGTATATGATAAGATTAAGATGTGATATTGTATGATGGATGATATTTATTATATTGAAAAATAGTGTTTTGGAACATAATAAAAATAAATATATTGTTTTGTGTAATTCGAAAATAGTATTTATCTTTGCTGCCGGAAATGATAAAAGCCATATTACTATGTCGGAAATAAACCAGACGATTAATTTACATGTATCTGTGGACTGTGTGCTGATTGGGTTTGATGGAGAGCAGTTCCGTGTCCTGTTGGTAAGGCAGGTGGGGAAACAGTCCGAGGACGGATATAATAACATGAAGTTGCCGGGCAGCCTTATCTATGACGATGAGGATCTGGATGAGGCGGCCAAGCGGGTGTTGAATGAGTTGACGGGCCTGAAGAATGTGAAGCTTACCCAGTTTAAGGCGTATGGATCGAAAGACCGTACCCGTAACCCTAAGGATGTGCTGTGGCTGGAACGTTTTCATCGTTTGGACGAGAAGAAAATAGACCGCATTGTGACTATCGCTTACCTGACACTGGTGAAGATTGACAGACGGTTCGAACAGCTGTCTGATAAATACGATGCTTGCTGGACACCTGTGACGGAGGTGAAAAGCCTGGCGTTCGACCATTTCCAGATTTTGCAGGATGCATTGGTGCATATACGCCATTATGTGGAATATGTTCCTTCCGCAATGTTCGACTTGCTTCCCCGGAAGTTTACGGCGGCCCAGTTGCGGACTGTCTATCAGTTGATTTATGATAAGGTGTTTGACGTAAGGAACTTCCATAAGAAGATAGCGTTGATGCCATATGTAGTACCTTTGGAAGAAAAACAGGTAGGTGTATGCCACAGGGCGGCACGCTTCTATAAGTTCGACCGTTCAATATATAATAAGTCGGGAACGAAGTGATAACAGACAGATAACTTTAGCCTTGTTGTGATTGCTGTGAGAATACTCCGCCTGGTCGTTTCGGGGAATCGGTATATGTTTTGGGATTCTTCACCGGCCTTTCCTTGGAAGGATAATGCTGATAAGCATCGGGACAGAGACTATTATTTTAAAATTCTTAATTTTCAATTAAATGTACCTATTAGGTTATGATATTGGCAGTTCGTCGGTAAAGGCGAGTTTGGTAAATGCAGAGACCGGAAGTGTGTTTCTTCTGCATTCTTCCCTAAAACAGAGGCTGCTATTATGGCTGCCGCCCCGGATGGCTGAGCAGGATCCGCAAAATTGGTGGGAAAATCTGAAATTGTCAACTCAGGCTGTCATGGCCGGGAGTGGGATCGGTCCGGATGGAATTGCCGCTATCGGTATCTCTTATCAGATGCACGGACTGGTTTGTGTGGATAAAGGGCAAAATGTATTACGTCCGGCTATTATATGGTGTGACTCACGGGCGGTTCCATACGGGCAGAAAGCGTTTGAGGCATTGGGGGAAACGCAATGTCTTTCTCATCTGCTGAACTCTCCGGGGAATTTTACCGCTTCCAAACTGGCATGGATTAAAGAGAATGAGCCTGCTGTGTACGAACGTATTTATAAAATAATGCTGCCAGGCGATTATATCGCTATGAAACTGACGGGGGATATTTGTACCACGGTGTCCGGTTTGTCCGAAGGGATGTTCTGGGATTTTCAGGCAAATGATGTCGCGGGCTTCCTGATGGATTATTATGGATTCGACCGTTCGCTGATAGCTGATATCAAACCGACTTTTGGCGAGCAGGGACGTGTAAATGCATGGGCTGCCAAAGAATTGGGCCTGAGAGAGGGAATTCCTGTAACCTATCGCGCCGGAGACCAGCCTAATAATGCTTTGTCGCTCAATGTGTTCAATCCGGGAGAGATTGCTTCTACGGCAGGAACATCGGGAGTGGTATATGGCGTGAACGGTGAGGTGAATTATGATCCGAAATCCCGGGTGAATACTTTTGCCCATGTAAATCATACTGCCGAGCAGACCCGTCTGGGAGTGTTGTTGTGCATCAATGGTACCGGTATATTGAATTCGTGGGTGAAACGTAATGTGGCTCCCGAAGGTATTTCTTACAGTGATATGAACAGGCTGGCGGCACAGGCTCCTGTCGGCAGTGCCGGAGTAAGTATTCTTCCTTTTGGCAACGGGGCGGAGCGTATGCTGGAAAATAAAGAGACAGGATGCTCTATATGTGGAGTTAATTTTAACCTGCATGGAAAGCAGCATATTGTTCGTGCCGCACAGGAAGGGATCGTGTTCTCGTTTAAATACGGCATTGATATCATGGAGCAGATGGGTATCCCTGTACAGAAGATTCATGCCGGACATGCCAATATGTTTCTCAGTCCTATCTTCCGCGAAACGTTGGCGGGAGTGACAGGGGCTGTAATCGAACTGTATGACACGGATGGATCGGTGGGCGCCGCCAAGGGGGCCGGCATAGGCGCGGGTGTTTATAAAGATAACAACGAGGCATTTGCCACATTGGAAAAACTGGAGGTGATAGAGCCTGATGTGGCACAGCGCACTGCTTACGATGATGCGTATGCCCGCTGGAAATCCAATCTGGAGAGAGCGATGGCTGCCTTTTAAGGACCTTCGGATAAAGAAATGGCTATCCGCCTGCGTGTTGAAAAAAAATAGTAGATAAATTAGAACAAGTTATTAAAATAAGTAAAGAATTATGGCTACAAAAGAGTATTTTCCCGGTATAGGAAAGATTAAATTTGAAGGTAAGGAAAGTAAGAACCCGATGGCGTTCCGTTATTATGATGCTGAAAAGGTAATTAACGGCAAGAAGATGAAAGACTGGTTGAAGTTTGCTATGGCATGGTGGCATACGTTGTGTGCCGAGGGCGGTGACCAGTTTGGCGGCGGAACAAAGAAATTCCCTTGGAACGGTGATGCCGATAAGGTGCAGGCTGCCAAGAATAAGATGGATGCCGGCTTTGAATTCATGCAGAAAATGGGAATCGAATATTATTGTTTCCATGATGTGGACTTGTGTGAGGAAGCCGATACAATCGAGGAATATGAAGCGAATCTGAAAGAGATAGTTGCTTATGCCAAACAGAAACAGGCTGAAACCGGAATCAAATTGTTATGGGGTACGGCAAATGTTTTTGGTCATGCACGCTATATGAACGGGGCTGCTACAAACCCCGAATTTGATGTGGTTGCCCGCGCTGCTGTCCAGATAAAGAACGCTATTGACGCTACCATCGAACTGGGTGGCTCCAATTACGTGTTCTGGGGTGGACGTGAAGGGTATATGTCTTTATTGAATACAGATCAGAAGCGTGAGAAAGAACATCTGGCTCAGATGTTGACCATTGCCCGCGATTATGCCCGGAGCAAAGGGTTTACAGGTACTTTCCTGATTGAACCCAAACCGATGGAGCCGACTAAGCATCAATATGATGTGGATACCGAAACTGTGGTAGGGTTCTTGAAAACTCACGGACTGGACAAGGATTTCAAGGTGAACATTGAAGTGAATCATGCTACGTTGGCTGGTCATACATTTGAACATGAACTGGCTGTTGCGGTAGATAACGGAATGTTGGGATCTATTGACGCTAACCGTGGCGATTATCAGAACGGATGGGATACAGACCAGTTCCCTATCGACAATTACGAACTGACCCAGGCCATGATGCAGATTATCCGCAATGGCGGTTTGGGTAATGGCGGTACCAACTTTGATGCCAAGACACGTCGTAACTCTACTGATCTGGAAGATATCTTTATCGCCCATATTGCAGGTATGGACGCTATGGCGCGTGCATTGGAAAGTGCTGCTGCTTTGCTTAATGAATCTCCTTACTGCAAGATGTTGTCAGACCGCTATGCTTCATTCGACAGTGGCAAAGGCAAAGAATTTGAAGAAGGCAAGCTGACACTGGAAGACGTAGTGGCTTATGCTAAGCAGAATGGTGAGCCCAAGCAAGTAAGCGGTAAGCAGGAATTGTACGAAGCCATCGTAAATATGTATTGCTGATCCGGCCGGAATGGTATTGCACAAGTTTTACCCTTGCAGACCTTTTTTAAGAAGGAGGGCTGTGCAATGAAGTCTGAATGAATTCTGCTAACGGATTATTAAAGAATAAACGGCTGTACACCGTCAGGTGGCAGCCGTTTTTATATTTGTTAGAGGGATATTTATGAAATAATACTCGCCTATATCGAAAATAATATCTACCTTTGCGGCTGCTAAATTACTAAGTTTATTGAATTTATATGATAAAAAAACTATTATCCGTACTGGTCTTAGTTTTTGCCCTCTCGGGTTCTGTGCTTGCACAGCAATCTATGAGTGACCAACAGGTGTTGGAATATGTGAAGACGGGCATGCAACAAGGAAAAGACCAACGTCAGATTGCTACAGAGTTAGCCCGTAGAGGAGTGACACAAGAACAGGCTAAGCGTGTAAAGAAACTTTATGAACAGCAAAATGGGTCTGCTGATAAAGACGCAAATGCAACGATGCAAAATCGGAACCGTTTGCGTGAAAAGACAAAGACGCAGGAAGATATCTATGTAACAGAGAATTTTACTTTCGACCAACGTCCGGCTGCGGGCAGAGTGGTAGGGAAGAACTTGTCGGACAGTGTTTCTGCCAATCGCTATTACGAGGGGATGGGCATGGGCGATATGGAAGAAATGCAGAAAGATAAGGTGTACGGACGGGACATTTTTGAAACCAGAAACCTTACATTCGAGCCGAGTGTGAATCTGGCTACTCCTCCTAATTACCGTCTGGGGCCGGGTGATGAGGTAATCATTGACATCTGGGGTACAAACCAGGCCACCATCCGCGATAATGTATCTCCGGACGGATCTATCACGATCCCCGATTTGGGATTGATTTATCTGAACGGCATGACTATTGCCGAAGCCAACCAATATTTGCGTAAAGAACTGAATAAGATTTATGCAGGGCTTGATAATGAACAGAACCCGTCCTCACAAATCAAGGTTACTTTGGGAAACAGCCGGACGATCCAGGTGAACGTGATGGGGGAAGTGTTCCAACCGGGAACTTATGCATTGTCTTCTTTCTCTACCGTGTTTCATGCACTGTACCGTGCCGGTGGCGTGAGCGATATCGGTAGCTTGCGCAATATACAAGTAGTGCGCGGAGGACAGAAAATCGCTACCGTAGATGTGTACGATTTTATTATGAAAGGTAAAATCAATGATGATATCCGCTTGCAGGAAGGCGATGTGATCATCGTTCCTCCATACGAGGCGTTGGTTAGCATAGAGGGTAATGTGAAACGCCCCATGAAATACGAGATGAAAAACAACGAAAGTGTTGCCACGTTGTTGAAGTATGCCGGTGGATTTTCGGGGGATGCCTATACCCGTTCTCTCCGCATGATTCGTCAAAACGGAAAGGAGTATCAGATTTATACGATTGATGATATTGATTATTCCGTATTCCAGGTAAAAGATGGTGATGCGCTGACTGCTGAAGCTATTCTGGACCGTTTTGAGAACAAGCTTGAAATCAAGGGGGCTGTCTATCGTCCGGGCATTTATCAGTTCGGAGGAACCTTGAATACAGTCCGCCAACTGGTGGAAAAGGCTGAAGGCTTATGGGTGATGCCTTTACAGGACGTGCGGTGTTGCATCGCGAGCGCGAGAATCTGAAGAAAGAGGTTATTCAAGTAGATATAAAAGGCATCATGGACGGTACTGCACCCGATGTACCTTTGCAGCGTAATGATGTGCTTTATATTCCCAGTATTCATGACTTGGAGGATGTGGGAAGCGTCATGGTGTATGGTGAGGTTGCCGTCCGGGTGAGTTCGCTTTTGCCGACAATACGACTTTGGAGGATATTATAATCCAGGCTGGCGGATTGATGGAGTCGGCTTCTACCGTCCGTGTGGATGTTTCCCGCCGTATCAAGGATAGCAAAGGTACGGAAGCGGTTTCCACCATAGGACAAATGTACTCGTTTTCTCTGAAAGACGGTTTTGTGATAGACGGAGAACCGGGTTTTGTGTTGCAGCCATACGATCAGGTATATGTGCGTAAGAGCCCTGCTTATCAGGAACAGGTGAATGTGCAGGTGACCGGTGAGGTTTTGTATGAAGGTGATTATGCGCTGACAGAGAAGAGCGAACGTCTTTCCGATTTGATCAAGAAGGCAGGTGGAGTGACTCCGTTTGCTTATATCAAAGGGGCCCGTTTAAGCCGTCGTATCAATGCCGATGAACGCAAACGTATGGAAATGGTTCTGGATATGGCCAAGACTGGAAAGGACTCCATTGATGTCAACCGGCTGGATTTGGGAGATATCTATTATGTGGGTATCGATTTGGAAAAAGCGATGCTTAAACCCGGCTCCAGTGCGGATATCGTATTGCGTGAGGGGGATGTGATTGAAATTCCCGAATACAACAACACGGTACGTATCAGCGGGGCTGTGATGTATCCCAATACCGTTTCATTTGAAGATGGCAAGACGTTGAAATATTATATAGAGCAGGCCGGAGGTTATGGTTTCCGTGCGAAGAAGAGCAAGGCGTATATTGTATATATGAACGGTCAGGTGAAGAGAGCGAAGAAGGGTAGCCGTGAGCTGATCCAGCCGGGCTGTGAGGTGATTGTTCCGGTGAAGGAAAAGAGCAACTGGTCTTTGCAGAACACCTTGTCCATAGCAACCACCAGTGCGTCGTTGGCTACTATGATTGCATCTATTGCTAATATCTTAAAATAGAAACAGTATGGCGGAAGATAAGAATTATACGAATAATACGGAAAGACCACGGGAAGACGAGGAGTTGGAAATTGATTTGATGGAGTATGTCCGTAAGTTGTGGCTGCCCGAAAGATGCTGCTGAAGGTTGCCGGAATAGGTGCTATTGTAGGGGTGATTATCGCTTTGAGTATTCCCAAGCAATATACGGTGGAAGTGACATTGTCTCCCGAATCCGGTAAAAGCGGAGGGGGGAGCCTGTCGGGAATGGCTGCCATGCTGGGGATCGGAGGCATGAGTCTGGGCAGTGAGGCGGATGCGTTGAACGTATCTCTTTTCCCGGATATAGTAGCGTCTACTCCTTTCATTCTGGAACTGTTTAATGCACATGTCACCACGTTGGACGGTGAGGTGGATACTACTTTTGTAGCTTATCTCGATGAGCAGAAAGCTCCGTGGTGGGGTGCTGTTATGGGATTGCCCGGGGCGGCTATAGGCGGGGTGAAATCTCTCTTCTCCGATAAGGAAGAGGAAGAAGGGAACAGGCTGGATCCTTTCCACCTGACAGAAGATCAGGCGAAGAAAGTGGAAGCCATGCGTAAGGCGATTACTGCTGATGTGGATAAGAAAACCGGCATCACCACAGTGACGGTGACTTTGCAGGACCCGATGGTTACGGCCGCCATTACAGACACGGTAGTGGTGAAGCTTCAGGAGTATATCACAGCGTACAGGGTCTCCAAAGCCCAGCAGGATTGTGCTTATCTGGAACAATTGTATAAGGAACGCCAGCAGGAGTATTATGTAGCCCAGCAGAATTATGCCAATTACATGGATGCCAACAAGGGGGTTGTCCTTCAAAGTGCTTTGACGGAGAGAGAACGGTTGCAGAATGATATGAATCTGGCATATCAGGTGTATAGCCAGGTGGCTACCCAATTGCAGGTGGCACGGGCCAAAGTACAGGAGGCCAAACCTGTATTTGCCGTTGTGGAACCTGCCAGTGTGCCGTTGCTGCCTTCGGGAACCAGCAAGAAGGTGATTCTTGTCGGATTTATTTTCCTGGCAGTGGCGGGCGCTTCCGCATGGATCTTGTTCGGACGTGAATTCTTTGAAAATCTGAAGGCAGGACTTAATGCTCCTCAGGAGGGGATGGAGAAGAAGTGATATAAAGATATTGACCTATAAAACAGGTGCATCTCTTTCGTAGGAGGTGCACCCTGTTTTTATAGGTCAATCTTCGGAAATGTTGTCCTGAACGTTACGATAGTCCGGTGTGCAGTTTTCGGCTTCTTTAATTTCACTGGCGAAAACCGGACAAACGCAGAATCAAAACTGCCTTTAATATAAACTTTGATTAAAGTCGAAATCCGTTTGATAGTCTTTCAATCTCGGATGTTTCTTGTCCTTGTCGGACAAAATAACCTTGTCGGCCGGAAGTCGCCAGTCTATGCCTAGATCGGGGTCGTCCCATGCGATTCCTCCTTCGCTTTGCGGAGCATAATAATGGTCACACTTGTATTGGAACAACACCTCGTCACTTAGTACCGCAAAGCCGTGTGCGAATCCGCGGGGGATAAAAAACTGCCGGTGATTCTCTCCGGTCAATTCTACGGCCACATGCTTTCCGAAAGTGGGAGAACCTTTCCGGATATCTACAGCCACATCCAGTACCGCTCCCTTGATCACACGCACCAGTTTGCTTTGTGTGAAAGGAGGTTTCTGGAAATGCAGGCCGCGTAATACACCATAAGTGGAGAAACTCTCATTATCCTGTACAAATGTAGTCCTGCATACTTTTTCTTCAAATTCACGTCCCGAGAAGCTTTCAAAGAAATACCCTCTTGCATCATTAAAAATACGGGGTTCCAAAATGAAAACCCCGTCTATTGCTGTTTTTATAACTTCCATTATTCTAATCCCAGTTCTTTTATAACTTTCAGTAAATATTGTCCGTATTGGTTTTTAAGCATCGGCTGGGCCAGTTCCTGCATCTTTTCCGGGGTAATCCAGCCTTTTCTCAAAGCTATGCCCTCAAGGCACGCCACTTTCAGCCCCTGGCGCTTTTCAATGACTTCGATGTAGGTACTTGCCTCGGCCAGCGAGTCGTGAGTACCGGTATCCAGCCATGCGAAACCTCTGCCCAATGTCTGTACTTTCAATTCCTTGTCCTGAAGAAATTGCTGGTTTACGGTGGTGATTTCCAGTTCTCCCCGTGCCGAAGGCTTGATATTCTTGGCTACTTCCACCACCTTGTTGGGATAGAAATAGAGTCCCACCACGGCATAGTTGGACTTAGGTTGGGCAGGTTTTTCTTCAATAGAGAGACAATTGCCATCCTTGTCAAATTCCGCTACGCCATATCTTTCGGGGTCACTGACCCAATAGCCGAATACCGTTGCTTTCTTGTCCTCTTCGGCAGCACGTACGGATTCTCTCAACATGGCGGACAGGCCGTTGCCGTGGAATATGTTATCACCCAGTACAAGGCAGACGGAATCATTTCCGATGAATTTCTCGCCGATGATGAAAGCCTGAGCCAGTCCGTCGGGCGAAGGCTGTTCCGCATATTCAAAGCGTACTCCGAAATCGCTTCCGTCTCCTAACAGTCTTTTGAAGCTCGGTAAGTCGTATGGGGTGGAGATAATGAGTATTTCCCGTATGCCGGCCAGCATAAGTACCGATATAGGATAATAAATCATGGGTTTGTCGAAGACAGGCAGCAGCTGTTTGGATACTCCTTTGGTAATAGGATAGAGGCGCGTGCCCGAACCTCCGGCTAGTACAATACCTTTCATATCTTTTTATTTTTTATATGTCCCTACGATTTGGATTAATAGGCGTTTTTCTCGCCCCGGAACATGTTGGTTACTGTTTTTATCATGATGCGGATGTCGAGCAGGAAAGTCCAGTTCTCAATATACCACAAGTCTCTTCTTACCCTGCCTTCCATTTGGGAAAGTTCTTTGGTTTCTCCCCGGTAGCCGGTGACTTGCGCCCATCCGGTAATTCCGGGTTTGACAAGGTGGCGCATCCTGTATTTGTTAATCAGTTGGGAATATTCCTCTGTATGTTTCAGCATATGGGGTCTGGGACCTACAATGGACATCTCTCCTTTGAATACATTAATGAATTGCGGCAGTTCGTCCAGATTGCTTTTACGCAGGAAGTTGCCGAACTTGGTCTTGCGGGGATCATTCTTGGTAGCCTGCAATGAATCGGACAATGCATTCACTTTCATGGAACGGAACTTATAGCATTTAAAGATTTTCCCGTTTTCCCCGTTTCTCTCCTGTTTGAAGAATATGGGACCAGGTGAGGTAATTTTAATAATAAGACCTACAATCAGGTACATAAATGGAAAAATTGTAAGTAAAAACAGAGAGGAAAATGTCAAATCAAATAACCGTTTTGCCAGTCTGTTTACCGGGTTCTGCAACGGCTCGGTACGGATGGACAATACAGGAACTTCACCCAATAATTCCAGTTGCAGCTGATGCTTTATGTAATTACGTACATGAGGTACGCTATAGAAGCGGATCAGATTGTTCTCGCAATAGTTCATGATGGCCAGAATATCATCCTTTCTGCTGGATGGCAGACCACAGTACAGTTCGTGCACGGTGTTATGGGATAACCATTCAAATAATTGGTTTACAGGACCTTTAAAGGGAATCCCTTCGGGGTAATTAGAGTCCTTCTCATCATAGAAAATGCCTAAAACCCTGTATCCGTAAGTCAAATCGTTCAACGTATGGTACAGCTCCACCATATTGTCCCCGTCGCCTATCAGTACAGTGGTGTGCAGGTTCCTGCCACTGCGGCGGAACATTTTCACAAAGAACCGCAATGTCAGTCGCCATCCTATAGCTAAAGGTATGAAAGACAGATAGAAAGCAAGCAGATAGATGCGTGAGAAGTTATCTACCTTAATAATGGCCAGCACCGTGAGGAAGATGACTACATGCAAGCTGATTGTTCCTAACAGGCGGCCTACAATCTGTTCCGGACGCACTATGCGGTTGTGCAGTATGACCCCAAAGATGGATATGCAGGGAATATAGCACAGGTTGGAAGTCAGCAGGTAGGTTTTCAATGAAATATGGCTATGGCCTGTGAATCTATTCCTTTCAGAATAAAAAACACAAGTATCATAGAAAGGTTCAACAAGGCAAAATCACCTAATATCGCTACTAGTTTAATTATATCAGAGTTTTCAGTTGTCGGTTGTTTCATGACAAAAAAAATGTTAGTCGTATGCAAATATAGGACATATAAATTAAAACGCAATACTTTTTTTAAAAAATAATACTTATCTTTGCGGTCATACAACGTAAAAAATGAATCATATGAACATCAAGAATAATCACCTCGTTATAATGGCCGGAGGTGTTGGAAGCCGTTTCTGGCCGATGAGTACTCCTGATTATCCTAAGCAATTTATTGATGTACTGGGTTGCGGCCGTACATTGATCCAACTTACGGCTGACCGTTTTCAGGGGATCTGTCCTCCGGAAAATATTTGGGTGGTGACATCAGAGAAGTATGCGGACACTGTAAAGGAGCAGTTGCCCGATATTGCTGATGATCATATCCTGCGTGAGCCTTGCCGTCGCAATACGGCTCCTTGTATAGCATACGTCAGTTGGAAAATAAAGGCACGTAATCCTAAGGCCAATATGGTGGTGACCCCCAGCGACCACATTGTGATGAATATCGCGGAGTTTCAGCGGGTGATTAATTCGGCGATGAATTTTACGGCCGATTCGGACGCTATCCTTACCCTGGGCATGAAACCTACCCGTCCTGAGACGGGCTACGGTTACATTGAAGCTGATCTCAGTGTACCTTCTACCGCCAATAAGGAGGTATTCCGGGTGTATTCTTTTAAAGAGAAACCCGATCTGGAAACAGCCCGGCGCTATATTCAAAAAAATAATTTCTTCTGGAATGCCGGTATTTTTGTGTGGAATGTAAATACGGTGGTGAACGCCCTGCGCGTATATCAGCCTGCCATTTCGAAGGTGTTCGAGCGTTTGCTTCCTTATTATTATACGGACAAGGAGCAGGAAATGATTGACCGGAATTTCCCTTTGTGCGAGAACATTTCGGTGGATTATGCCATTATGGAGAAGGCGGATGAGATTTTTGTCCTTCCTGCCAGCTTTGGGTGGAGTGATCTGGGTACTTGGGGATCATTGCACGAGAATTTGCCGAAAGATGCCCATAATAATACGCAGATAGGTGAGAATATAAAGTTGTATGAAACCCGTAACTGTGTGATTCACACTACACAGGAAAAGAGGGTGGTGGTACAGGGACTGGACGGATATATCGTTGCTGAGAAGAATAACACATTGCTGATCTGCCGGTTGAGCGAGGAACAGCGCATCAAAGAATTTTCGGCGGAGTAAATATTCTTTCTTGTATATATTTTATTTCTGCATACATGGAGTGTATGCTGTCTGTCATCTGCTGTTCTGTTGGGTCATTCCGCCCTTTGCCATGCCGAAAGGCAGATAGCAGTAGATAGCTATGTGATATGAAATAACCAAGAGGCTTGCATAAGGCCATTTACAATAAACGAAATGAAAAAAGTAGCTTTAATTTCAGGTATTACAGGTCAGGACGGTTCATTCCTGGCAGAGTTTTTGATTGAAAAGGGATATGAGGTTCACGGTATTCTGCGCCGTTCTTCTTCATTCAATACCGGTCGTATCGAACATCTTTATCTGGACGAGTGGGTTCGTGATATGCAAAAGACCCGTCTGGTGAATCTGCATTGGGGGGATATGACCGACAGTAGTTCGCTGATACGTATCATTCAGGCTGTACAGCCCGATGAAATCTATAATCTGGCTGCTCAGAGCCATGTGAAAGTAAGTTTCGATGTACCCGAGTACACAGCGGAAGCGGATGCGGTAGGCACGCTGCGTATGTTGGAAGCGGTCCGTATTCTGGGCCTGGAAAAGAAGACCAAGATTTATCAGGCATCGACTTCCGAATTGTTCGGACTGGTACAGGAAGTGCCTCAGAAGGAAACGACTCCCTTCTATCCCCGTTCTCCGTATGGGGTGGCCAAGCAGTATGGTTTCTGGATTACCAAGAACTATCGTGAAAGTTACGGTATGTTTGCCGTGAACGGCATCCTGTTCAACCATGAGAGTGAACGCCGTGGTGAAAATTTCGTAACACGCAAGATTACTTTGGCTGCCGCACGTATAGCCCAGGGATATCAGGACAAATTGTATCTGGGAAATCTGGATTCTTTGCGCGACTGGGGCTATGCCAAGGATTATGTGGAGTGTATGTGGATGATTCTTCAGCACGATACTCCCGAAGATTTTGTCATTGCGACCGGCGAATACCATACGGTGCGCGAGTTCTGTACCCTGGCCTTCAAGGAAGTGGGCATTGAATTGCGCTGGGAAGGCAAAGGGGTGGATGAAAGAGGTATCGATATGGCGACGGGCAAGGAACTGGTTGCCGTCGATCCTAAGTATTTCCGTCCCGCCGAAGTGGAGCAGTTGTTGGGTGATCCCACTAAAGCCAAAACGTTGCTGGGCTGGAATCCCCGTAAGACTTCTTTCCCCGAACTGGTGAAAATCATGGTGAAGCATGATATGAAGTTCGTGAAGAAACTGTATTTAAAGGCTCAAATAGCAGAATAATGGAAAAAACAGCCAAGATATATGTAGCAGGCCACCACGGACTGGTGGGGTCTGCTATATGGAATAATTTGCAGCAAAAGGGATATACCAATCTGGTAGGCCGTTCTCACAAAGAACTGGATTTGCTGGACGGGCAGGCTGTGAAGAAGTTTTTTGATGAAGAGCAGCCCCAGTATGTCATTCTGGCAGCGGCACATGTGGGAGGCATCATGCGAACAGTCTTTACCGTGCCGATTTTATTTATCAGAACTTGCAGATTCAGCAGAATGTGATAGGGGAGAGTTTCCGCCATGATGTAAAGAAACTCTTGTTTTTGGGAAGCACTTGCATTTATCCTCGTGATGCCGTACAACCCATGAAGGAAGATGTGTTACTGACTTCTCCCTTGGAATATACCAACGAACCGTATGCTATTGCGAAGATTGCCGGGTTGAAGATGTGCGAAAGCTTTAACTTGCAATATGGAACCAATTACATAGCCGTGATGCCTACGAACCTTTACGGTCCCAATGATAATTTCCATTTGGAGAACAGCCATGTGCTGCCTGCCATGATTCGTAAGATTCATTTGGGAAAATGCCTGAATGAAGGGGACTGGGACGCGGTGCGTAAAGATATGAATCTTCGTCC
>ENA-OQIC01000017-OQIC01000017.1-human-gut-metagenome-genome-assembly--contig:-NODE-17-length-63270-cov-2.401850_pt1 | contig 63270 bp, 69 predicted proteins | sample MGYA00242572_ERZ504736 | MGnify/ENA primary metagenome ERZ504736 (study PRJEB26092, sample SAMD00036201) | human gut metagenome | host: Homo sapiens | study: EMG produced TPA metagenomics assembly of...
ATTTGTACAACATCCCTAAACAAATCAGGCGCGGAAATTCCGCGCCTGATTTCTATTCTTTTCGATTTACTTACCACTTATAATTGATACCGAAGCTAAGCAATTCTTTCAACTGGAAGAAGCTGTCTCCTTCAGTCGGTTTCGAGCTATCGTCAAAACGGGTATGTATGTAGAGCTTGGTAGAAAGATAACGGTTCAAAACGAAGTTGAATGTATTTTCCCATTCTACACGTGCCCAATGATAGTTGGTCAGATAATTGAGACGAGACTCTAAAGTTACTGCAGAGATGATGGTCCAGTTCAATGTGGATTGCAACTGGGAACCAAAGTCGTTTTTAGAGCATTTTCCTTTGTCTAAGCCAAACTTTGTTTCGTCTACTTCAGAATTACCGATATAACGCAAATTATAAGTCAACGGCGCCATAAACACAGAAAGATTAAATTTCTTCTTACTCAATTTATAATCCATACCGACACTGACCGCCAAATCTGCCGGAGACATGAAAGATGAAACCAATTCTTCGCTGTTAGCTTTATATCCGTTGAAAAACTGTGTCTTAAACTCGGACGAAATGGTATAATACCAATTCTTGAAAGCTCTCAAACCTAATTTATTATACAAACGAAATTGGTCTGTATTGAACAGATATTTATGGTATTCATCTGACGGAGTGGAAGTCATACCTACTTTAGCTTCCAGCTGGTTCTCAAACAGCACCTTTTCATTGTCATTATAGTTGGCAAAAATCTGAAAAGTGGCTAATCCGGAGAAGTTACTTTCACCTCCCTTATACCAGTTATCCGAAAGGTGGTTCTGGCTAATCTGCAACGATCCGTTACCTCCGGTCACCCACCAGTTCGGTCGACTAATCTTCATATTGGCTTTCCCTACATTATCATCCATATTTTCCGGTTGAAACAGATGAATAACGTTTGCTTTGGGAGATATTTTCGGCTTCACATCATGGCGGAACACATCACGACTCATGATACGATCCTCCGTAGTGACAACTAATTCCGGACGCGCCAAATAAAGATCCATCAACGCGCTGTTGACTATCTTCTCGGCACGTTGAGTTTTGGTAAATGCCAGGGTATCGTATGGCAAAAGTTCTTGCGTCAGTTGAGGAGTGGTATCCAATTGCATGGGTTTCCATTCCAGCTTCGAGTATTGAGCCATCGGAGCATAATAATATGCCAAAGGTGTAAACAGACGAAAATAATCGGGATCGGACGGAATATAACGTGGCGGCACAGACAAATCATTCAAATAATCCAATTGCGCAACATACCTATTATATAAATAAGAAACAGCATCCAATTTCGGAGTCGGACCTGACAGATTAAGTTTTAGCATTAAATATTTCTGAAGCTCTGCCGAAAGCGTATCGGCTTTCACAACTCTGGCCTTTGCCACAACCGCCGAAGGTTTGACCGTTTTAGCTGGTTTAATCACTTCAGGGGCAGGCTGCAGAGAGTCAGTCGGAAGTGAAGCAGCCTCGACTGGTTCCTGCGCAAAAAGCGATAACGATAAGATTGACAGGATAAACGCTGAACATAAAGTAGTAATTCTCATCATATTTGTCTATGGTTTAGGCTGCAAAGCTACATTATTTTGTTCAGAAATCATAGGATTCTTTCAAAATTGCATTTTTTAATAAAATTGTAGAGACGAAAGGCTGCAATCTTCCTCTTTTTTTTATAATTTTGCGCTTTTTAAGTTCGTAAGATTACTACTAAGTAAACAATTATTAAAACAGTTATAGCTGTGGGAGAAACAAAGTATATTTTCGTCACCGGTGGTGTTGCCTCTTCTTTAGGAAAAGGGATCATCTCATCCTCCATCGGTAAATTGCTGCAAGCAAGAGGTTATAAAGTAACTATCCAGAAGTTTGACCCGTACATCAACATTGACCCGGGAACATTGAACCCTTATGAACACGGAGAATGCTACGTGACTGTAGACGGCCATGAAGCCGATCTTGACTTAGGACACTACGAACGTTTCCTGGGCATCCAGACAACGAAGGCCAACAACATCACGACAGGCCGTATCTATAAGAGCGTCATCGATAAAGAACGCCGTGGAGATTATTTGGGGAAAACCATTCAGGTGATTCCTCATATCACCGATGAAATCAAACGTAACGTCAAGTTACTGGGTAACAAGTATAAGTTCGACTTTGTAATCACAGAAATTGGCGGAACAGTAGGTGATATCGAATCTTTGCCTTATCTGGAAAGTATTCGTCAGTTGAAATGGGAACTGGGTCAGAATGCCTTGTGTGTACACCTGACTTATGTACCTTTCCTGTCCGCTGCCCAAGAGTTAAAAACCAAACCGACTCAACATTCCGTAAAAGAGTTGCAATCACTCGGTGTACAGCCGGATATCCTGGTGCTACGTACCGAACATGACCTGAATACCAACTTGCGCAAGAAGGTCGCTCTGTTCTGTAATGTAGCCGAAAACGCAGTTGTTCAGTCAATCGACGCTTCAACTATTTATGAAGTACCTCTGTTGATGCAAGAGCAAGGCCTGGACGAAACCATACTCCAAAAGATGGGTCTGCCTGTAGGCGAACGTCCGCCGTTGGGTCCTTGGAAAGACTTCCTGAACCGTCGTGCCAATGCAACTGAAACAGTAACCATTGCAATGGTAGGTAAATATGTTGAATTGCAGGATGCCTACAAATCTATTCTGGAATCCTTGTCACAAGCTGCTACCTACAATGACCGCAAAGTAAAAATAGAATATGTATCATCCGAACATCTGACTCCGGACAATGTAGACGAACAATTGGGACATGTAAACGGAGTAGTTATCTGTCCGGGATTCGGTTCACGCGGTATCGAAGGTAAGTTCGTAGCTGCCAAATACACCCGCGAACACAACATTCCGACATTCGGTATCTGTCTGGGTATGCAATGTATGGCTATCGAGTTTGCCCGTAATGTGTTGGATTATGCCGATGCCAACTCCATTGAAATGGATGAAAAGACCAAGCACAACGTGATCGACATCATGGAAGAGCAGAAAGCCATCACCAATATGGGAGGTACTATGCGTCTGGGAGCTTACGAATGTGTATTGAAGAAAGACTCTAAGGTATACGAAGCCTACAAAGAAGAACACATTCAGGAGCGTCATCGCCACCGCTACGAATTCAACAACGACTATCGCAAACAATTCGAAGAAGCCGGCATGAAGTGTGTAGGTATCAACCCGAGTCCGACTTGGTAGAAATTGTAGAGATTCCTACATTGAAATGGTACATCGGAACACAGTTCCATCCGGAATACAGCAGTACCGTACTACACCCGCATCCGTTGTTCGTGTCGTTCATCAAGGCTGCAATCGATAAGTAAAGATCGTTATCGTATAGATTATTAATCATTAATCACTTAAAAAAGAGAATGGATAAAAACACCATCACAGGCCTCGTTTTAATAGGTATATTACTGGTAGGATTCAGTTTTCTGAGCCGTCCCAGCGAGGAGCAAATAGCCGCTCAAAAGCGGTATTATGACTCTATAGCCGTGGTACAGCAGCAAGAAGAAGCACTGAGAGCCAAAACCGAAGCTGCGCTGGCTAACGAAAAAGAAGAAACAGCAGCCGACTCAGCATCGCTCTTCTTCAATGCCACCAAAGGTAAAGAGGCGTTTACTACTATCCAGAATAATTTGGTAGAAATCACTCTGGATAACAAAGGCGGCCGTGTTTACTCTGCCCTGTTGAAAAACTACATGGGACAGGATAAGAAACCGGTTGTGTTGTTCAACGGCAGCGATGCTTCCATGAACTTCAACTTCTATAACAAGAAGGGGGCCCTCCAGACAAAAGACTTCTATTTTGAAGCAGTCAATAAAACAGATAGCAGTGTAACGATGCGTCTAGCTGCCGACAGTGCCAGCTATATCGATTTCATTTATACACTGAAACCTGATAACTACCTGATGAGCTTTGTGATCAAAGCTACGGGAATGGACGGAAAATTGGCTGCCAGCACAAACTATGTGGACATCTCATGGTCACAACGTGCCCGCCAGATCGAAAAGGGATATACTTACGAAAACCGTTTGGCAGACCTCACCTACAAATACACCGGTGATGATGTGGATAACCTTTCGGCAAGTAAAGACGACGAAAAGTCCGTTTCGGAACGTCTGGACTGGATCGCTTTCAAGAATCAGTTCTTCTCTTCCGTATTCATCGCAGAACAGGATTTCGAAAAGACTACGGTTAAATCGAAAATGGAGAAACAGGGAAGCGGTACATAAAAGACTATTCCGCCGAGATGAGTACGTTCTTTGATCCGACCGGCAAACAACCTACCGATATGTATTTCTACTTCGGCCCGAACCACTACAAAACGTTGACTGCGTTGGATAAGGGACGTGAAGAGAAATGGGAACTTAACAACCTGGTATATCTGGGCTGGCCGCTGATTCGTTGGATTAACAAATGGATCACCATCAACGTATTCGACTGGTTGTCCGGCTGGGGATTAAGTATGGGTATCGTTCTGTTGTTACTCACCATCATGGTGAAAATAGTCGTTTTCCCGGCAACATGGAAGACCTATATGTCATCAGCCAAAATGCGGGTGCTGAAACCGAAAATCGATGAAATCAACAAGAAATACCCCAAACAGGAAGATGCGATGAAGAAACAGCAGGAGGTGATGGGATTGTACAGCCAGTACGGTGTAAGCCCGATGGGTGGCTGTCTGCCAATGTTGTTGCAATTCCCTATCCTGATGGCATTGTTCATGTTCGTACCGAGTGCTATCGAACTTCGTCAGCAGAGTTTCCTTTGGGCGGATGACTTGTCGACTTATGACGCATTCATCACTTTCCCGTTCCATATTCCATTCTTGGGTAATCACCTCAGTTTGTTCTGCTTGCTGATGACTGTTACCAACATCCTGAATACGAAGTACACAATGCAACAGCAGGATACGGGTGCCCAGCCGCAAATGGCTGCGATGAAGTGGATGATGTACCTGATGCCGATCATGTTCCTCTTCGTCTTGAACGACTATCCTTCGGGATTGAACTATTACTACTTCATTTCGACTCTGATCAGTGTAGTAACCATGATCATACTGCGCCGGACAACTGACGAAAACAAATTGCTTACCGAACTGGAAGCTAAGAAGAAAGATCCGAAACAGATGAAGAAGACCGGATTTGCCGCACGCCTGGAAGCTATGCAAAAACAACAAGAACAATTGGCAAAAGAACGGGCTAATAAGCAGAATAAGAAATAAGAGATAGAAATCAGCTTAAATACCGAAGAGCCGGACAAGCAGTGTATGTTTGTCCGGCTTTCTTTTCCTTTATTGAACAGATTACAACATGACTACTAAATACACATACAAAGAAATATGGATTATCGCCTACCCCATCCTGATCAGCCTGATCATGGAACAGCTGATAGCATGACCGACACTGCTTTTCTGGGACGTGTGGGCGAAGTCGAACTGGGAGCCTCGGCCATTGCCGGTGTATACTATCTGGCTATTTTTATGATGGCATTCGGATTCAGTATAGGTGCACAAATCCTGATTGCCCGTCGTAACGGTGAACAGCAATACCAGGCTATCGGGCCCATCTTTTATCAGGGTGTCTACTTTCTGCTTTCACTCGCAGTGGTAGCATTCACTCTTTCGCTGTGCTTCTCACCGCACATACTGAAAAAGGTCATTAGCTCGGAGCATATATACGATGCGTCCATCAGCTACATCAACTGGAGGGTCTTCGGCTTTTTCTTCTCCTTTGTCGGAGTAATGTTTCGTGCATTCTTCGTGGGTACAACTCAGACCAAAACCCTGACACTGAACTCTGTGGTCATGGTATTATCCAATGTGGTGTTCAACTACATACTGATTTTCGGTAAGTTCGGTGCTCCACAGTTAGGTATCGCCGGAGCCGCCATCGGTTCGTCACTGGCCGAAATGGTTTCGGTCATCTTCTTCGTCATCTACACCTGGAAACGGATAGACTGTAAAAAGTATGCCTTGAATCATCTGCCCGGATTCCGGCCGGAGATGCTGAAACGGATCCTGAACGTATCCTTTTGGACAATGATTCAGAACTTTTTCTCGCTGTCCACTTGGTTCATGTTCTTCCTATTTGTCGAACACTTAGGCGAACGTGCACTGGCCATAACCAATATCATCCGTAACGTATCGGGCATCCCGTTTATGGTCACCATGGCATTTGCAGCTACTTGCGGCTCCCTGGTGAGTAACCTGATCGGTGCGGGCGAAATCAAGTGTGTTCCCGGAACGATCCGCCAGCACATCCGTATCGGTTATATTTTCGTGCTGCCGCTGGTTATACTCTTCGCACTGTTTCCTAACCTGATATTGAGTATCTATACGGATATTCCCGATTTGCGGGAGGCCTCCATCCCTTCTTTATGGTACTATGCTCCGCTTATCTGATACTCGTACCTGCCAACGTCTATTTTCAGGCAGTATCCGGAACGGGCAACACACGTACGGCATTGGGATTGGAACTCTGTGTACTGGCCATTTATCTGATCTATATCACCTATATGATTCTCTATCTGAGAGTGGATGTAGCCGTCTGCTGGACTACGGAACATCTGTACGGAATCTGTATCCTGTTCCTTTCATACCTTTATATAAAGAAAGGAAACTGGCAGAAAAAGCAGATTTGACCTGATTTTTGCTTATCTTCGCAGCACTATTATGGAAGAGAACACAAGTAAATTACTAATTATTAAAATAACTATGAGACAAGTAAACCTATTTATTATGTCGGCAGCAATGATGTTAGCATCTTGTGGTGGAACCAAAGATGCAGGCAAAACAGATCAGGCGCTGATCGGTAAATCCGATATCAAGATCGAAGGAAAGCGGATGACTCCCGAAGCGCTTTGGGCGATGGGACGTATCGGCGGACTGGCCGTATCGCCTGACGGAAAGCAAATAGCCTATACTGTGGCTTATTACAGTGTCCCCGAGAACAAGAGCAACCGGGAAGTTTTTGTGATGAACGCGGATGGAACGGATAATCGACAGATACCCACACTCCTTATCAGGAAAATGAAGTGACTTGGGCGGCAGACGGAAGCAAGCTGCTCTTCCTGAGCAATGACAACGGCAGCAGCCAACTGTATGAAATGAATCCGGACGGTAGTGGACGCAAGCAGATCTCCAAGTATGACGGAGACATCGAGGGATATTCCATCTCACCGGACGGTAAAAAGATACTCTTCATCGCTCAAGTGAAAACAGTAAAGAGCACGGCTGATAAATACCCCGACCTGGATAAAGCGACCGGAATCATCATCACCGACCTGATGTATAAACATTGGGACGAATGGGTGACCACCGCTCCACATCCTTTCATCGCCGACTTTGATGGCAAATCAATCTCCAACATCATAGATGTGCTGGAAGGAGAACCTTACGAAAGCCCGATGAAACCTTGGGGAGGTATCGAACAACTGGCTTGGAATACGACTTCGGACAAGGTGGCTTATACCTGCCGCAAAAAAACGGGACTGGCTTATGCCATATCTACCAACTCGGATATCTATGTATATGACCTGAATACCAAGAAAACAGTAAACATCACCGAAGGTATGATGTTATGATACAAACCCGCAATATTCTCCGGATGGAAAAGCATTGCTGGCAAGCATGGAGCGCGACGGTTACGAAGCTGACCAGAACCGCCTCTTCGTCATGAACCTGGAAACGGGCGAGAAACGTTTTGTAAGTAAAGCTTTCGATTCGAATGTAGATGCATTCGTATGGAGCCGGGATGCCAAGACGATCTACTTCACCGGTGTATGGCATGGCGAGACACAAATTTATTCACTCGATCTGGCTAACGATTCCGTACGCCCCGTCACTTCGGGTATGTACGACTACGAAGCGTTGCCCTCTTCGGAGACAAACTGATTGCCAAACGCCATTCAATGAGTATGGGTGACGAAATTTACGCAATAGCTTTGGACGGACAAACCACGCAACTGACCCAAGAGAACAAGCAAATCTATGACCAGATCGAAATGGGTAAAGTAGAAGCCGCTGGATGAAAACAACTGACAGCAAAGAGATGCTGACATGGGTCATCTATCCGCCTCAATTCGATCCGAATAAGAAGTACCCGACACTGCTCTTCTGCGAAGGTGGTCCTCAGAGTCCGGTAAGCCAGTTCTGGAGTTATCGTTGGAACATGCAGATTATGGCCGCCAACGGTTATATCGTCGTAGCTCCGAATCGTCGCGGACTTCCGGGCTTCGGATTGGAATGGAACGAGGCTATCAGCGGTGATTACGGTGGTCAATGTATGAAGGATTATTTCACGGCTATCGACGAAATGGCCAAAGAGCCGTTTGTGGATAGTGATCGTCTGGGTTGTGTAGGTGCCAGCTTCGGAGGATTTTCTGTGTATTGGTTGGCCGGACATCACGACAAGCGCTTCAAGGCATTCATTGCCCACGACGGTATCTTCAATATGGAAATGCAATATCTGGAGACAGAAGAAAAATGGTTTGCCAACTGGGATATGGGCGGTGCTTACTGGGAAAAACAGAATCCGACAGCCCAACGTACATTTGCCAATTCTCCCCATTTGTTTGTCGAAAAATGGGATACTCCAATTCTCTGTATCCACGGTGAGAAAGACTACCGCATCCTTGCCAACCAGGCAATGGCTGCATTCGATGCTGCCGTGATGCGTGGTGTACCTGCCGAATTACTGATTTATCCGGATGAAACCACTGGGTACTGAAACCACAGAACGGTGTACTGTGGCAACGGACTTTCTTCGAATGGCTGGATCAATGGCTGAAACCAAACGAAACGGCACAGAAATAAAGGCTGTGTTGTCAACAAATAAAGGCTCTGTCCCTGCCGGACAGAGCTTTATTTGTTGACAACAGAAGCTCTATTTGGAAGGTAAGAAGTACCCAAAGTCTACATCCGCTTCAACTTCACCACCTCTCCCAGTACGGGGATATATACATCTATCTTTCGCTTCTTGGCTTCGGCAGCAAAAACCAGAGGAGGGTCATGCAGAGGTTCATCGGACAAATCGAAAGTTCCGTAATGCATCGGAATTGTGAGAGCAGCCTTCATATCGGTCGATGCAGTCAGAGCATCATAAGGCGATATATGATTGGGTTGCATAAACCAGCGCGGTTTATAGGCCCCGATACCCACCAAAGCATAATCGGGAGCTCCAAAAAGATCGGGTATTTCACGGAAATGCCTGGAGTAACCGGTATCACCGCTATAGTAGAGGGAAATACCATCGGCCTGTACCATAAATGCCCCCCACAGCCTGCGCCCTCCATCGCGAACGGAACGTTTGCTCCAATGTTGTGCGGGAAGAAACGTTATTTTCAGCCCGTCATCTTCTATCTGCTGATACCAGCCAGCCTCTGTCACCTCAAGCTCAGGAAACCATCCTTTAATCAGCTCCCCGGTGCCCAGGCCACAAAAGAGTTTCATCCCCGGATTATTTTTACCAACCGTGCCACACTTTGCTTATCGAGGTGATCAAAATGATCGTGACTGATCAGCAGATAATCGATATCGGTAAATATATCGGGATTGGCCGGAAAATCACTTTGCCGCTTAACGAAAGGAATATCACCGAAAACGGGGTCGAACATGATCCGCTTCCTACCTAACTGCAGGAAGAAAGAATTATGCCCGAGCCAAATCAGTGAATTGCCTACCACGCCATCCAGCGAACGCAGATAATTCAACTTGGGACTCCACTTCACACTCTTTTTCTCTTTCCGCTGCGGATTGGGCGAAAGACGCCACTTCAACACACTCCCCATTCCGGGACGAAAACGATGCTGGCGATTGACAAACTTTCCTCTTACTACAGGATTGCCCCGCCAGTGAGGATTGACCGTTGCCAGTCTTTCATTTCTTCTGAAACATATATGCTCGCCCATATGATACGTATTCTTTTCGATGAGTAACAAACAAAAATAACAAAAGATTTGCGGTTCGTTGCACAAAACCGTATTTTTATTACAAAAAAATGCCTCCCGGACACACTACGGGAAGCATTTCTATGATCATCAACTAATTGGCATTTCACGTCATCCGACCCAAAGGAAAGGATAAGGCCATCCCAGGTAAGAGAGGTTGATGACAAAAATAACGACAGCCAGTATCCATATAATCAACAGTGACCATTTCAGTCCGGATGACATAGGAGACCAATTGAAGATTTGCCGGAGAATCACGAAAATGATGGCGGCTAAAGGAATACCTGCCAAGACAACTCCTGCAATGCTCCCAGCGATAGTCATCATCGGAGAAGTAGAGATCAATGGTGACCAGTCGACCGAAGGCAACATCTGATAAAGAGCGGCTCCACCTCCGATGGCTACTGCAATGGCAGCAATCACCAGAGCAACGAAAACGATGGCAAGAACAAAAAGAACAGGGCTGCAAATAATGGCAAGAACCACCAGGCAAGCTTTCAGGAAGAATCCGGCAATGGACACCAATGCGTCTCCTACTTTCTGCAGAAAGCTACGGGGTTTACCAGAGTTTACGTAGTTGTTTACACCGTTGGCCATCCTCTCAAAGCCATCGGTCACCGTCCTGCCAATGTTCTCGATAGTGATATCCTCTCCCCGCATGTTCAGCTTCTCGGCTGCCGTACGAGCTTCGGGAATAACTAACCAACAAATAATATAGATAGGAATCAACACGCCATATCCGCAGATAAGTACCACAAACATGATAAGCCGGAGCACCGTGACATCCCAATTAAGATAAGCTGCCAACCCGCTGATTACACCACCCAGTATCTTATCGTCAGGATTACGATATAATCTGCGCCGAATGGTCGCACCTTGCTGTGCCCCCGTTTGTCCGGTTGTCTTTTTGGGCTCCTCTTCTTCGGTATCCTCGCCGAAGTCTTCCGGTTTACCCATACGTGCAATCACCTCTTCCACATCCGCAATCGTAATAACCTGCGAACCGGCTGACAGCTTTTCGGCAAAAAGCTCGGAAATTACGGTTCTCTATATCATTTACAATCTCCTCTGCTCCTTCTTGTTTGCGAAAGTGAAGTCTCAGGTTGCACAGATAATTATCAAGCAACCGATAGGCATCTTCGTCAATATGAAAAACGGTTCCGCCTAAATTTACGGTTAATGTTTTTTTCATCTTTATTTCTTTTTAAATGGATTCTCTATTAGCTATATGATTCACGGTTTCATTCAGTTCTTTCCAGGAAGCCTCCAGTTCACCAAGAAAAGACTCCCCTTTCCCGGTTAGTTTGTAATATTTGCGTGGCGGTCCTTGTGTTGACTCAACCCACTCGTAACTGAGCAAATCATCATTTTTCAGCCGGGTCAGCAATGGATATAAAGTCCCCTCCACCACAATCAGCCTCGCCTCTTTCAGTTTCTGAATGATATCCGAAGCATAAGCCGGCTCTTTATGCAACAATAACATGATGCAATACTCCAGCATACCCTTTCGCATTTGCGACTTTACATTATCTACATTCATAAGTTCTATCTTTTAGATGCAGCAAATATAGGCATTGCTATGGTACTATGCAATACAAAGTACCTTATTTTTATACTAATTAACGCATTAAGTCCCTTTCACCTTATTATAAATGCAAATTATCACTATATTTGCCGTATAAATTGAAAAATACAACAAACATGTTTACTATCCGAAAAGCAACCTCAGATGATTGCAAACTGATTAACGAACTGGCAAACCAGGTATTTCCCGCCACTTACAAAGAAATACTTTCGACCGAGCAACTTGACTACATGATGGAGTGGATGTATGCACCCGAAAACATCCGTAAACAAATGGAAGAAGAAGGGCATGTATACTTTATCGCCTATCAGGGAGACGAACCTTGCGGCTACGTCTCTGTCCAGCCTCAGGATGCCGATGTGTTTCATCTCCAGAAAATATATGTTCTCCCCGGCTTTCAGGGGGCACATTTAGGCAGCAAACTATTTGATCACGCAGTGCAATATATCAAAGAGATACACCCGTCTCCCTGCCTGATGGAACTAAATGTAAACCGAAACAACAAAGCGCTGCACTTTTACGAACATAAAGGGATGAAGAAATTGCGGGAAGGAGACTTCCCTATCGGAAACGGATATTATATGAATGACTATATTATGGGATTGGAACTTTGATTTATCTGTAAAGAAAAGGCCAATAGGAGAAACGCCCCGTTACATATATTGTTATCGAAATAACAAGTAATGTAACGGGGCGTTTGGTGTATAGTCAGTAACCCGAAGGTCTTATGCTACCTTTTCAAGTTTCTTCATGATAGAGAAGATAAACAGGGCGGCCAGCAAACAGCATACGATAAGCACACTCCATACCATCCACAATTGCATGCCTCCCCACAGATAACCGATGATGGCAACCAGGTAGTTACCAATGGCAGTTGCAGCAAACCAACCACCCATCATCATACCTTTGTACTTGGGAGGAGCTACTTTCGAAACGAAAGAGATACCCATCGGTGACAAGAAAAGCTCGGCAAAAGTAAGAACCAGATAAGTGGAGATCAACCAGTTCGGAGAAACCAACGCATCCTTCTCAATGCCACTGGCAGCCAAAGCGTCCGGAGTAGGCAGACCGATAGAGCCGATAGCCATGATCAAGAAACCACATACGGCAATCATCATACCGATACCGATTTTACGCGGTGCAGAAGGTTCTTTTCCTTTTCTGGCCAGATAGCCGAACACTGCCAGCGAAACCGGAGTCAAAGCGATCACGAAGAACGGATTAAACTGCTGGAAGATCTGTGGCAGGATGTTGATTGTAGGATCCATAGAAGTATAACTCCATCCCAGGCAGAGGAGTGCCACCATAACTACTACACCGGCAATCGTTTTCGACTTTCCGGTTTTACCCTGGAACAGTGAAAACAGTCCGTAGATAACGATCAGCAAGAAGGTCAGGTTCACGATATTGAAGCCCAGACGGTCGAGACCGGTCACCTCTTGTGCCGTATAGTCACGAGCGAAGAATGTCAATGTCAACCCGTTCTGATGGAAAGCCATCCAGAAGAAAATAACTACGGCAAACACAAGCAACAGAGCTACGATACGTTGTTTAGTCTGTTCCGGAGTCAACTTCTCTTCTACCACGTTGGCCGGCTTAGCCTGTTTAGAGTTATAGTCCGCATGTTTGAATGTAGAACGGAAAGCTACATAAATAAGCATAGAAATAATCAAGGACACACATGCCACACCAAATCCATAGTTGTAAGCTTCGGAGAGCTTATCGATATAAGTAGTACAGAAAGTGGCAATGTCACCGGTAAGTTTTGTGCAGCCTGCAAGGATTCGAGAGTAGCCTGGTTGGCAGGAGTGATTGTTCCATCGAGATATTGATGTGCCAATGAAGGAATCTGAGGGACATACGACAGACCTGCCTTGCCCAACATATAATTGGTTACTTTCGTTGCGGCTGTCGGAGCATACATTGCGCCAATATTGATAGCCATATAGAAAATACTGAATGCAGTGTCGCGTTTGGAACTATATTCGGGGGCATCATACAAATTACCCACCATCACCTGTAAATTACCTTTAAAAAGACCGGTACCGCAAGCAATCAGGGCCAACGCACCGAACATCATTATTTTGCCGGAGTTATCGGAAGTCGGGATGGCGAGCAGCGCATAGCCAATAAACATGACCACAATACCCATTGTCACCATCTTACCATAACCAAACTTATCGGCAAGAATACCGCCAAAGAAGGGGATAAAATAAACAGCAGCCAGAAAACATCCGAAAATAGTAGAAGTTTCAGCAGCAGTGTAACCAAACTTTGCTTGTAAAAACAAAGTAAAAATCGCAAGCATGGTGTAGTAACCGAATCGCTCGCCTGTGTTGGCAAGTGCCAGAGCATACAAACCCTTAGGTTGTCCTTCAAACATAAAATTAGAATATTAGATTATTAAATAGATATTTTTTGCAATATATACTTTTTACTGAAATTAAACAGTATATAATACACAAACTTCCGCCCGAACCTCGTTTATTAGCTCTTTAGGGTCTATTTTTATCTGCAATCCTCTCTGCCCTGCACTTACATAAATATACGGAAAGCCCAGACAGGTTTCATGAATATAGGTAGGAAAATGCTTTTTCATTCCGATGGGCGAACAGGCACCCCGGATATATCCGGTGACGGACAGAAGCTCTTTCATAGGGATCATATCGCAACTTTTATTGCCGGACACTTTAGCAGCAAGCTTCAGGTTCACTTCCTGATCTCCTGGAATTACACAAACAAAATATCCCGTTTTATCACCGTGAAGTACGAGGGTTTTAAAAACCTGATTAATATTCTCTCCCAAACTTGCCGCTACATGCACGGCACTCAGATCGCTTTCGTCTACCTCGTAAGGAATAAGTTCATAGGCAATCTTGGCCTTATCCAGTAGACGGGCGGCATTGGTCTTATTGATTTTCATAGACAATATATGTATTTCGGCAGCCACAGAGAGGAGCTGCCCATTAGTAAGTTAATAATGTAACTTACGAAGTTAACTTCCTGCAATCACGAAGTTAACCTCGGACAAATACGATGAAGGTGTGTCATAACTCACCACAGATCACACAGATTTACACTGAACGTTTTTTAGTCTACTGACAGCCAATAATATTTATCTGTGTAATCGGTGGCGAATACGAATTTTGACATATCCTCATCATACAATATGAATTTTTAATTGATTTTCAATTCCTCGCGAAGAAACTTCGGAGTATATCCTTTGTTGCTCTTCGCAACTTCTTCCGGTGTTCCGAAACTGAGAAGTTCTCCTCCTCCCTTACCACCTTCAGGCCCCATATCTATTATGTAATCCGCCATCTTAATCACATCCAGGTTGTGTTCAATAACGATCACAGTATTGCCTTTATCTACCAATTTATTCAGGACTCCCATCAACACACGTATGTCTTCAAAATGCAGGCCGGTAGTCGGTTCATCAAGAATATACAAAGTCTTTCCGGTATCTCGTTTTGAAAGTTCAGTAGCCAATTTCACACGCTGGCTCTCACCTCCCGAAAGAGTTGTTGACGATTGTCCCAGTTTGATATACCCCAATCCTACATCTTGGATAGTCTTGATCTTATTCAGGATCTGAGGAACATTCTCAAAGAACTCTACTGCACGATTAATAGTCATATCCAGCACATCAGCAATAGATTTTCCCTTAAAACGTACTTCCAGCGTTTCACGGTTATAGCGTTTACCATGACAGACTTCGCACGGAACGTATACATCGGGTAAGAAATTCATTTCAATCGTTTTGTAGCCGTTACCGGAACATGCCTCGCAGCGGCCACCGGACACATTGAAAGAGAACCGGCCGGGCTTATAACCGCGGATCTTAGCTTCCGGCAGTCCGACAAACAGGCTCCGGATATCAGAAAAGACCCCAGTATAAGTAGCCGGATTGGAACGTGGGGTACGCCCCAAAGGGGACTGGTCCACATTAACCACCTTATCTATATTCTCAAGTCCTTCGATCGAATCATATTCCAAAGGATCCTGCAAAGAACGATAGAATTTTTGCGAAAGTATCGGTTGCAAAGTTTCATTAATCAGAGTCGATTTGCCACTACCGGAAACTCCGGTTACACAAATTAATTTACCCAACGGAAATTCCACATCCACATTTTTCAGGTTATTCCCTTTCGCGCCCCGTAACCATAAAGACTTGCCGTTTCCGGGACGTCTCTTAGAAGGTACTTCGATAGCCGTTTGTCCGTTAAGGTACTGCGAAGTCAGTGTACTGGTCTTCAACATCTCTTCAGGAGTACCGGCAAAAACGACTTCTCCTCCCAATCGTCCGGCCTTAGGTCCATATCGATCACGTAGTCGGCAGCAAGCATCATGTCTTTGTCATGCTCTACCACGATCACGGAGTTACCCATATCACGCAGTTCTTTCAGAGAATTAATCAGCCGCAAGTTATCACGTTGATGCAATCCGATACTCGGCTCGTCAAGAATATAAAGCACATTGACCAACTGAGACCCAATTTGTGTGGCCAGACGGATACGCTGACTTTCTCCTCCGGACAGACTGACCGAGCTGCGATTTAACGAAAGATAATCCAACCCCACATCCAACAGGAATTTCAAGCGGGTACGTATCTCCTTCAGAATCTCGGCGGCAATCGTTTTCTGTTTATCTGTCAGGAACTTATCTACTTTCATCAACCAGTCATACAGCTCGTTGATGTCCATATTAGAGAGTTCATTGATGTTTTTGTCATGGATACGGAAATGAAGCGCCTCCTTATTCAACTTCGCCCCCTTACATTCAGGACAAACCGTAGTTTTAGCGAACTGTTCCGCCCATTTCTGAGCAGTGGCCGAAGCGTCTTTCTCTTGCAACATCTGGATATACTTCACAACTCCTTCATACGTTACAAAATAGTCGGAAGAAGTACCTATCAATGAGCTTTTTATTTTGATACGTTCATCCGAACCATACAGAATTTCATCAATAGCATCATTGGGCAGGTCTTTTACCGGAGTCTTCAGTGACGCATCGTACTTCTCCAGCAGAGCACCGATCTGCCAGAAAATCATCGCATTCTTATATTTACCCAAAGGAGCTATTGCCCCTTCATAGATCGACATCTCTTTATTGGGAATCACTTTATCCACATCAATCTGGCTAACTACTCCCAATCCTTTACAACGCGGACAAGCACCTTGCGGGGAGTTGAACGAAAAATTATGCGGAGCCGGCTCCCGGTACGACAATCCCGTAACAGGACACATCAAGCGTTTGCTATAGTGTCGGATACTCTCTGTCTGTGCATCGAGAATCATCAGCAATCCGTCTCCCTGACGCATGGCGGTGGCAACACTCTGTTTCAACCGTTTATCATCCTTATCTTCTACGATCAGTTTGTCAACGACTACTTCAATATCATGATTCTTATAACGATCCAGTTTCAGACCATGTGTAATCTCACGAACCTCCCCGTCGATACGGACATACAGGTATCCTTTTTTCCGGATTTGTTCAAAGAGTTCTTTATAATGTCCCTTACGCGAACGCACCAGAGGGGCCAGCATATAGATTTTCTTCCCTTTATAATCTTTCAGAATAAGTTCCAATATCTGTTCTTCGGTGTATTTCACCATCTTTTCTCCCGAAAGATAAGAATAAGCTATTCCGGCACGGGCATAAAGCAAACGTAGATAGTCGTAAATCTCCGTAGTGGTTCCGACCGTAGAACGGGGATTTTTGTTCGTAGTTTTCTGTTCAATGGAAATAACCGGACTCAATCCTGTTATCTTATCTACATCCGGACGCTCCAGATTGCCCAAAAAGTTGCGGGCATAAGCCGAAAAAGTTTCAATATAGCGGCGCTGTCCTTCTGCAAATATCGTATCGAAAGCAAGAGATGACTTCCCGCTTCCACTAAGTCCGGTAATTACAGTCAGGCTATTACGTGGTATTTCCGCATCAATGTCTTTCAGATTGTGTACGCGCGCACCATACACATTTATATATTCTGTTTCCTGCATATTCTAACTTTTATTGAGCTGCAAAATTAATGTTTCCGCCCGAAATATAGTTTTAAAAAACACAATATTATTTTCTTAACTCAATATATTATGTGAATGTATGACATTATTCGTACCTTTGCCGTAATCAATTGAGAATTGAATAGTAAAATTACAAATTAAGATTAATAAATTGATGAAATCAATCAAACGAATCTTCTTTCTCCTGTCCTTTATAAGTGTTTCCTATTTAAGCACCTTTGCACAAGAGAACCAATCCTACTTCCTGCACACCATTGAAAAGGGCCAAAGTTTATACTCCATCTCAAGCATGTATGGAGTCAGCAAAGCAGATATTATCCGACTGAATCCCGGTTGTGAGGACAAAATCTACGCAGGACAAGCCATTAAAATCCCACAGAACAAAACTGCTCAAAAAGGTGAAACCTTTCATACGATCCAGCCGGGCGAGACACTCTATCGGCTGACAACGACCTATAAAGTTTCTGCCAAGGCTATCTGTGACGCTAACCCCGGATTAAGCGCGGAGAACTTCCGCATCGGACAAGTTATCCGTATTCCTTCGGCTGCCGAGGCTATCGATTCGACCGTAGAAGCTGTAGTGGCAGCTCCCTCAGAGCCTGCTATGCAACCGGCCGTCAAGCCACGCTGTAAAGATATGCATAAGGTGAAACGCAGAGAAACCATTTTCAGCGTCAGCCGTGAATATGGCATTTCCGAACAAGAACTGATTGCTGCCAATCCAGAATTAAAGAATGGCATGAAAAAAGGGCAATTTCTCTGTATCCCCTACCCGTCTGAAAAACCGACAGTCACTGTCCCCAAAACAGATGCCAACATCATACCGCCAAGTGACAGCGAATTGTTCCGTGAAAACAAAGAAGTTCCTAAGAGCATTTCTACTATCAAAGCGGCCCTCCTGTTACCATTTGACGACAAACGGATGGTAGAATATTACGAAGGTTTCCTGATGGCAGTTGACAGTCTGAAACGTACCGGAACTTCAATCGACCTGTATGTATACGATTGCAATAAAGAAAGTTCGTCGCTGAACAGCATTCTGGCCAAAAGCGAGATGAAAAATATGAATGTGATCTTCGGTCCGGCGCAACAACAACACATCAAACCATTGGCAGCCTTTGCCAAGAAAAACGATATACGCCTAGTCATTCCTTTTTCCTCAAAAGAGGGAGAAGTATTCAACAACCCGTTTATCTACCAGATCAATACTCCGCAATCTTATCTGTATTCGGAAGTATACGAGCACTTTACACGCCAATTTCCAAACGCCAACGTGATTCTTCTGGAATCAGCGGTTGTAGATAAAGATAAAGTAGAGTTTATCAAAGGTCTGAAACAAGAATTGGGAAGCAAAGGTATACCCGTAAAGACATTGAAAGAAAATGCCCCGGTAGAAACTCTAAAAGCAGCTCTGCACAATGACAAGGAGAATTTCTTCATTCCGACTTCGGGCAATGATCTGACGCTTCTGAGAATCATTCCTCAATTGACATTACTCGTTAGAGACAATCCGGAAGCACGTATTCATTTATTCGGTTATCCGGAATGGCAGACATATACAAAAGACCATTTGGAAAGTTTCTTTGAATTGGATACCTATTTTTACTCGTCATTCTACACGAACAATCTATTACCGGCCGCCATCAACTTCACTCAGGCATATCGCAAATGGTACAGTAAAGAGATGGAGGAACGGTATCCGAAGTACGGTATGCTGGGCTTTGACACTGGATACTTCTTCCTTAAAGGACTGTCTAAATACGGTTCCGAACTGGAAAAGAACCTTCCGCAAATGGATTTGACTCCTATCCAGACCGGATTTAAATTCCAACGTGTCAACAACTGGGAGGATTTGTGAACAAGAAGTATTCTTTGTTCATTTCACAAAGAACTTTGAATTGATTAAACTTGACTTCGAATGAAAAGGGATCAACTGAAATCACTCTTACTGGGAGCCATTTTGCTGGCAGGCATTACCCTGCCGGCAAAAGCCCAGATAGGCGAACAACGACATAATTTTGCAATCGGAATCAATGGCGGTGCTAATTACAGCACTGTTTCTTTCCAGCCCACCATCAAGCAAAACGGTCTTTTGGGAATTACCGGAGGTGTCACAGCACGCTACATTTCCGAAAAATACTTCGCTATGATCTGTGGTGCACAATTGGAACTTAACTTTTCTCAACGCGGATGGGACGAAAAATTCGATCCGGAACAGGGATTCTCTTCCGAAGACTCTTATGTCCGTACCATGAACTATCTTGAGATTCCTTTCCTTGCCCATCTGGCCTTTGGCAAAGACAAAGGGGTACAATTTTCGTGAACCTAGGGCCACAAATCGGCCTCTTGTTAAACGAGAGCGAAAAAAGAAAAGGTACTTGGGAAACCGCGAATCGGGCACCCAATGAACAATATGGTAAATGGGTTGAAAATAAGTTTGATTACGGAATTGTAGGAGGAGGAGGCATTGAAGTCAGGACTAAAGCCGGTAATTTCCTTTTGGAAGGCAGATATTATTTTGGACTGGCCGACTTCTACAACAGTACCAAAAAAGATTATTTCTCGCGCTCTGCCAATAGTACCATTACAGCCAAAATCACTTATCTGTTTGATATAAAGAAGTAGAAAAGCATATATACAAAATCGCCACAAAGGATTTAGAGTTTATAGAGAATAATTTCTAAATCCTTTGTGGCGATTCTATTTTTATCGGAGACGATCGGCAGCCTTTACCATCACTTCATCTCGTCCTATCGCACGGACCGCCAGCCAATTCAGAATAATCGAAATTAACGGCAGGCATAATGCCCATGATATCTGGAAAGTAGCACTCAGATCTTTCTTCAGGACAAACATGAAGGCAAGAAAAGTAAGATAATAACCAATCAGCAGAATACTATTGAATATCGTCATACGAATTTGCAACATACGGTTCTTGAACAGAAAGATCGTAGCGAATGCAATGATTGCACTGAGCAACAAGATACCAAATACCCCCCATGTAGAATAAAGTGTACCGTTCATCTCTACCCCCAATGGTTTAAAAACATACATTGCAGCATCAGCACCTATAAAGCTGCCTACAGGCAGACACATACTTGTTATCAATAATGCAGTAACAAGTAAAAGATAAATCGTTTGAATTCGTTGAATCATAGTTTTTAAAGTTGTGTTTAATCCAGAATAAAAAAGTCAAGCAATAAGAGATAGAAGAATAGACTCCTACTTACTACTTGACTCTTAGCTCTTCAATCAGCGAAGTAAATTACTGTAATTTTTCTTTCTCCTTCGCCGGGTTTCTATAATAGATCTTTCCTTCTACATATTCCTGCGCAGCAATCAGATTGGGTTTCGGCAATTTCTCGTAATAACGTGAAATTTCGATCTGCTCTCTGTTTTCAAACACTTCCTCCAGGTTGTCGTTGTAAGAAGCAAACTCCGCAAGTTTCTTGGAAAGGTCATTTTTTATTTCCACACTAATCTGATTGGCACGCTTACCAATGATAGCCACTGTTTCGTAAACATTACCGGTATCGGCACACAAGTCCATCATATCACGGGTAATGGTATTCGTCGGAGCATTTGTTTTTTTGTAATCCATAAATCTATTTATAATTTAATCTTTAATTACTTTTTGAGAATCTTTGAAAATCCTTTCGGCTTCCTTCAGATATTTACTTTCCGGAAATTCATTTTTGAAAGCATAATATTCGTCTACCGTTTCGCGATAACGATCCATCTTTTTATCTTCTACACTATTCACTGCCATCTCATATTTGGCACGGAGAATCAAAATAGATAAATCCTCACGATAATCAGTATAAGGATAATCTTTTAAAGCATTCTGTGCTGTGATTACACAAGACAGATAGTTGTTGCCCATATAATTACCCAGATTATAATATAATCTCGCTGAATAAGTTCTTTCAAACCAACTTATCCTGCAAAGCAAAATCATATTCTGTGCCTCTTGTTTTCTGCTGCTTTGAGGATAATATTCCAAGAACATCTGCAACTGCTGGATAGCCTGATAAGTACTTGACTGATCCAATCGGGGTTCCGGAGTATCCAAGAACAAAGCTTTGCCTGCATGAAAACGAGCCAATTCAGAGAACTGACCACGTGGATATGTATTAAAATAAGTGATAAACGACTGTGCGGCAGTAGAATAGTCTTTCTGATTATAATAACTCATAGCCAACATGTATAATGATTCTTCTGCCTTATCACCACCTTTCAAGATAGTTATCAACTCGTTCAGCAATGTAGCCGACCGATTATACTGACCCTTGGCGAAGTAGTTCTTAGCGGCCTCATACTTGTATTCGTAATCAGTGCTTTTTAGCAACTTATTGTACTCTCCACACGAGGATAAAACAGTAGCTGCAAGCAGCGTTATAATGATGTTCTTCTTCATTCTGTATTTAAATAATGCGCAAAGTTAAAGATTCGCGCTGAATAAACCAATTAATCAATGTTTTTTAAGATAAAAAAGAATGGAAGAATAGAGTTTAGTTACGAATGGCGAATAAGCATTGATGGATGGTTAATTTATAAACAATATAGCAGCTATTCATTAACCATCCACCACTTAGTCACAGATTTTACAGTTTATACAAGTCGCTTGCCGCCAACAAGTCAACTTTCTTTTCCGTCAACACACGGATACAGTTTTCCATATCATTAGGACGGATAATCACATTTGCAGAGTTATTATTGGCAAATGAATACATATATTCAATAAAAACTCCTTCATTGGAAAGGTATTGCAATACTTTGGCTAACGCACCGGGCACGTTAGGACAGTTGATGCCTACCACTTCTGTCACATTCACTGCAAAATGATTATCTTTTAAAGCTTTATAAGCTTTATCCGGATCGGAAACAATCCCCCGGAGAATACCAAAGTCGGCATTTTCAGCAATGCAAAGAGCAGAAAGATTAATACCTTCCTTTGCCAATACTTCAGTCACCTCTGTCAGTCGGCCTGATTTATTTTCCAAAAAAATGGAAAGTTGTTTTGCTACCATAATAAATGACTTTATATTTAATATTCGTTATAGTTTTCTATTATCAATCACACGCTTCGCTTTGCCCACACTGCGTTCAATGCTGCGCGGCTCTACCAGCTTCACGTCTACTCCCAGACCTAATACACTTTGTAAGCGACCTGTCAATTTCTTCTTTAAAGCCAGCATCTTGTTAATTTCATCCGAATAATAGTCAGGACGAACCTCAACCTTCAGTTCCATAGTATCCGTATTGTTCTTGCGGTCAATGGTCAACAGATAATGTGGCTCGAATTCCGCCATTTCCAGAATAACAGATTCTATCTGTGTCGGGAATACATTGACTCCACGGATAATAAGCATATCGTCACTACGTCCCAAGATGCGGTCCATACGCACCAAAGTACGTCCGCAAGAACATTTTTCATAATGCAAAGCCGTCAGATCTTTTGTCCTGTAGCGCAATAAAGGCATACCTTCTTTCGTTAGATGGGTAAAAACAAGTTCCCCGGTCTGTCCGGGTTCTACAGGCTGCAATGTATGCGGGTCTATTATTTCAGGGAAGAAGTGATCTTCATTCAAGTGCGTACCATTCTGGCATTCACATTCATATCCAACACCGGGACCTGCAATTTCACTCAATCCATATATATCATAAGCCTTAATGCCCAATTTGGTTTCGATGTCTTTACGCATACTTTCCGTCCAGGGTTCCGCACCGAAAGCACCCGCCTTCAGTTTAAATTCTTCGCGTGGAAAACCTGAGTCATTAATCGCATCAGCCAGATAAAGAGCATAAGACGGTGTACAACATAACACAGTCGAGCCAAAATCATGCATCAATGTAATCTGCTTTTCCGTATTACCACTTGACATGGGGATAACCGACGCTCCGATATTCTCGGCACCGGCATGTGCACCCAGTCCGCCCGTAAACAAACCGTAACCGTAAGATACCTGAAATATATCAGAACGGCCGGCACCATAAGCTGTGAAGGCACGCGACAGACATTCTGCCCAAGTCGATAAGTCCTTACGGGTATATCCCACTACAGTCGGTTTCCCGGTAGTACCGGAGGACGCATGGATACGAACGATCTGGCTCATGGGTACAGCGCATAAGCCAAACGGATAATTGTCGCGTAAATCTAATTTAGTGGTAAATGGTAATTTGGATATATCTTCTATCCCGTTAATATCATCGGGTGTGATGCCCAACTCTTGCATTTTTTTACGATAGAACGGCGTATTATGATAAACGTATTCTACTATTTTCTTCAGTCTAATGCTCTGGATTTTATGCAAATTGTCGCGTTCCATGCATTCGATGCTCTCATTCCAAATCATGTCTTTCGTTGTATTTTGTTAGTTATGTTGTGCAAAGTAAAGGATTTATTTTAAAATTTGATTTGTTTATCTCAACTATTTTGCCGAATATTGTCTTCTGAAAGAAAAAAAGAAGCATGAATTTTGAATTAACATCCGCATACAAGCCGACCGGAGATCAGCCGGAAGCAATTGCGCAACTGACCGAAGGGGTTCTTGAAGGCGTACCGGCACAAACGTTACTGGGAGTAACCGGTTCCGGAAAGACATTTACCATAGCCAACGTTATTGCCAATATCAATAAACCAACATTGATCTTAAGCCATAACAAAACACTGGCAGCCCAGCTCTACAGCGAATTTAAAGGATTTTTCCCCAATAATGCTGTCGAATATTATGTATCTTATTATGATTATTACCAGCCGGAGGCCTATCTGCCAAGTTCGGATACATATATAGAAAAAGACCTCGCTATCAATGACGAAATAGATAAGCTCAGATTGGCTGCGACTTCGGCTCTTCTATCCGGCAGAAAAGATGTAGTGGTTGTATCCTCCGTATCTTGTATTTATGGTATGGGAAACCCATCCGATTTTTATAACAATGTAATTGAAATAGAACGAGGCCGGACCATCAACCGCAATGTATTTCTTCGCCGTTTGGTAGACAGCCTGTATATGCGCAACGATATTGAACTGAATCGTGGAAATTTCCGGGTCAAAGGAGATACGGTGGATATATATCTGGCCTATTCGGACAATCTGCTCCGGGTAACCTTTTGGGGAGACGAAATTGACGGTATCGAAGAAGTAGATCCGGTATCCGGAGTCACCATCGCACCTTTTGAAGCCTATAAAATATACCCGGCTAACCTGTTTATGACTACTAAAGAAGCAACTTTACGGGCCATCCATGAAATAGAAGATGACCTTACCAAACAAGTTGCCTATTTCGAGTCTATCGGCAAAGAGTACGAAGCCAAACGTCTATACGAACGAGTGACATATGATATGGAGATGATTCGGGAACTCGGTCATTGCTCAGGTATTGAAAACTATTCACGATACTTTGACGGCCGTGCTGCAGGTACACGTCCATACTGTTTGCTGGATTTTTTCCCTGACGATTTTTTGATTGTAATAGATGAAAGCCACGTCAGCGTACCGCAAATACGAGCTATGTACGGAGGTGACCGTGCCCGTAAAATAAACTTAGTGGAATATGGTTTTCGTTTACCGGCAGCTATGGACAACCGCCCCCTGAAATTCGAAGAATTCGAGTCGATGGCTAAACAGGTGATTTATGTCAGCGCTACTCCTGCCGATTATGAATTAGTACAGTCCGAGGGTATTGTTGTCGAGCAGGTGATCCGTCCTACCGGTCTGCTCGATCCGGTGATCGAGGTACGTCCCAGCCTGAATCAGATCGATGATCTGATGGAAGAAATACAGATACGCATTGAGAAAGAAGAACGCGTACTTGTCACCACACTGACCAAACGTATGGCCGAAGAATTGACAGAATATCTATTAAACAACAACGTACGTTGCAACTACATTCACAGCGATGTGGATACATTGGAACGGGTCAAGATCATGGATGATCTCCGTCAAGGAGTTTACGATGTGTTGATCGGGGTGAATTTATTGCGCGAAGGTCTCGACCTTCCGGAAGTGTCACTGGTTGCCATCCTCGATGCGGACAAAGAAGGATTTCTCCGTTCCCACCGTTCATTGACACAAACTGCCGGACGAGCAGCCCGAAATGTAATGGAATGGTGATCATGTATGCAGACAAAATCACAGATAGCATGCGACTGACTATTGATGAACCAATCGTCGCCGTGAGAAGCAACTTGCATACAACGAAGAACATGGTATTACTCCGCAACAAATTAAAAAGGCCCGTAATCTGTCTGTTTTCGGAAACGGAGCAGAAACAGAAGATACTCAAAAAGGTACCCGTGCATACGTGGAGCCTTCTTCACCCAATATTGCAGCTGATCCGGTCGTACAATATATGAGCAAAGCCCAACTGGAAAAAAGTATGGAGCGTACTCGCAAGTTAATGCAGGAAGCAGCTAAGAAACTTGAATTCATTGAAGCAGCTCAATACAGAGACGAATTACTTAAGATGGAGGACTTAATGAAAGAGAAATGGCCCGGATAAGAATATCCAAGTAATAAACTTCCAGAATATATCAAAGTGAACTCTTTAACTCTTAATTATCCTAACAAATTAAGCTGATAAATAAAATAAATGTTATAAAAAGAAAGGTTTTCTATGAAACATTTGCCAAGATCTCAAAAATCTGTATCTTTGCATTGTGTTTTTCATAGTATTAGATTTAAGGTTAACAAAGGTTGGAGCAAGGCGTTGCTCCTTTTTTATGCTTTCAAATCAACTTTCACACCAAATCCTTATCTTTGCACAGCATCCTGAATATAGAAAAATGAAAAAGATCGTCCTTATGGGAATACCTTTATTGTTGATAGTCCTTGTGATCACCATCTATGTTTGCAACCGGACTATACAGAAAAATAGCGAAACATATATCTATTCGACTGTTTCCGATATTCCATATAATAAGGTAGGACTGTTACTGGGAACTTCACCTAAACTGAAAAGTGGAAAAGCCAACCTATATTTCGACTATAGGATTAAAGCTGCCACAGAACTCTACAATGCCGGAAAAGTCAAATATATACTGGTTAGCGGTGATAACCGGAGAAATAGTTATAACGAACCGGAAGAAATGAAAAAAGCACTTATAGCAGCAGGAATACCTGACCAACGGATTATACTGGACTATGCAGGTTTAAGAACATTGGATTCTGTGGTAAGAGCACATTTAATTTTTGGTTTGGAGCGTTTTACTCTGATTTCACAACAGTTTCATAACGAACGGGCAATTTATCTGGCTCAGCAAAGTCACCTCCAGGCTATCGGATATAACGCTCAGGATGTGAGTGCGTATGCCGGCTTTAAAACGAATCTTCGAGAATTATTGGCTAGAGTAAAAGTCTTTGTGGATATAGTTACCAATAAAGCTCCCAAACATCTTGGGGAAAAGGTAAAGATACCCGAATAATAATTGTATATTCTCCCTAATAACATCATTATCATAAAATACATGCAAAAGTTACTATTTCTTTTTTTACTGCCACTGATACCATTTTCGTTCCCGTGCCATGCTCAAACGACTTATCGAATGGTGACAAGAAATTACTCTCCGGTTACAGATTCTTATCCCCAAGAGGTTTCTAATTTTAAAAAGGCAGACAGTGTCTACTATTTCACCGTAAAAGTATCCAAAGCTTATGACGATACCTTAAAAAGAAAAGTAGCAGAAAAGGTTCTTTAATAGACCAATGACATCTATGACGGAGAGGTCGCTTCTTATCTAAACCCCACCCGACTCATTGACTATTCTTCTCCTACTATCGAACTTATAACAGACTCTTTATTCAAAGGCGAAGACAGTATAATGACAATTATAAAAAAGGGCTTGGAGTTTGTATCCCATTATATAAGTTTTGATGATTCTCTAGCCACGGCTATTTCAAGAGGTGATTGCAAAACATTGGATGTAAATCATATCCTTCAAAGAAAGAAAGGTACTTGCAGCGAATATACTAATTTATTCACGGCACTTATGAGAAAGAAAGGAATTCCCTGCCGGTTTGTTGCCGGTTTTATTTTTATACCTGAACAAAAATTCTATGGATGTCATGCCTGGGCCGAATGCTACCTCAAACAATACGGATGGATGGCAGTAGACCCCCAATCCGGAAAAAGCTGGTTACCAACAACTATAATCCGACTTTTTGCCGGAACAGATTATACAGACTGTGGATTAAACTCTTTTATGGACCTAGTACCCAAGTCTATAGAAATAGTAAAAGAATAAATGTACATCAAAAATATAAAAAGTAAAATAATGCTCAGATAATCATGGAACAACAACCTCAACTCAACGACCACAATAAACAAGAATATCCCCCGATGCATACAGCAGAGCATTTGCTCAATGCCACTATGGTAAAAACATTCGGATGTCCTCGTTCACGAAATGCACATATCGAAAAGAAAAAAAGCAAATGTGATTACGAACTTCCGACTTGCCCAACGGAGGAGCAAATTCATGCCATTGAAGAAAAAGTAAATGAAGCTATCGATCGCCATTTACCTGTAACCTGTGAGTTCATGACACACGAAGAAGCCAAAAGCATTGTGGACCTGAGTAAGCTTCCGGAAAATGCAAGCGAAATATTACGTATTGTCAGAATAGGAGATTACGATGCTTGCGCTTGCATCGGGCAACACGTAGAAAACACATCAGAAATAGGTCTTTTTAAAATTATCAGTTACGATTATGCCGACGGAAAATTACGCCTCAGATTCAAACTGATAAAATAGGTATGTAACAGTCTCAATCAACTAATAGATTATTAACAAAAGTCTTATCAAAGTATAAATTTATGAACAATTTGACAGCAAAATGGTAAAATTGGCATTATCTCCCTGACATTTAGTCAAACTAAGGAAGAATATGGCACTGGCACAAATTTTGTAATTTCTTTAGTGAACGACGTTCGAAACGACGAACCGAAATTCAAGAATTAATCTGAATGTTTAACTAAAAGATAGGAGACTAAATTATGATGCCTGTTAGAAGATCTCAGAATTGGTTACCAAGTATCTTTAATGATTTCTTTGATAACGAATTAATGGCTAAAGCAAATGCTACCGCACCTGCTATTAATGTAATTGAAACCGATAAGCCTATAAATTAGAGTTGGCCGCACCAGGGATGACTAAGGAAGATTTCAGCGTACGGATTGATGAAGAAAACAACCTGGTAATTTCAATGGAAAAGAAAGCTGAAAACAAGGAAGAAAAGAAAGACGGTCGCTATTTACGCCGTGAATTTTCATATTCTAAATTCCAGCAGACAATGATTCTGCCGGAGAACGTAGATAAAGATCACATCTCCGCGCAAGTGGAAAACGGTGTTCTGAACATCGAACTACCCAAGTTGAGTGAAGAAGAAGTGAAGAAACCTGACAGAACCATTGAAGTTAAATAAACTCATTGAATTAGTGGAAATTCCTTAATACAAAGGGATTAAAGATCACCCCGGAATCATCTCCCCATTAGAGAGAAAGATTCCGGGGTATTCTTTTATAAAACAAGAGTTGAAGGGTGGCAGTATTTGCGCAATACAGACATTAGTCTTGCTTTATCCACCGGCTTCACGAGATAATCATTGCAACCGGATTTCAGCGCAGCTACCTTGTCGGACTCGAAAGCATGCGCTGTAAGAGCTACAATAGGAATATTCGTATCAAACTTCCTAATCTCAGCTGTTGCCGTCAGTCCGTCCATTACCGGCATTTTCATATCCATCAACAAGAGATCTATTTTATACTCTTTTACCATCGCTACAGCCTGCTCCCCATTCACAGCGTGAAGCAAATTATAATGTTTGGACAACATAGCCGATATCAGCAGATAATTACTTGAAATATCTTCTACAACCAAGACTGTTTTTCTATCCAAAGCCGAATGCTGATTTCCGCTACGTATCAGATCATCTTTACCCGCATTCTGTCCAATGGCGATATTGGACTCCCGACGCATTTGTACCTCCGGATCGCAAGGTAGAACAGCCCAGAAAAGAGATCCCCGCTATATTCCGATTCAAAACCGACACTTCCTCCCATCGATTCGGTAATAGCCTTACATATAGAGAGTCCAAGACCGGTGCCTTGTGCAAATTCATCCAATTTCTCAAACCGATGAAAAACTTTCCTCTTTTTCTCCTCCGGTATACCGATACCGGTATCCCTTACATAAAGACGGATTCCGGCGTCTACCACCTCGTATCCCATCTCGATAGTTCCTGCGGCGTATATTTGATGGCATTAGTTACATAATTAGTCACCACTTGTGCAACCCGATTTTGTCAAGTCTCACCCGGCACACACTATAAGGATTCACCGCGACCAACTGCACTTTAGGATTTGTCACCCGTTGCTTCATTGAAGATGCCATACTATCGAAATATTCTGCCAGATCAAATTCCTCATATTTCAGCTCCACCGAACCGGACTCCAACTTCGACAAATCCAGAATATCATTAATAAGTTTCAGCAGCAATTCGTTATTGGTATTGATAATCTGCATGTATTCTTCTTTATCACCCTGTTCTTCCGAATTCATCAATAGGTCAGAGAAGCCGACAATAGCATTTAGTGGAGTACGGATTTCGTGACTCATATTGGCAAGAAAGGCCGACTTGAGCTTATCCGATTGTTCGGCCAACAATTTCGCCTGTCTCAACTCCTCAATCATCCTCTCCCTATCAGTAATATCATCCACACGAATGACAATACCGTCGATCTCTTCACTTTCATTAAATACAGGAGTAGCCAGTACTTCTACAATCCGGTTATTCTCCAGATGAAACTTGATCTTTTCCATCTGTCGTGATACCAATACTTTGCTTAGCACGCAGTTGTCACAAGGAGAAGTCCGATTATGAGCACTTTTATAACAGCATTCTCCTCTTTTATAAGCCTCAAAAGAGAGGCTGGATGAACAGACAGACACATTTTCCCATTGTACTACATAATCTGTCGTGATATAGGCCAACCCCGAATTAGTGTTATTCAATACCAGTTCATTCTGTCGGATAAGTTTATTCAGCTTTTCTTTATTTTTCAGCAGAGTCAACTCTGTCTGTTTGTAGGATTCGATGCTGATTGACATTCCGGAAACATACTGATAAGGATGATCATTGAGTATGGAGTTTCAAGTACTCCGCGGGTTTTCCACCATTCATAGTTTCCGTTTCCTCTCAGATCAGCACGATATTCTATATCCCATTCGCCGCTATCCTGTTTGAGCACCGCATCCATTGTATCGACAAACCGTTGCCGATCATCAGGGTGCACACACTCTGCAAACTTTTCAAACGAGTTGATATCCAAAGCATTCCGCCCGATCTTATCAAATCCTTCACCAAAGCTTACCCTTTGTTTCGACGGCTCATAAAACCAGGTATAAGCGTTCATTACTTCCATTGACATAGAGAGCACTTTAGCACGGCGCTTAAGATCATTCTGCAATTTCTGATCCCAGCGAATATTAAGCAACAGACGCTTGGTGCCATCATAGATGATATTCTTGCGCACGATGGTATCATAGCTGCGTCCGTCTTTCAATATGATTCTTTCTACCCCCAAATAAGGCTTTCCGGTAGTGAAGACTTCCAGATCTGTTTTCTGCATACGTTCCGCCTGTTCGCTATCCAGAACGCTACATACGGTTTCACCCTCATGGGTGCCGAACATCCGCATGCTTTCTTCATTGCAGAAGACATAACGAAAATCATCTTCCACATCTTTTATATGAATGGGAAGCGGTATGCTGTTCAAAATATTCTCTTGTAGCAGCTTGCGCCTTTGCAGCTCCGTATTGTTTTTACGAAAACCCACATATTTAATTACCTTTCCATCCGTCCCTCTTTCATACGGGGTACAGTTCAGTTTACAATATTGCCATTCGGATGTATCGGACAACCTGATCCGGAAATCTATCTCATACAGACAATCGCAACCACTGAGCATATCCAATAGGATAATCTCCGCTTTTTTCCAATCCTCCGGATGAATCTGTTTCTTATAGTCTTCGATGGTGAGTGCTTGGGTAGGATCGTAACCATTAAGAGGTTCATTCTCCGCATAAAACAACCGGGTACGAACATCAAATTCCCACAACATCACCTCAGCAGCCTGCATGGCCAATGCCGTTTTTTGCTTGCTTTGCCGCAATATCTCTTGAGTATGCACAGCTTCAGTCACATCCTGTGCTATGAAAAGAAACTTATCAATCTCCTTATTTTCATCCAGAACGACCGATACAGTAATTTCAAAATAACTGATTCCTGATAAAACAGTCGGATAATGGCTTTTGCCAGATCAAAATCATATTTGACCGTAAAACGGATATTCTCTCCCGCATGTAGACGCCTCTTCATCTCCACCGGAATATTCGGATTCTCAAAGATATTGATTCCCAACATATCTTGTTTATCCTTCACTCCCATCATCTTTAGTCCCACACTATTAATCTCTATCAGATACCCATCGCCATCGTACAATTCCATTCCTACAGGAAGATTTTCATAAATGGTCTGCTGAAGTCGATGAATCTGAGAAGGGGTTGATGTTTGTTTGTTCATTACGTAATAACTTTGTATATCTGTTTTTCCTTCTACAAAATACACATAAGTTACAAGCTAACGTACATTTACAGAGAAATTTAAGTCTCTCAACCACTTTTCGGAGGCTTTTGAGGCCTCTTCCATAAAGTCAACCGCTTTTCCGATAGCTCTTCACTGCCCAAACATTGAAAAGCAGTGCAAAGGCCAGCAACGCCCCCAGCTGTGGCAACAAATCAATAAAGCCACTCCCTTTGAGATAAACCATACGCATCACTTGCATAAAATATTTCAGAGGATTGAGCATTGTTATCCATTGCGCCCATTCGGGCATACTACGAATAGGGGTAAACAGCCCGCTCATCAGAATCAGGATCAACATACAGAACCACATGACAAACATAGCTTGCTGCATCGTAGCCGAATGGTTGGAAATGACCAGCCCGAGGCCGGATACAGCCAGGACAAATATAATGGAGAAACAATAGATGACCCCAAAATGCCCCACAGGAAAGATACCATAAAGTGTCCATGCCAAAACAAAGCAAAGAGTCAGGACAACAAAACCGATCAGCCAATAGGGAATCAATTTGGCAAGAATAAAGGTAAACTTTCCGACAGGAGTTACATTGATCTGTTCAATCGTACCGGCTTCTTTCTCCCCTACTATATTTAATGCAGGCAGAAAGCCGCAAAGCATCGTAAGCAACATCACCATCAGGGCCGGAACCATAAACAGCTTATAATCCAAACGGGCATTAAAAAGATTCTGGGTGAGAATATCAATCCGGGGCAGATTTCCGTCGGCAGAGAAAGAGGTGGTACCGCTTTCAGTCCGTAATTCTTCTCCATAGTCATTGACAATGGCAGACAAATAGGAACTTCCCAAGCCACCCTTGGTACCATTCACGGCATTGACAGCCAAAAGTACGTTGGCAGCACTGCCATTCACCCAATCCTTCTCGAAGCCTCTGGGTATTTCAAGTAACAGGTCGGCTGTTCCCGCTTCAATCGCCTCCATACCTTTTTCGTAAGAATCCGGCAAAGCAGTGGTCTGAAAGTAAGTTGAAGCCGTTATTTTATCCACCAGCCTGCGGGAAATAACCGAATGATCATTATCAATTATATTCATCCGGATATTTTTTATCTCAAGATTGGCCGCCCAAGGCATAAGAAGCATAATCATGCAAGGAAGATAAATATCAACCTCGGCAGGAAGGAGTTGCGGAGCAACTGCTTGAATTCTTTCTCTATAAGATATTTAATCATAACCTGTTTTTGAATTTCTTGAAGCTTATTGTTATCAACAGAACTGCCATCAAAGCCAGAATACTGACTTCAGACCATACAAACGAGATGTCCACTCCCTCGATCATCAACTTACGTACAGCCTGAATATACCAGCGGGCAGGCAGTATATCAGAAATTAATTGCAGCACCAAAGGCATACTTTCTATCGGAAATATCATACCCGAAAGCAACATGGTAGGCATCATCAGTACCAAACCCGAGGCCAGCATGGCAGCTACCTGTGTCCGTGTCACCGTAGAGATAAGTAATCCCAGCGACAACGATACAAAAATGAAAAGCAACGACACCATAATCAGCCAGAACAGGCTGCCTACCACAGGCACATCGAGTACATAAACAGAAAGCAACAGAATCGTCGTAAGATTGACAAATGACAATACAAAATAGGGAACTGCCTTGGCCAGAATAATAAACAGCGGTTTCACCGGAGACACCAACAGGATCTCCATCGTGCCGGTTTCCTTCTCCCGGACAATAGAGATAGAGGTCATCATGGCACAAATCAACATCAAGATAAGCCCCATCACACCGGGTACAAAATTGTAAGCACTCTTCATCTGAGGGTTATAAAGCAATTTCACATTGGGTACGACAGAAGGCACTGACATTCCGGGAGGAAGCATTTCCTGCCGGACAGCAGCAATCACTCCTGTGGCATAGCCGGCTTGTGTGGTAGCCATATTCGGATCCGTTGCATCGGAAACCACTTGCACACGGGCATCACCTGTATAAAGGCGGTCGGCAAACTGCTCACTGAAAACGAGTGCCATATCTATCTCGTTTTCCTGAAACGCCCTTTCCATCTCTTGCGGAGAATGTAAAAGGCACTTCACGGAAAAGTATTCGCTGGCATCCAGACGATCGATAATTTTGCGTGTGACGATGTCATTCGACGGATCGAGTACGCCCACTCGTACATTTTTCACTTCTGTAGTGATGGCAAAGCCAAAAAGGATAATCTGCACGACAGGCATTCCCAATAAAATCAACATAGTCCGCCGGTCACGGAATATGTGGAAGAATTCCTTTTTTACAAATGCTATAAATTGTTTCATATACTAATCAGCTTTACGCACTGCCTTACGGGCCAGTTGTTGGAATACATCATCCATCGTATCGGCATGAAAATGCGCCTTCAACCCACGGGGGGTGTCAAGTGCTTCGATACGTCCGTCCACCATGATAGATACACGGTTACAATATTCTGCTTCATCCATGTAATGGGTAGTCACAAAGACCGTTATCCCCCGGTCGGCAGCCTGATAAATCAGTTCCCAGAACTGACGGCGGGTAGCCGGATCGACTCCTCCCGTCGGTTCATCAAGAAACACGATCCGGGGATTGTGGAAGATTGAAACGGAAAAGGCCAGTTTCTGTTTCCATCCCAAAGGCAGGCTTTTCACAAGTGTGTCACGCTCTCCGCTGAAGCCCAAGCGATCAAGAAGAGCATCTGTCTTTTCGGCTATTTCCCGATCCTGCATTCCGTAAATTCCGGCAAAGAGGCGGATGTTCTCCCACACTTTAAGGTCCTCATACAACGAAAACTTCTGGCTCATATAACCGATATTCTTCTTTACCTCTTCGGGGTGAGCCGCTACATCAAAACCTGCTACCCGCGCCATGCCCGAAGTAGGCTTACTCAGTCCGCAAAGCATGCGCATAGCAGTGGTCTTCCCTGCACCGTTTGCTCCGAGAAATCCGAAGATCTCTCCACGGTTTACCCGAAAGGAGATATGATCGACTGCGGTAAAATGACCGAAACACTTGGTCAATTGATCCACCTCGATGGCAAAATCGTTTCCGGCGTGCACTTCCGTACGTTCCAGACCGGGCGGGCAAAGAATATGGCTGAAACGTTGCAGGATACGTTCCGGCACATCGATACCTTGTATCTCGCCCTCATTGATAAAAGCGATACGGTCGCATTGACGGGCTTCGTCCATGATCGGAGTGGAAACAAGAATTGTGATACCTTGATCCTTAAGATGCCTCAGCATTTCCCAGAACTCCTTGCGCGAAACAGGATCCACACCGGTAGTCGGCTCGTCCAGAAAAAGAATCTCCGGCTTATGAATCAACGCACAACTCAGAGCAAGTTTTTGCTTCATTCCCCCGGATAAAGCTCCTGCCCTGCGTTTACGGAAAGGTCTATTTGCTGATAGATATCTTTCACCAGATCGTAGTTTTCACGAATGGTCGTATGAAACACGGTAGCGAAAAAGTCAAGATTCTCCTCCACTGTCAGATCCTGATAGAGCGAAAAGCGTCCGGGCATATATCCCACTTGTTGCCGGATTTGTTTGTAGTCTTTCACGACATCGAGTCCGTTCACTGTAGCTGTCCCGCTATCGGCCAGCAACAATGTGGTCAATATCCGGAAGAGAGTGCTCTTACCTGCTCCGTCCGGGCCGATAATACCGAATAATTCGCCGGGATTTACAGAAAAGGTAGCACTTTTCAGGGCTTCTACCTCCCCGTAACGTTTCGTCACGTCATTTACAGATACAGCTGGTTTCATAAGCAGGCATCATTTATAACTTCACTCCTCCGTACATACCTATCTTCAGAAGTCCATCGTTCTTTACCGCTATCTTAACGGCATACACCAGATTGGCACGTTCTTCTTTTGTCAGAATCGTTTTAGGAGTAAACTCCGAACGATCTGAAATCCATGTCACGACACCCGGATATTCCTTACGCTCATCTCCCCCATAATCGGAAAAGACCGTCACCCGATTGCCAAGTTTGACTTGTGAAAGCTGTTCGGAAGTGATATAGGCACGAAGATACATCTGATCGATATCTGCCACCTTAAAAAGAGGTTTACCCACAGCAGCCAGCTCCCCGGCTTCGGCATATTTTGCCAATACAGTACCACTGATAGGCGAAACGACGTGACACTTCGCCAATTGGTCTTCTACTTGTGCCACCTGGATTGCGACTGATGATCCTGTTCCGTCAAACTGTTCGTACTGTTCTGTAAAGACGACATCTGGCAGTAAGCTGCCGTTCGAGCAATGCGATCTGTGCCTCCCAATCATCCAGTTGCTTCTGATTGGCGGCTCCGGCTTTCAACAGGTTTTCCACGCGTCTCTTCTCTCTCCGGGCGGTAGCGATCTGCTGCCGGGTAGCAGCAATCTGTTTGTTAACATCCGGACGTTGGCTTTCAACCGACTTCATGCTGGCCTGCAATTGCAGTTTCTTCAGATAGAGTTGTAGCGTATCGATCAGCCCTACTTCTTCGCCTGCTTTCAGCCGGGTACCTTCTTCAACATGAAAGTACAAGAGTTTCCCCGAAGCTTCGGCCGAAACCAGAACTTCCGTAGCTTCGAAAGTTCCCGTGGCATCATAATCCGAAGTTCTGCTTCCACAAGCGGAAAGTAAAGCCAGTAAGTATAGACATCCTATAAATTTCATTGATTTCATAACTGCTATTCTATTTTTGTTTCAGTAATAAGAGAAGTTTAATTATTCGTTGTATACTTCAGTTGATACATGTTCATCAAGAGCTGTACTTCATGCAGCGCCTTGGTTTGTCGCGCCAGGTTCTCGGAAGTCATGTCCCGAAGCATATCGGTTACGGTCATGGTACCATTGGCCACTTTGGCTTCCGAGGCCTTGCGGATACTGGTTCGCAAACGGATTATTTCGTCATCGTCCGCCATCTGCCGGCGCACACTCTCTACGGCACTCCCCTGCTGGGTTGCCTGAAGCGGGTATTAAACAGGAACACATCCCGGTTGCTGTCCAACAGCTGACGATTGGCAGCTATCACCCGCCGGTCGTTGCGTAAAGTATACAAACTACCGAAGTTCCACGACAAGCGGACTCCTGCCACATAGTAAGGCGAGAATTCATTTTTCAGCATATTGAGTCCCGGATTACCGTATGCTCCCTGAACAAACAGCCCGAAACGTGGCATCAGCTGAGTTTTCAAAGCTTCTTCCTGCACTTGTAAACGTCCGTTTTGCGCATCAAACCATATCAGCTCCGGACGGTTATTCGCTATCACCGGTATATCCCATTCCGGCACCGGCTTCTGCAAAGAGATCCCGGCAGGCATCTCTTCGCCTGTCAGCAATGCAAGCATAGACAGATAGGCCTGACGAGAGGAGGTCAGTTCTATCCGCTTTTGCCGGGTATTAAGCTGTTCCACACTGACAGCATCCAGATCGGACTGGCTGGCTATACCATTCTCAATGTACGATGAAATCTGCTTATGGGTACGTTCCAGATCTTCCAGAAAGAGTTGGTTTTGCCTTAACTGTTCGTCCAGTAACAGAATTCCGAAATACACTTGATTCACCCGCTCGGTAAGTGCATACATATCTACGTTCAATTTCTCCCGGTCCACATCCGACGATGCCTTGACCTGCTCTTTTCTCGAACGAATCTCACCGCCGTCCCAAATGTTCTGTTTCAGTTCCAGCATCACCTGATACTGGTCTTTCGGCAAACCTTTGATATCTACTCCGGGAACCTGTACAGGCAATTCCGTAACCTCACTCTGCCAACTGGCCTTACCCGAAAGGGTAAACTGAGGCAGATAACCTTTCGACGCATTGGCCAGATTATATTCTTTTGTCTTCTCTATCAATCCATACTGCCTTCACCAGCGGATAGTTTCCCGGGTTTTCCGTTGACACTCTTCAAGGGTGATCTGTCCATACATCAGCAGGGCAAACAGGGAAAAAGACAAAGAAAAGATAACTCGTTTCATATTCCTATTCCTATTAATTCTTCTTTTCGACAAAGATAGGAAATAAGAACACGCAAGCAGGTTCCAATTGTTTGCAATAATGTTCTATTTGTTCGATTCCCACATAAAAAAGTATGGGGATGTGTCAAAATCCGTATGATGACACACCCCCATCACATCTGGGAATAATAGTTTCTAAGTCGGTATCACCCTCTTCTGTATACCGGCTCTTTATTTCTTAACCTTTCCGATAAACAGAACATTATTATCATTCTCAGTCAAAGTAGCCGCCAGTTCCTTGAGTTTCTGTTCATCCTGACCGGAGCATTTGCCGGAAGCGATCTGTTTTTCTATCTTTTCAATCAACTGTCCCGGTTCCAGACTCTGTATAAAGTATCCGCGATAAAAGCTATGGCCCGGAGCCGGAATAGGAAGGTTACCGTAAAAGTCGTTCACAAGGCGGAAATAAGAAGAAGCATTCTTCTCAGTGTCTACCAAGACATCTCCACCTCCCTCTCCCTTATTACCCCAGTAGGTGACAATGAAATGATGGGGAAGTCTGTAATATAAATGTATCGGCTTCTCATTCATATTCGGGAAAGTCATCGTGAATTTCGGCAACAGTTTATTGCCGGCGGGATCGTAAGTGAAAAGAGTATCTATACCGGTATGGAAGAAATCGAAATCGCCACAGTTCCTATAAGAGAAAACCTCTCCGTCGAAGTTCATCACCTTCGTTGCGGCAGTTGCCGGAATTTGGTTCAGTATATTCCCTTCGGTATCCACCCTGAAAGCAAGGGGCTCACCTTCCTCGAAAGGCATGTGTACAACAGATAAGCTTCCGTCTTCATTCACCCATATTTTCGCTTTATTAATTTGCATGGGAAGCGGAATATCTTTAATCCATTGCCCGTTGATATCATACATCATGATTCTTTTCCCCACAAAAGGTGTGAAGAAGATATGGCCGTTCTTCTCATCAATGCATTCATCGTAGAGGGTGGTGTCATATTCACCGGGACCGCTTCCTACGGAACCGACATTATACAGAAACTTACCATCCCTGTCAAACAGTTTAAACACATCCTGGTTTCCCTGGCGGATACCGATATGCTTATCGGTAGCATTGATAAACCAGGCTTTGAAGTATGCCTCTTCAGAGGTCTCAAAACGCACGATGCGACAGTCTTCCACAAACTCGCTGAGCGGCACTTCTATCGTGTCTTTTACAGCCGATAAGTCACATACCGTCAGTTTGTTTCCGTTGCTTTCGACAGTAGTTACGCTTCCATCGTTTGCTTCCATAACTTTAGATTCCCGGGGGGAAGTGTTGCAAGCGGATAGGCATCCCAGCAACAAAGCGGAGGACAGGAGTAGATAAGAGGTTTTCATGCAGAATTATATTTAAGTTATTAATTACTAACAAATATACGAATAGTTCGTAACTCCGGATTGTTTGTACGGATAAATTTGATTCCGATTAAATTATATTAACTGTTTTGAAACAAACTCCACACTACCGTGTGCCCTTCATTACCCCAATGACAGCCACACTCTTCAGCCCGACCGGGAGATCAGGCTCCGGTCCGGATGTATCTTTCGGTTCGCGGGAGCATGCATTAAATTTCATTCTTTTATGGGATAAAATATGCTATTCTTTATATCGGACCTGCTTATAAATCGTATATTTTACCTAAGTTTGCCGTGTGATAAAAACAGATTTATGGAAAAGAACAAACCTCTGGAACTGGCGCTCGACCTGCTGAAACACAGCAATATCGTACGCAATAACGAATATCGCTTTGTCACCCCCGATTTCGGGATTGTCATCAGCTTCACCCATATGGAAAGCCGCCTGTTCCGTCTGGGACAGCCCTACCGGCTGAAAGAAGGAAGAATTATCCGGGGTCTACGCGGCAAAGCCCGGATCACAATCAACCTGATAGAGTACAACATATATCCCCAAACCATTGCCACATTCCTCCCCGGCTCTATCATCGAACTTTTGGAGTTCACACCCGATTGTGATTTTCAGATGATTGCAGCCGACAAAGATTTCCTTCCGCTCCTGCGAGGTGACCAGCTCTTTGAATCGCATACACGGCAAAACCTTGTCATGCAGGTGACGGATACCGAATGGAAACTGTCAGATGCATATTTCACGCTGATATGGGACACGGTTCAGGAAGTCCCTTTCCGCCGGGAAGTGGTGCAGCATCTGCTCGCAGCCTTGTTGCACAACATAAAGTATATACGCACGGAAGAAGCGAACGACACTTCCCGCAGGTTTTCACATCAGGAAGAAATATTCTGGCGGTTCATCGCATTGGTGAACGAGTTCAGCAAAAACGAACGCACCGTGGGCTTCTATGCCGACAAGTTATGCCTGACCCCACGTTACCTGAACACCCTGATCCGGCAGGTCAGTCACCAGACAGTAATGGAATGGATCAACCAGTCCGTTATTCTCGAAGCAAAAGTGTTATTGAAACACAGCAATCTGCTTGTTTACCAAATCTCGGACGAACTTCATTTTCCGAATCCCTCTTTCTTCTGCAAGTTCTTTAAGCGAATGACGGGAATGACTCCACAGGAATATCAAAAAAGGTGAATTCACCTTGATGTCCTTACTGCATATTTACCTGCCATTTTATTGTTATTTCCACTTGTTTGCTTACTCACACTTTTATCAAAACAGGTATAATAGAGGACAGTATTGCATACAGAACGCATACAAAACGCAAAATAATGCAGAATCGGATCGGAATATTCAATAAAGATGCTCTTTTCCTAAGGAACCAAGGTGGTATTTCTTTAAAAGAGAGGCGGCATTAGTTTAAATGAAAAGCTCTATTTCATTAAAACAAACGTTGCATCAGGTATAAAGAAAGCGTAAGAACTTCCTATCGTCCGCTTATCTACTTTTCAGCATAGACAATCCCTCTGTTTACCCAATAGCAATCGGCGTGCAAAAGCGCGATGCAGACAACACATGCAACAAGGAAAGAGAAAAACAGCCGCCATAATGCGACTCTACAGACAATAAAAGTAACTTATTGAAAAACAGGAACAGGAATATAAGCCGTTATTTGATAGCCCATAAACAAACTACCCGATATAGCGTAAGCTACATCGGGTAGAAAATACAAAACGGCATAATCAGCACTTTGCTATTTAAACTCTTCCAATACCAGTTTAAGTTCATCGATGGTCAGTTCTCCCACTTGTCTCCACAATTCGTGCCCGCGCTGCAAGAGAATAAAAGCCGGGGCTGTCTCGATATTGAACGAATCTGCCACTGCCTTGTCCTCCACGATATTCACTTTAATCACCTCGGAAACTTGCTTCTCGTAAGTCCGTACTACAGGTTCCAGCCATTCATAATGAGGAGACCAGTCTGCATAAAATTCCACCAACACCAGACGGTTCGTTCCGGATACGGCATCCAATTGCTCTGCTATATTCATTATTACACTCTTTATTGATTTATATGTACTCTCAACAACAGGCAGCAGAAAAAGTTCCGGTTTTCAGGATTGTTAAGCAAAAGTGAATGTACCGGAAGATTCACCGCAGATTAACCGACGACACAGATTCATAATTCAATCCGATTTATATCTTCTCTGCGCATTGTGTCTGCCAATCTGTGGTGAAGCCCTAAAGTCCTTACTTATACTCTTCCCACGACTTGATCGCTATATCGTCAATGTCCATCGTGCAGAACGCATTGATAAACGCGCTCGCCAGGCGGGCATTAGTGATCAGCGGGATGTTGAGGTCGATGGCGGCACGACGGATCTTGTAACCATTGTCCAGTTCACCGGCAGTCAGATTCTTGGGAATATTGACCACCATGTCGATCTCTTTCTTATGCAACATCTCGAGTGCCTGGGGATGTCCCTCTTCACTGGGCCAATAAACACGGGTGTTCTCCACACCATTCTCGGTAAGGAACTTGCTGGAACCTCCTGTCGCGAAAATATCATATCCCTTCTTCTGCAACATACGGGCTGCCTCAAGCATATCCACTTTCTGCTTCGGTGTTCCGGTAGAAAGCAGAATCTTCTTCTTCGGGATGCGATAACCCACGGAAAGCATAGCCTTGAGCACGGCACAGGAAGTATCGCTGCCAATGCAACCCACTTCACCGGTCGAAGCCATATCCACTCCCAATACAGGGTCGGCTTTCTGAAGGCGGTTGAACGAGAACTGGCTCGCCTTGATCCCGACATAATCGAGTTCGAACAGATTCTTCTCCGGCTTCTCAACAGGCAGGCCGAGCATGACTTTCGTGGCAAGTTCGATAAAATTGATCTTCAATACCTTGCTGACGAAGGGGAACGAACGGCTGGCACGAAGATTACACTCGATCACCTTTATATCATTGTCTTTAGCCAGATACTGAATGTTGAACGGGCCGGAGATATTGAGCGCCTTGGCTATCTCACGACTGATGCGTTTAATGCGACGAACCGTCTCTACATACAACTTCTGCGGCGGAAACTGGATAGTGGCGTCACCGGAATGTACTCCCGCAAACTCAATGTGTTCGGAGATTGCATAAGCGATGATTTCACCGTTCTGTGCCACAGCATCCATCTCCACCTCCTTGGCATGTTCGATGAACTGGCTGACCACTACCGGATGCTTCTTCGATACGTTGGCCGCCAGTTGCAGAAAGCGTTCCAGCTCTTCTTGGTTGGAGCATACGTTCATTGCCGCACCGCTGAGCACATATGACGGACGGACAAGCACAGGGAAACCTACCTTATCGACAAACGAGTTAATGTCCTCAAGTGAAGTAAGGGCACGCCACTCCGGTTGATCCACTCCGATACGGTCGAGCATGGCGGAGAATTTGTCGCGGTCCTCGGCATTGTCAATGCTCTGGGCGGATGTTCCGAGAATGTGGATGTTCTGGGCATCGAGACGCAGGGCGAGATTGTTAGGTATCTGTCCGCCGGTGGAAACAATGACTCCGTGCGGATTCTCCAGTTCAAGGACATCCATCACGCGTTCGAATGTCAGTTCGTCAAAGTAAAGCCGGTCACACATATCATAGTCGGTCGATACGGTTTCGGGATTATAGTTGATCATCACCGAACGCCATCCTCCTTACGGATCGTATTAAGCGCCTGCACCCCGCACCAGTCGAACTCTACGGAAGAACCGATCCGGTAGGCACCCGAACCGAGAACGACGATAGAACGATGGTCACCCAGGTAAGTGACGTCGTTGGCTGTGCCGCTATAGGTCAGGTAAAGATAATTGGTCTGTGCCGGATATTCGGCAGCCAGCGTATCGATTTGCTTCACCACGGGAACAATGCCCAGGCTCTTACGGTAATTGCGGACATAAAGGCTGCCGTCTTCCATATCACCTTCGTAGCTGATGGCACGTGCAATCTGGAAGTCGGAGAATCCCCTGACGCTTGGCTTGCTTGAGCAGGTCGGCAGGCAAGTCGGCTATCTGCTTGTGATTGTTCCCCCACTGATGGAGTTCCTCAGAAGTATTCATGATATTCATCAATTTCTGGAGGAACCACTTGTCGATCTTAGTCAGTTCGTGCACCTGATCGATGGTATATCCGGCACGGAAAGCCTTCGAGATGACAAAAATACGTTTATCGGTCGGTTCGTGCAGTGCTTTGTCGATGTCGGGGATAACGAGTTCCTTGTTTTCCACAAAACCATGCATCCCCTGTCCGATCATTCGCAAGCCCTTCTGAATCGCTTCCTCAAAAGTGCGGCCAATGGCCATTACCTCACCGACGGACTTCATCGAAGAGCCGAGTTCCTTGTCCACACCGTGGAACTTACCGAGGTCCCAACGCGGAATTTTGCAGACTACATAATCGAGTGCCGGCTCAAAGAAGGCACTGGTGGTTTTCGTCACAGAGTTCTTCAGGTCGAACAACCCGTAGCCAAGTCCGAGTTTTGCAGCCACAAAGGCAAGCGGATAACCGGTAGCCTTGGAAGCCAGGGCAGACGAACGGCTCAGGCGGGCATTCACCTCGATCACGCGATAGTCTTCACTTTCGGGGTCGAAAGCATATTGCACGTTACATTCTCCCACAATGCCGATGTGGCGGATGATGCGGATGGCGAGCTCGCGCAGTTTATGATACTCCTTATTGGTCAGGGTTTGTGAAGGAGCTATCACGATAGACTCACCGGTATGGATGCCCAGCGGGTCGAAATTCTCCATATTGCAGACCGTGATACAGTTGTCAAAACGGTCACGCACCACCTCGTACTCCACCTCCTTCCAGCCACGGAGGCTCTTCTCAACCAATACCTGCGGAGAGAAGGAGAAAGCTTTTTCCACGAGTAGGTCCAGTTCTTCTTCATTGTCACAAAACCCGAACCCAATCCGCCCAGTGCGTAAGCTGCACGGACAATGACCGGATAGCCTAATTCCCGGGCAGCACGACGGGCGTCTTCTGCGTTCTCCACCGCCTCGCTCTTGATGGTCTTCACATCGATCTCGTTCAGCTTGTCGACGAAAAGTTCACGGTCCTCGGTGTCGATAATGGCCTGTACGGGAGTTCCCAGAACTTTCACATTATATTTCTCCAGAATCCCTTCGCGGTAAAGGGCGACCCCGCAGTTCAATGCCGTCTGTCCGCCAAAGGCGAGCATAATGCCTTCGGGACGTTCCTTCCGGATCACCTTCTCCACAAAGTAGGGTGTCACGGGAAGGAAGTATATCTGGTCGGCCACGCCTTCCGATGTCTGCACGGTAGCGATGTTGGGGTTGATCAGGATGGTTTCAATGCCCTCCTCTTTCAAGGCTTTGAGTGCTTGGGAACCGGAATAATCAAATTCACCGGCCTCACCGATCTTCAAGGCACCGGAACCAAGCAGCAGTACTTTCTTTATATTGTTTTCTTTCATTATTATAATGTTTTTGAGTTTGGTTTACCACAGAGTGACACAGAGTTCCACAGAGATTATTTTCTCTTAACATCTTATAAACAAGAAATTAAAACTCTGTGAGACTCCGTGTTACTCTGTGGTAAAACAGATTCGTTTCTATCTCTTTATGCAGAATATACTTTAGAGCAACTTCACGAACTCGTCGAAGAGGAACTCCGTATCCGTGGGTCCGCTGGCTGCTTCCGGATGGAACTGTGCAGAGAACCAGGGATTCGTCTTATGGCGTATTCCTTCGTTAGAGCCATCATTCATATTGATAAACAGCGGTTCCCAGTCGGTGCCAAGTGTATTATTGTCTACCGCATAACCATGATTCTGCGAAGTGATGAAACAACGTTCCGTGCCAACCATGCGTACCGGCTGGTTGTGGCTGCGATGCCCGTATTTCAGCTTGTATATTTTAGCCCCTCCGGCTTTGCTCAGCAACTGGTTACCCATGCAGATACCGAAAATAGGTAACTTGGGATTCTGCATCGCTTTACGGATGTTCTGCACGGCAGCATCACACGTATCCGGATCACCCGGTCCGTTGGAGATGAAGAGTCCGTCGAACTTCAGATGATTGAAATCATAATTCCAGGGTACACGGATCACTTCCACATCCCGGCGAAGCAGGCAACGGATAATGTTCGTCTTCACACCGCAATCCACAAGCACCACTTTCTTCTTGTCCGCCCCTCGTTATAACGGATCACCTCTTTGCATGAAACCTTGTCTACGTAGTTCACTCCACTGTATACAGCTTCCGGAGCACTCTCCGGTTCATCGTCAAATACGATCCGTCCCATCATCACCCCATGTTCACGCAACACTTTGGTCAGCTCACGGGTATCGATCCCTGTAATGCCCGGCACCTGCTCACGCTTCAGCCAGTCAGCCAGACTCTCAACGGCATTCCAATGACTGTATTCCTGTGAGTAATCGCTTACGATAATAGCTTCGGCATGGATGCGTTCGCTCTCCATAAACGTAGCCAGTCCGTTGGGCTCTATGCTAAAAGGAGGTACACCATAGTTGCCCACCAGCGGATACGTCAGTGTCATCAACTGCCCCGCATACGAAGGTCGGTCAGACTCTCCGGATAACCGGTCATGGCGGTATTGAACACTACTTCACCTGCCACGGGCTTTTCGTAACCGAACGACTTACCGTGGAAACGGCTCCCGTCGTCAAGGATCAAAGTCACATTCTTCATTCTTATCTTTTCTTTATTTAAGTTCACCTTTCTTTTAAAATTGGTACACCTGCTCGATGTAGTTAATAAATGCTTCGTTCAGCAGCTTCACCCCGCCCGGTGTAGGATAGTTGCCACTGAAGTACCAGTCTCCCGTATGATTGGGACACGCCTCGTGCAGCCCCTCGAGCGCTGATAGACAATCTGCACTTTCGCTTTCGTTCCTTTCGGCGTCAGCAGTTCCACCATCTTCTCCGAAATCTCCTCATCGGTGAAAGGAGCATAAATATCCTTCACATAGTTTACCATCTGCTCTTTCGGCAGTCCCACCTGATCTTTCGACTTCCGGTAAGCCGATGCGATCACATCTTTCATATCCCGGTCCTTCAGCAATTCAATTGCAGCTTTAAAGGCGATGAATTCGGACATCTTCGCCATATCAATACCGTAATAGTCGGGATAGCGAACTTGCGGAGAAGAAGAGACGATGACTATCTTCTTCGGTCCCAGACGGTCGAGGATACCGATAATACTCTGTTTCAGAGTAGTACCGCGAACAATGCTGTCGTCGATAATCACCAGATTGTCGATACCGGAACGGAGACTGCCGTATGTGATGTCATATACGTGTGCTGCCAAGTCATTCCGGCTATTGCCCTCGGCAATGAAAGTGCGCAGTTTGATATCTTTGATAGCCACTTTCTCCGAACGGATACGGCGGGACAGAATCACTTCCAGTTCATCGTGATCCGGATGATGTCCCAGGCTCGCAATCTGCCGCACCTTCTCTTCATTCAGATAATTGTCCAGCCCCTGAAGCATACCGTAAAATGCCACCTCTGCCGTATTCGGGATGAACGAGAAGACGGTATGGTCGAGGTCATTATCAATCGCTTTCAGGATGTTCGGAACCAGTTTCTCACCCAGTTGTTTTCTCTCCTTGTAAATATCCGCGTCACTGCCTCGCGAGAAGTAGATCCGCTCGAACGAACAGGCTTTCTTCTCCCGTGCCTTATTGATCTGTGCCGTACGCAACTTTCCCTCTTTACTGATCAGGAGGGCCTGTCCCGGCAGTAATTCCCTGATTTCTCCTATCGGAACATTGAGTGCCGTCTGAATCACCGGACGTTCGGAAGCAAGCACCGCAATCTCGTCATCCTGATACCAGAACGCCGGACGAATCCCCCACGGGTCACGCAATGCAAAGCTCTCTCCGCTACCGGTCAGTCCGCACATCACATACCCCCCGTCCCATTCTTTACTCGACGTGCGCAACACGTTGGCAAGGTCGATGTGGTCCTCAATGTAATGCGTCACGCCCATGCCGGTCAGGCTTCAGCCTCAGCCAGGTTAAAGAGACGTTCCACTTCACGGTCGAGCCTGTGCCCCACTTGTTCCAACATAATATACGTATCGGCATACTTACGGGGATGCTGGCCGATGGCTGTGATACGGGCAAAAATTTCATCCACATTAGTCATGTTGAAGTTGCCGCAAAGAGCAAGATTCTTCGCCCGCCAGTTATTTCTTCTGAGAAACGGATGAACATAAGATATCCCGGATTTTCCGGTAGTCGAGTAACGCAGATGCCCCATATAAGCTTCTCCGGCAAAAGGCAGCGTCCGTTTGGCAAACGCGGCATCGTGCAACTGTTCTTTGCTCAGATCCTTGAAGTTGCTTTGTACTGTCTCAAATATCTCGGTGATGGCACCGGAACCCAATGCCCGCTCACGGAACATATACTCCTCACCCGGATTTACTTCCAGTTTCACACACGCCAGACCGGCACCTTCCTGACCACGGTTATGCTGCTTTTCCATCAGCAGATAGAGCTTATTCAGCCCGTACATCCACGTTCCGTACTTCTTTTCATAGTACTCCAGCGGTTTAAGCAAACGTATCATGCAACGCCACATTCATGTTTCAGTTGTTCCATCTATTCTCTATTTAGCAGTTTACGCGAATCAAAAATTAAAGGACTTATCGTTTTTCCCAAGAGTTCAAACATATCTGCTCCAACTCTTGATTCGTATTATTTATACATGGGTTATCGAACTCACTCCATAGTCACACTCTCTTCCCTTATCCCGGTCGCTTCATCTTTCCCGCCTTGCAACAGTGTGTCAGAAAAAGCCTCTCTAATTATCAACGAATCAGAGCACTTTAATGTTTCCGGCCTCACAGCACGAGAAGCCGTTATCTTACAAAACTGATGCATCGGGCGGAAAGAAGAAAAGGAATAAACGGGTACCTCTGTATAGGTACTGTTACGGAAGATGTAACTTTGGGATGGAAATTCTTGGAGGATAACGGTGGGAGTCTCGATAATGCCGTCAGAAGCAAACACGAACGTTTCGCCTTGCGGCCGATATACATTTAACAGCTGGTTGTCGTTGATGATCGCTACCCCGGCGCTGTCGTATCCGCGATACTTCAGTCGCTTCAGCCCCTTGATAAGGATGGGGTAGGCTTCTCTCTTACCAATGTAGCCTACGATTCCACACATATTATCCTTTTTTGTTTTCGCGTGCAAAGATACACAATCTATATGACATAAAGATAAGCTTTCCTATAAATATTTGACATAAACGTACAAAAAAGTTGTTTTAATACCAAAACGTTAATTAATCTATTATTTCAATCTCAAAAAGAAAGAGATTATAATTGTTTAACGATAGAATGGAAGCAACTTACAGATCGAAACAAAAAGTAGTTAATTCGCTTACAGTCCGAAACATTCTAGTTAGATAAGATAATTAGTGTCAAGCAAACCAATTAAATATTCATCATAATGAAATTAAATCTCTATATTTACCGGACATTTTGATAGGACAATCGAGTATTATCATATAATAAAGCTAAACAGAATGAAGAAACGAGAACTTTTTAACAGCAAAGTCAAAGCAAAGGGGCAGGTAATAGAACCGCGAGATGGTTCCCGGCCCATCGTGTATGTCATGGCAGCTACATGTATGCCTGCGGTGAAGATAGAGGAATATTTCAGATGAACGGTGAAGTTATTATCATAAAAACATAAATCCTTTAAAACAATTACAATTATGTGTGGAATAGCAGGAATCTTCAATATAAAGATTCAGAGCAGGGAACTCAGGAACAAGGCTCTCCGAATGGCACGCAAAATACGTCACCGCGGGCCCGACTGGAGTGGAATGTATTGTGGCGGAAGTGCCATCCTGGCACACGAACGCCTTTCCATAGTCGATCCGCAAAGCGGAGGACAGCCTCTTTATTCATCCGACCGGAAGCAAGTACTGGCGGTTAACGGCGAAATCTATAACCACCGTGACATCCGCGCCCAATATGCCGGCCGCTACGAGTTCCGGACTGGGAGTGACTGTGAGGTGATCCTCGCTCTTTACCGCGACAAAGGTATTCATTTCCTTGAAGAGCTGAACGGCATCTTCGCCTTTGCCCTTTATGATGAAGAAAAAGACGAATACCTGATTGCCCGGGACCCCATCGGTGTAATACCTTTATATATAGGAAAGGACGCCGAAGGACATGTCTATTTCGGCAGCGAACTCAAAGCGCTCGAAGGGTTCTGCGACGAGTACGAACCCTTCTTACCCGGACACTACTATCACAGCAAGGAGGGGACGATGAAACGCTGGTACACCCGTGACTGGATGGAATATAAAGAGGAGAACGACAAGCAGGCGGACAGCCGCTCTCCCACCCGGCAGATTCAGGACGCCCTTGAGAATGCCGTACACCGTCAACTGATGTCCGACGTACCTTACGGAGTGCTTCTTTCGGGCGGGCTGGACAGTTCTGTTATCTCTGCCATTGCCAAAAAGTATGCCGCCAAACGCATTGAAACCGATGGAGCAAGCGATGCATGGTGGCCGCAGCTACACTCCTTTGCCATCGGACTGAAAGGTGCACCGGACCTGATCAAAGCACGTGAAGTAGCCGAATACATCGGTACGGTTCATCATGAAATAAACTACACCCTTCAGGAAGGGCTCGATGCCATCCGGGATGTTATCTATTTCATTGAGACATACGACGTAACTACCGTCCGTGCTTCTACACCGATGTATCTGTTGGCACGTGTCATCAAGTCGATGGGCATCAAGATGGTATTGAGCGGTGAAGGTGCCGACGAGATCTTCGGCGGCTACCTTTATTTCCACAAAGCACCCGATGCCCGTGCCTTTCACGAAGAGACTGTACGCAAACTGTCTAAACTACATCTATACGATTGCCTTCGCGCCAATAAGAGCCTCGCAGCATGGGGTGTGGAAGGACGTGTCCCTTTCCTCGACAAAGAGTTTCTGGATGTGGCCATGCAACTCGATCCCGAAATAAAAATGGCTCCGGGAAAAGTCATCGAAAAGAAAGTCCTGCGCGAAGCCTTTGCGGATATGCTCCCTTCCGGCATCGCCTGGCGCCAAAAAGAACAGTTCAGTGACGGTGTGGATATAGTTGGATAGATACGCTGAAAGAGATTACCGCAACGGCTGTCAGTGACGAACAGATGGCACATGCCGCAGAACGTTTTCCCATCCACACCCCTATGAATAAAGAAGAGTATTACTACCGCAGCATCTTCGAAGAGCACTTCCCCAGTGAAAGCGCCGCCCGCAGCGTACCCAGTATCCCCAGCGTAGCCTGTTCGACAGCCGAGGCACTGGCATGGGACACCGCGTTCAAGAACCTGAACGATCCCAGCGGACGTGCCGTAAAAGGAGTACACGAAGAAGCATATTAAAAAGGGTGTAGCTCCAACAGGCAAAGGGTGTAGCCATCGGACGCCCTGGGTGTAGCCCCGACAGGCGGATGGCTACACCTATCCACGGAAGCGTTTCTCCTATTCATACTCCCGTTTCCGGTACACAGGAATGTATTGTAAAGAGATTTAAAAGAATTTTATAGCTTTGTTTAACGCAGATTAGCATCCTTATCCGGCTAAATTGCGTTACTTTTTATATCTTTGAAGGCGAACCAAAAACTGAAATATATGAAAATTAAAAAACTTCTGTTTGCCTCTGCCCTGCTTTTCTCAGCATACAATGCCTCTGCGCAAACTCAGGTCATTGCCCATCGCGGATTCTGGAAAACCGAAGGTTCTGCGCAAAACAGTATCGCCGCCTTGCTAAAAGCCGACTCCATCGGATGCTACGGTTCGGAGTTTGATGTATGGCTGGCAGCCGATGACCAGTTAGTGGTCAACCATGACCCCACATTTAAAGGGAAAAGGATGGAAAACTCACCTTCCACCGCACTGACAGCCATCAAACTCGATAATGGGGAAAGCCTGCCTACCCTTGCCAAATACTTGAAAGCGGCACAACCGCTACACACCCGGTTAATTCTTGAACTGAAAGCACACAGCACCCCACTCCGCGAAACGAAAGCCATCGAAAAAATCGTTGCCCTGGTCAAAGACATGGGACTGGAGGAACGGATGGAATATATCACCTTCTCCCTGCATGCCACCAAAGAATTTATCCGCTTGGCTCCGGAAGGCACTCCCGTCTACTATCTTGACGGTAATCTGTCACCCAAGGAGCTGAAAGAACTGGGGTGTGCCGGTCCGGACTATCATTACACCGTATTCCGCAAACATCCCGAATGGATTCAGGAATGCCATGATTTGGGCATGAAAGTGAATGCCTGGACCGTGAACAAGACGGATGACATGAAATGGCTGATCGATCGTAAAGTAGATTTCATCACCACCAACGAACCGGTACAGCTGAAAAATCTACTGAAAAAATAAATCTCGGTATCCAATCATTTTTTACATTCTCCCTTGAGTGAGTATCTACCGCTCAAGGGATTTTTTTTCGGACCCCCGAAAAAGTATGTTTGGGGACATGCCTATAATAATTCAAAACCAAGTCTTTCAATATTTCAAATTAATTATCTACATTTACGGTCATGCAAAAAGATATGGCATTTACAAACAGAACGTACACAACATAAAAAACATCTACAATGAAAAAAATCCTATTCTTATTAACGATCCTTGTTTCAGTTCCCGCTTTTTCACAAAGCGCCGATGAACGTATAGGAGCTTTTTTAAATCAAGCGGATTGGTTCGGACTTGAAAAAAACTATCCGATACTAAAAGACTCCATGCAGGCGGATTTCCTAAAGCTAATGTCCGAGGCACTGATCGGCTATTACTTCAATCGTCCGGATGAAGCCCTGCAAAACATCCATAAACTACTGGTCAACCACCAAGCCGAGATTGGCGGTCAAAATGCACTTAACATGGCTATCCTTGCATGTCAGATTGATGGTCTCAAAGGGAATTATGCCACAGCCGCACAAAACTCGCGAAGCATTATGGAACAACTCAAACAGCAAAATGCAGAACAAGGAATGTACAAAAGCCTCGAAGGTATCTGTTATTTCTATGATCAGTTGAAGAACATTCCGGCTCCGGGCATCACATGTCCGCAAGAGGATATCATCATTCCTGTCGATATCGAGAAAGTGAAATTACCGACAAGCATCGAGCCCAAAGGATGGCGCGGTACGACAATTCTAATACCTGTGACCATAAACGGAAAAACCTATCAATTTATTTTCGATACAGGAGCCGGAACAAGCTACATGTCGCAACGCATGGCTAAAGAAACAGGTGTACGCATTTTAAGTGATTCTTTGGAAATAAATTCCAATTTACCCGGAGCCATGACGGGAAATTTCGGAACTTTGGAGAATATGCAAATCGGGAGCATTACTTTCCATAACTCCCTCATCACCATAGCACCCCCCAATGCGTTTGACAGTATTATGATAGTTGACGCGGTTCTCGGTATGGATTTTATCGGCTTATTCGATGAAGTCCGCATTTATCCCAAAGATAAAAAAATCGTTTTTCCCAAGAGCTCCACACCTCTCCCATCTTACGGACGTAACTTGATGAAGGTTGACCGTGCACTGAAGCTGAAAGCCCAGGCAAACGGCGAAACACTTATGCTGCATTTCGATACGGGCAACAGCACAGCCGGATTGTTTTATCAGTATTACGAAAAGCATAAGACCGAATTCGAGAGTATCGGCAAAAAAGAAAAAATAACCGGTGGCGGATTCAATCATGTCGTTACAAAAGATATATTACGTTTGCCTTCATTCGATATGGAGATTGGAGATGCAACCGCCCACTTAAAAAACCTCGCAGTGGATATTACCCCCAACGGCATCCCGGCCGAAGATGACGGAAACATCGGCATGGATATGATCAATCAATTTGATTGCGTAACGATCAATCTAAAAGACATGTTCTTAAAACTCGAATAGTGTCTCAATCAGGACTACTGTAAACAGGGGGGCTTCGGACAATGCCGTCAGAAAAGACGAAACAGAGTACCGAAGCCCTCATTATTTCTTCTTTTTCTTTTCGGAATCCCAACAATGAAAATGCAAAATTCATCCTCCACGCCTAACATTCATAAAAATATTTCTATATATTTGTACTTAATTACACTTACATAAATTAAAAATAAAGATGAAAAAGTTATTTGCATTATTATTCATTTCTATGATTTCGGGAATGATAATGGCCCAGATCCCGGAGATTTCGGGCACTATTGTGTTTAAAAAGGACGGACAGCCCGTCGTTGGAGCATTGGTGAGCGTATTAGGAACAGATATCAGCACCATCACAGACGTCGACGGACGTTTTACTTTAAAAGAAATCCCCGAAAAGGCACAGAGAATACGGGTAAAATACATCGGTATGCAACCCAAAGACGTAAAAATAAGACCCATAATGAATGTTACCCTCGACTTAGAGAAAAAACTGGCATTTTTTATACAAGCCGGGGTTGGAGTCAGCGGATACAATCTTGAAAACAATAACGAAGACATCTATGGAGGCAACAATCATTTATACATCCAGGGCGGAGTCGGATTGAACTATAATTTCTCAACCTATTTTTCATTGCAGCCTTCTGTCAATGTGGTGGCCAAAGGTTGTAAGAACATGGGCAGAAGAGGCTCCGATGGCCAAGGAGAAATCACTGTCGACCCTGTATATCTGGAAATCCCTGTCCTGATAGCCGCCCGCTTCATCATATCGGATTTCGGCCGACTGATTTTCAATGCAGGCCCGTATGCCGCCATCGGAATAGCCGGCAAAGGAAAATACACCGACGAATGGGAAGGAACAAGCATGAAATTCGATCTGTTTAGCGGTGATGAAGCCGTTCTCAAACGGTTCGATGCAGGAGTACAGGCAGGGTTTGCTTACGAAATCAAACACATCGGTTTCTCGTACACTTTCGGATACGGACTCCTAAAACCATTTAAAGAATGGAATAAAGAATGGGGAGCGACTCCACACAACATCAGCCACAACTTCGGACTTAAATATATATTCTGATACAGTCCGGATAACGTCATAGAAAAAGGAAGCACTTGAGAAAGGGTGTTTCATAACTCACCACAGATTACACAAAACGATTTTAATCTACTGATAACCAATACTATTTATCTGTATAAATCCGTGTAATCTGTGGTGAATACGACTTTTCGACACATCTCCTCTTTTATAAAAAGATCCAATTGACCTGAATCAATCCATCCCTCCCATTACAAAATTCCCCCAAAGGACACAGAACAAAATCGCTTTATTACAGTTTATTAAAATACGAAGTATTCTTATTTCGATCCGGAAGCAAAAACGAGCAAAAGTATTGCAGAATGGAAGACAGGGTAAAATAAATAGATATAAGACATGCTTTTTATAAAAACAAAAGTCAAAAAGACATATCTTTGTGCGGTAACAATACAAAAGGATACATAAATCAATCAATATTGATAAAAATGGCAAGAGCGATTCAATTCACCAAGATGCATGGAACAGGGAATGATTACATCTATGTAAATACTCTCAGATTTCCAATCGCCCGTCCCGAAAAGGCAGCCATCGAATGGAGTGCTTATCATACGGGAATCGGGAGTGACGGACTTGTGTTGATCGGACACTCGGATAAAGCGGATTTCAGTATGCGCATATTCAATGCCGACGGTTCGGAGGCCATGATGTGTGGCAATGCAAGCCGATGCATCGGCAAATATCTCTATGAATACGGACTGACCTCCAAAAACGTTATCACACTGGACACCCTCTCGGGCATCAAAATATTGGAACTACACCTTGAAGGACGGACCGTAGAAACTGTAACGGTCGACATGGGGGTACCACTGGAAACCGGTACGATTGACTTCGATGGCGAATTTCCGTTCCTTTCTACCCAAGTGTCAATGGGCAACCCGCATCTCGTCACTTTTGTGGACGACATCCGGACCGTCAATCTTTCGGAGATGGGACCGAAGCTGGAAAAACATCCTCTGTTCCCCGACCGTACAAATGTAGAGTTTGCCCAGATAACGGGAGAGAATACAATCCGGATGCGGGTTTGGGAAAGAGGATCGGGCATCACACAAGCCTGCGGGACAGGTGCCTGCGCTACAGCCGTAGCCGCACACCTCACGGGACGGACGGGGCGAACCGTTAACGTAGTAATGGACGGAGGCACACTGACCATAGAATGGGACGAAGCAACAGGCCATATATCTATGACCGGACCGGCCGTAAAAGTTTTCGATGGAACCATAGAACTGAGAGAATAGTTACCCATAAAATCAGGTATCAACCCAACTGAAAAGCTAAAACAAGAACAATATGGCATTAGTAAACGAACATTTTTTGAAATTACCGGGAAGCTATCTGTTCTCGGACATAGCAAAGAAAGTCAATACTTTTAAAATAACGCACCCGAAGCGGGACATCATCCGGCTGGGGATCGGTGACGTGACCCGTCCCCTGCCCAAAGCCTGTATCGAAGCCATGCACAAGGCAGTCGAAGAGATGACATCGGCCGAAACTTCCGCGGATACGGCCCCGAACAAGGATATGACTTCCTGATCGAAGCCATCATCAAAAACGATTATGCTCCGCGGGCATACATCTTTCACCTACAGAGGTATTTGTCAACGACGGTGCCAAAAGCGATACGGGCAATATCGGAGATATCCTCCGGCACGATAACAGCGTAGGTGTCACAGACCCCATTTATCCGGTCTACATTGACAGTAACGTCATGTGCGGACGTGCCGGAGTATTGGACACCGAAAGCGGAAAGTGGAGCAACGTCACTTATATGCCTGCACTGCCGAAAATCATTTTATTCCGGCCATTCCGGAGAAGCGTATCGACATTGTATACCTCTGCTACCCCAACAACCCGACCGGTACGACGCTGACAAAGGCGGAACTGAAGAAATGGGTGGATTACGCATTGGCCAACGACACCCTGATTTTGTTTGATGCAGCCTATGAAGCTTACATCCGGGAACCGGACATCCCCCACTCCATCTACGAAATAAAAGGGGCCAAGAAATGTGCCATCGAATTTCGCAGTTTCTCAAAAACAGCAGGCTTCACAGGAGTGCGTTGCGGATATACCGTCGTACCGAAAGAGCTGACAGCAGCCACGCTCGAAGGAGAACGCATCCCCCTGAACCGGTTGTGGAACCGCCGGCAATGCACCAAATTCAACGGTACATCGTACATTACGCAACGTGCGGCAGAAGCGATCTACACTCCTGAGGGAAAAGAACAGATTCAGGAAACAATCAATTACTACATGACCAATGCCCGGATCATGAAAGAGGGCCTGGAATCTACCGGCCTGAAAGTGTACGGAGGGGTGAACGCACCCTATTTATGGGTAAAAACTCCAAACGGAACAAGCTCGTGGCGCTTCTTTGACCAGATGCTATACGAAGCCAACGTAGTAGGAACTCCGGGAGTCGGATTCGGCCCCAGTGGAGAAGGATACATCCGCCTGACAGCATTTGGCGAGCGGGATGATTGTATCGAAGCGATGCGACGCATCAAGAACCGACTGTAATGACAGGCAGTCATGTCACCACAGATTACACGGATTTTCACAGATTAATAATTTATTTCATTGAAAATCAGATTAAAGCATCTGTGTTAATCTGTGTAATCTGTGGTGAATACTTGCCCCATCTTTCTTCTATTATTCGATAATCTCCGCATCCTCAATCTCTCCTTTCAGGGGAGTCTTGGGACGACGGCGGGCAAACTTGAACCAGTTGATCAGCTCGGAGACGGCATAAACCAAACTACTGACACCGATAATCATAAAGGCCGTATTACGTGCTCCGGTAGGATTAAACAGGGCTACGATACCCGCTATCAGGATCAAGACCGGTATCACATAGAAACCTCCCGGAACGGGCGTCCAACGACGTGCCATCGAAAGAGAGGCAATCTGCTGCACACCTCCCATAATCAGGATAAAGCCCAACAGGAACATCAGTACGTCGGCAAAGAACCCCGGCATCGTGACCAGCCAAAGTCCGAATAGCAGACTGCCCACTCCCTCGATGGGGAAACGGCGGGACACACCCGGTTCCGGCTTTGTTCCGAAATAGCCGATCAGCACAATAAATCCCGGAATCAGGAACAGGACGCCGATGGTTATGACAATATAGTTAATTGCCGCATCCGGCCAGAGTACCAGTACCAGACCGATGACAAGCGCACAAATAGTGCGGATAAGAGAATAATTCATTGATTTCATATCTTACATTTTTTTAACGGGATATCCCGCATACATTCTGCGAATATACGTGTTTCTGTCTACATATAAAAAGAACAAATGAATTTTGTAATAAGTTCATAGCAAGATTGTAATATCTATTACATCATGCAAGCGTACTTTTGCAAAAAATAAGTAAACTCTTATCCGAATGAAATCAGACGAAGCGAAACGTAAAAAGCTTTATGTAGAACGGGACATCAGTTGGATGTATTTCAATCAACGCATTTTGCTTGAAGCTGCCCGCCCGGAAGTTCCGTTACTGGAACAACTTACCTTTCTGGGCATTTACTCTAACAATTTAGACGAGTTCTTCCGCGTTCGCGTAGCTACACTGAACCGCATTGTAGAGTACGATGACAAGAACATCCGTGAAGAGCGTGACACGGCCGCACGCACCTTGAAACAGATCGGAAAGCTGCACAATCAATACTACCGGCAGTTTGAAGAAACGTTCGCTTCGATCATGGAGAAGTTAAAGCAAGAAAACATCCACGTCATCAAAGATACCGAACTGACACCGGAACAGGAACACTTCATCACTTCACTCTACCGGAACCGGCTGAATGGGTCTACCAATCCGCTCTTTCTTACTAAAACGTCCCGTCATACGGACGACCAGACCGATGAAGACATCTACCTTGCCATCCGCCTGTTGCGCAAAGACAGTGAGGGAAAAGTGAAAATGAAAGATTATGCCGTCATCGGGCTCCCCACCGCCGAGTTCGGACGCTTCATCCGCCTGCCGGATTCGGAAGGCAAAACCTATCTGATGTTTCTGGACGACGTTATCCGCTACTGCTTGCCGATGATCTTCATAGGCATGAATTATACGGACTATGAAGCTTACACTTTCAAGTTCACCAAAGACGCCGAAATGGAGATAGACAGTGATCTGCGTACAGGTGTGCTCCAAAAAATATCGAAGGGGATCAAAAGCCGGAAACGGGGCGAACCGATCCGTTTCGTCTATGACAAAGAGATGCCGAAAGATCTGCTGCGAAAACTGACCGACCGCCTCAACGTGGATAAAAACGACACCCGTGTAGCAGGCGGGCGCTATCATAACTTCAAAGACCTGATGAAGTTTCCCGACTGCGGACGGTCCGACCTGAAATATCCTGCCTGGCCTCCCGTCTTCAAACAGGAACTGAACGGGACGGAAAGTATCCTGAGACTGATCAGGAAACAGGACCGGTCGCTGCATTACCCCTATCAATCGTTCGATACCGTGATCCGTGTATTGCGCGAGGCAGCCATCAGCAAAGAAGTGAAAAGCATCAAGATGACTCTCTATCGCCTGGCCAAAGACTCGAAGGTAGTGAAAGCTCTGATCTGCGCCGCACAAAACGGAAAAAAAGTAACGGTTATCATCGAATTGCTCGCCCGTTTCGACGAAGCGTCCAACATCAGCTGGAGCAAACGCATGCAAGAGGCAGGAATCAAAGTGATATTCGGAGTGGAAGGTCTGAAAATCCACTCCAAGCTGGTACATATCGGAACACGGTTTGGCGACCTGGCCTGTATCAGCACCGGAAATTTTCATGAAGGAAACGCACGGATGTATACCGATTTCACCATCATGACAGCACATCGCTCCATTGTGAGGGAAGTAGACCGGGTATTCGACTTCATAGAGAAGCCCTACCTCCCGGTGAACTTCAAGGAACTGCTCGTGTCGCCCAACGATATGCGCAAACGGCTGACAGCCCTGATCAACCAAGAAATCAAGAACAAGCGACAGGGAAAAGAGGCATACATCCTTGCCAAAGTGAACCATATTACCGACCGGATACTGATACAGAAACTCTACGAAGCTTCGACAGCCGGTGTACAAACAGACCTGGTGGTCCGGGGCAACTGCTCCCTGGTGACCGGCATCCCGGGAGTCAGCGACAACATCCGGATCAACGGCATCATCGACCGTTATCTGGAACATCCGCGCATCTTCATCTTCGCCAATGGAGGGGAAGAAAAATACTATATAGGATCGGCCGACTGGATGCCCCGCAATCTGGACAACCGCATCGAAGTGCTTACGCCTGTATACGACAAAGTGATACAAGCAGAACTGAAACGTGTGGTCTGCTACGGACTTCGCGACACAGCCAAAGGGCGAATCGTGGACGGAAGCGGCGAGAACAAGACTTGGGAAAACAGCGATGCACCTTCCGCTCGCAGGAAGAATTATACAAATACTATAAAGAATCAGAATGAAACAGGTAAACTATGCCGCCATCGACATTGGCTCCAATGCCGTGCGGCTACTGATAAAGAGTGTAAATGAAGAGGGTTCGCCCGAGGGTTTGTTGAGGAAAGTCCAACTGATACGCATTCCCCTCCGGCTGGGCGAGGACGCTTTCACCACCGGAGAAATATCAGAAGGGAAAGCAGAAAAACTGATCCGGCTGATGAAAGCTACAAGCAACTGATGAAAATATTCGAAGTTTCGGATTACCGTGCCTGCGCCACATCTGCCATGCGCGATGCACGCAACGGAAAAGAAATCACGCGCAAGATAGAAAAGAAAACCGGCATCCGTGTCGAAATCATCGACGGTCAGGAAGAAGCGCATATCGTCTACGATAACCACATCGAACAGCTTTTTGCTTCGGGCCAGAATTATCTGTATGTCGATGTCGGCGGCGGCAGCACAGAAATCAATCTGATCTGTGACTCCGAACTCAAAAGTTCACGCTCCTACAACATCGGAACCGTGCGCATGCTCAGCGGCATGGTGAAAAACGAAGAAAAAGAGCAAATGCGAACCGACCTCCAGGCATTGGCTGCCGAATATGCTCCCATACAGATCATAGGATCGGGAGGCAATATCAATAAGCTTTTCCGGCTGGCGGACAAAAAGGATAAGAAACAGTCTTTCCTCCCGATTGAATCGTTGAAGGAAATCTGCGAAACCTTGAAAGCGCTATCAAAAGAAGAACGGATCAAGCAGTTCAAACTGAAACCCGACCGGGCGGATGTAATTGTTCCGGCAGCGGAAATTTTTCTGGAAGTGGCAAAACAAGTAAATGCAACGGGGATCACAGTCCCGACAATCGGACTGTCGGACGGTATCATCGACAGCCTCTATACCAAGAATATGCGCATGGAACGGACGCTAAATAAAACGGGTCACCACAGATTACACAGATTAACACAGATTATTTATCGTGTTGATTCATGGTATAAAAGAATCTATGCAAATGTGAGCTATGATTCACCACAGATTACACGGATTTTCACAGATTAATAATTTATATGCATCGGGAATTAAATAATCTGTGTTAATCTGTGTAATCTGTGGTGAAATGCAAAAGCCTATAGCGAGCTTTTCAGTATTTCCTTTGCAACCGCTCCGGTGACATCTTCATTCTCGCCATATCTCACGCCACGTTCATTGAAGCGGCGTTCTATTTCGTCAATTGTTTCCATGCCGATGCCCTCTTCACTTAAGCGGGTGGTCAATCCCAGTGAACGGAAAAATTCTTCGGTGCGGCGGATAGCTTCATCGATGCGTTCGTCACGGCTTCCGGACGTAATGCCCAGCACCCTCTCTCCATATTGCAGAATCTTGTCGCCTTTTGCTTTACGGAGCACACGCAACGTACCGGGGAAGACAATGACCAGTGTGTGTCCGTGGGTCAAGCCATGCAACGCAGTCAGTTCATGCCCGATCATGTGTGTAGCCCAATCCTGAGATACTCCCATGGCGATAAAGCCGTTCAGTGCCATAGTGGCCGACAGCATAAAATCGGACATCAACTGATAATCGTGCTGATTCTCACGGATCTTGGGAGCTATTTCCATCAAGGTCTGCAAAATGCCTTCCGCCCAACGGTCCATTACCCGGCTCTGTCCCGGAGTAGTCATATATTGCTCCATCACATGCACAAACGTATCGGCAATTCCACAAGCCACCTGATGGGGCGGCAAAGTAAACGTCACTTCCGGATCGAGGATAGAGAACAGAGGATAATTGGAATAGAAAGGATATTTTTCTTTGGTTTCATGGCGCGAAATCACGGCTCCGCTATTCATCTCCGATCCTGTGGCAGGCAGGGTAAGAACAGTGGCAAGAGGGACGGTGTGGGTCACCGGACGCCCGGCAAGTACCAGATCCCAGGCGTCGCCGTCATACAGCAGTCCGGCGGAAATCAGCTTGGTGCCATCAATGACCGATCCTCCTCCTACTGCAAGCAGATAGTCCACCTTTTCCTCCTTTCCGAGAGCGATGGCCTTACGCAAGGTCTCGATGGAAGGGTTGGGTTCAATTCCCCAAAACTCTACAGTGAAATGATTCTTCAGTGCTTCTTTCACCTGGTCATATACACCATTCTTTTTCACACTACCACCACCGAAGGTAATCATCACCCGTTTGTCCGCCGGTATTTCTTCACTCAAGCGACTGATCATCGCGTCCCATGATCAGTTTACGGGATTCTGAAAAATAAAATTATCCATAGGTTATTACTTTATATCGTCATTTGTACAGAATTCAATCTGATACAAAAATAATCGCTTCTTTCCAGAAAACAAAAAGATTCGCAAGGTATTCCATACGGAAAAAAGACTTAAGCGTTTCCCGCAAAAGACTTAAACGTTTTTTGAAAACGCTTAAACGTTTCACCGAAAAGACTTAAGTGTTTAGTATGAAAGATTCAAGTCTTTAGTTTACAGGCAGCCAGGCATTGATATCTTCGGCTACAAAAAGCCAGTAAAGCAGCAATAGGATGAATATGACAACGGCAATCGCAATTAAAACTTTTCTTTGTTTCATAATGTTGGTTTCTGTTTTTAAATAAATTATATCTGAGAAACAATATAAATAACAAAATGTTTAAAAGAGTTTCCTTTTCAAACGATCAATAATTCTTCCTTACATCTCATGTACATATAATGTACATCTGTTAGGGCCAAAAGTCCAAGGGCCATTCTATGCGCCAATTGAATCGGAAAAGAAAATAAAAAGACAGCAATAACAGCTAATAATCAAACAGTTACAAATAACAACCAACAAAAGCAGTGGACTAAAAAAAGCAGAAAGGTGAACAGTAAAAAGAATACGATTTAAAGTACATGTATAATATAATATATTTTACATTTTTCAAAAAATAAAGCGAAGTGTCCCCATGACTCATAAAAGTTTCTTTTCACAACACACTAACTTCCTTTAGGGGGGTAGACTGGCACATAGAGTGGCCCTTGGACTTTTGGCCCTTGATTTTAATTTCGAAAAAGAATTAACCATCTAATAATTAATAAATTAAACTTAAAAAGAAGCCAAAACAATGTGGTCACGAATAGCTAAACGAACAACCACTACAGATGGGTGTACAAAGAGCAAAAATACAATACAATAGAACA
>ENA-OQIC01000018-OQIC01000018.1-human-gut-metagenome-genome-assembly--contig:-NODE-18-length-62146-cov-4.740773_pt1 | contig 62146 bp, 81 predicted proteins | sample MGYA00242572_ERZ504736 | MGnify/ENA primary metagenome ERZ504736 (study PRJEB26092, sample SAMD00036201) | human gut metagenome | host: Homo sapiens | study: EMG produced TPA metagenomics assembly of...
CGGTTGACATATGAAAATGTAAGCGTTATAATATAACTAACTTCTAGAGGAAAACGATTACATTATATGTTAACCGGTTGATATAAAAAGAGGATAATTATGAATGAAATGACTGTTACTAACCAACGTTATCGCCTTAACTATCATTTAATGGCCAAATCAGGATGGATTAATGATCCTAATGGTTTATCATATTTTAAGGGGTATTACCATATCTTTTATCAATATTATCCATATGACTCTGAGTGGGGGCCAATGCATTGGGGACATGCTAGAAGTAAAGATTTGGTTCATTGGGAAACACTACCAGTTGCTTTAACACCAGGAGAAAGTGAAGATGGCTGCTTTTCAGGTAGTGCGATTGAGTATGATGGAAAATTATGGTTGATTTATACTGGTCACCATTATACTGATCCAACAGATCAAGAACAATTTTATGAAGATCAGAATCTTGCCTACAGTACTGATGGTATTCATTTTACAAAATATGAAGGTAACCCTGTTTTGAGAACACCTGTCGGTAATACCAAACATTTTAGAGATCCAAAAGTTTGGCAAGATAGTGATAATTTCTATATGGTTTTGGGAAGTCAAGAGGAGAATGGATTAGGTAGAGCGTTGCTATATCGTTCTAAAAATTTAATTGATTGGGAATTTATTTCAGTATTATCACAAGCTATCGATTGTGATAGAGAAGGTTTTATGTGGGAATGTCCAGATTTCTTCAGATTAAATGGAGAAGATGTTTTACTAATGTCGCCACAAGGAGTCCAAGAAGATGGTGATAAATACCGTAACCTGAATCAGACAGGCTATTTACTTGGACAATTAGATGACAACAATGGTGTCTTCCATCGTGGGGAGTTTTTCGAGATTGATAATGGTCATGATTTCTATGCAACTCAAACTTTACTGACACCAGATGGACGTCGTGTTATGATAGCTTGGATGAATGCCTGGGATTCTCCGATGTATGAAAAAGAAGATGGTTGGGCAGGAGCTTTAACATTACCAAGAGAATTGGTTATTCGTGATGGTCGACTTTGTCAGTTGCCAATTAAAGAATTAAAAACTTTGCGCGAAAAGATATTATTTGATGGAAAACTTGAAAAAGATGTGCCTTATACTTTAGAAGATAGCAGTGAAATTATTATTGATGCTCAACATATTAATTCTGGTCAATTCTTAAGTCTTTTTGATGGTAGTAATAGTTTAAAAATATCCGTTGATCGTGATGGTGATCGAATTATTTTAAATCGAACAACTACTGATGGTGAACGTGTCGCTCATATGTCATTATCTGATAGCTTGTCTTTACATATTTATGTAGATAGTAGCTCTGTTGAAATTTTCATGAATCAAGGAAGTGTCACTTTTACAGAAAGGATGTATTGGCAGGATAAAATTAACCTAAGCCTGTTAGCAGACTGTGATAATCAATCACGTATCTATCAATTGGAAAGAAATGCAAATAGTTACTAAGATTTGAGAGGTAAATTATGAGTAATTTAAAAAAGTATACTGCTAATCCGTTTTATATGAGCAATTCCTTGATGATTCTTTTATTCTTTACAGGTTGGGGAATTTGGTGGTCATTTTTTCAAATTTGGTTAACAACTAAGCAAGGCTTTTCAGGAACACAAGTTGGAACAATCTATTCTTTCAATTCAGCTATAACATTGATTTTAATGTTTGTGTATGGTTCACTACAGGATAAGCTTGGAATCAAAAAAATCTATTAATTTTTTGTGTAGCTTGTGAAGTATTTTTAGGTCCTTTCTTTACTTGGGTTTATGTTCCTCTATTAAAAAGTAATTTTATTGTCGGTGCTTTAATTGGTTCTATTTACCTTTCAGTAGCTTTTCTTGCTGCTTCACCAACTTTTGAAGCTTTAGCAGAACGAATGAGTCGTCGTTTTGGTTTTGAATATGGTCAAGCACGCGCATGGGGATCTTTTGGTTATGCTGTTGCGGCTTTAATCGCAGGCTTCATGTTTACACTAAATGCCTATTTGATTTTTGGATTGGTTCAGTATTTTCAATTGTATTATTACTTGTTTTGCTTTTTGTTAAACCAGAAAATGACACAGCTATCGTTACAAAATATGAAAGTAAATCTGATAACCAAGATGTCAATAATTCACCATCGCTACTAGAAATTTTGAGTGTGTTCAAGATGCCTGATCTTTGGAAAATTGTTATTTTCATCAGTATGAGTTGGACTTTCTATACTGTTTTTGATCAACAAATGTTTCCTGAATTTTTCACTACATTCTTTGGAACAGAAACAGCAGGTCAACAAGCTTATGGTGTTCTTAACTCTTTAGAAGTATTCTTAGAATCAATTATGATGGGAATTATTCCAATTATGATGAGAAAGACAGGGGTTCGTAAAAGTCTATTGATTGGATTGGTTATTATGGTTCTACGTATTGGTGGCTGTGGTTTGGTAACTAATCCTCTTGGTGTATCAATCATTAAGCTTTTACATGCTCCAGAAACTGCAATTTTTATTCTTGCAATGTTCCGTTATTTTACCCTACACTTTGACACGCGTATTTCGACGACACTTTATATGGTAGGGTTTCAAATTGCTGCACAAGTTGGACAGATTATTTTTTCAACGCCATTTGGATTATTACATGATAAAATTGGCTATCAACCAACTTCTTAATTGTGGCAGGTATTGTATTCATTTCTGCGATATATGCTTTCTTTGTTTTAAAAAAGGACGATCAAGATGTTTATGGACAACCTTTGGAAATAAATTAAACACTACACTAAATCTCCTATTTAGGAGATTTTTGTTATAATGTAAGCATGCAAGTAGTTATAACCTCAAAATCGAATAATCTCATTAAAAAGGCTAAAAAAGTTATTGAAAAAAAAAGTATCGTGACCATTCTTATTTAATTGAAGGTTGGCATCTTTTTGAAGAAGCGGAAAAAGCAGGGGCAGAATTTTTAAATATTTTTGTTCTTGAGGACTATGCTGACCGCGTCAGCCATTTTTCAATGGTAACATATGTAACACCTGAGATTTTAAAAGAATTAACGGATTCTAAGACACCGCAGGGGATCATTGCTGAACTTGCTATGCCAAGCCTGCCTTTAGAGAATTTAAAGGTAGGGCGATATTTGGTACTGGAAGATGTTCAAGACCCAGGAAATGTGGGAACGATGATTCGTACAGCAGATGCCGCTGGTTTGGACGGTGTGTTGATTTCAGAAAAATCAGCTGATATTTACAATCAAAAAACGCTACGTTCCATGCAGGGTAGCCATTTTCATTTACCGATTTGGCGTACTAATGTGTATGAGGCTTGTCAGAAGTTACAAAATCTTGATGTACCGCTGATTGCCACAACACTTTCCAAAGAGTCTGTGTCTTACAAGACCGTTGAGCACAATGGAAATTTTGCGCTTGTCATGGGAAATGAAGGTAATGGTATCTCAGATTCAATGACAAAGCAAGCTGATATTTTGGCACATATTATTATGCTGGGCAAGCAGAAAGTTTAAATGTTGCTGTGGCAACAGGAATTGTCCTTTTTCAGTTGATTTAATTTGAAAATTGCGGTGCAGGAAAAGTAATTTTTGAGAACTTATTTTCAGTTTAATTTAAGGTCATATGCTATAATTAGAGCGAAAGAAGGTGATTCTGCATGGAAGCATATAAAAAAGATAAAGAGTTTATGGAGCTTGTTGGTCATCTTATCCAACACCCTCGTTTTCAAAAATTAGATAATATTCCACAGCATCACTATTCGACGCGTATGGAACATTCTATTAACGTGGCTTATACGAGCTACAAGATTGCCAAAAAAATTGGTTGGGATGAAAAATCCACGGCGCGAGGAGGACTTTTACACGATTTCTTTTATTACGATTGGCGAGAAACGAAATTTAATAAAGGCCATGCTTGGTACATCCGAGAATTGCTGTGCGTAATGCCAGAAAATTGACTACACTAAATAAACGTGAGGAAGATATTATCTTGAAACATATGTGGGGAGCAACAATTGCTCCACCGCGTTATAAAGAAGGTTATATCGTGACAATGGTGGATAAATATTGGGCTGTCAAAGAAGCCATTACTCCATTTCGTAATCGTTTTAATAAGAGAAAGCGTTACAGTCGTAAAATTTTACCTAGTAATCATCGCTAGAATGGATTGAGTTTAGAAGGATTTTCTAATAGTAAGAGAGGAGATTTCATGAATCATAACGATGTTATTTACACACAGACAGATAGTGCACTGAATCGTTTCTTTGCCAAGATTTACGGTTTGGTCGGAGTTGGAATTGGGTTATCAGCTTTGGTATCGTTTTTGATGCTATATGTGTTTACTGATAACATGATTAATATTATTGTTTACCATCCATTTGTTTATTATGCTGCTATCTTTTTAGAGCTTGCTTTGGTTTTCTTAGCTAGTAATGCTGCTCGTAAAAATACGCCTGCTGCTCTGCCGTTGTTTCTATTTTATTCGGCATTAAATGGCTTTACGCTTAGTTTTGTTATTGTGGCATATACGCAAGCAACGGTTGTTCAAGCCTTTGTTTCATCAGCTTTAGTCTTTGGTGTTATGGCTGTTATCGGAACTTTTGTTAAAAAAGATTTGTCTGGAATGGCTAAGGCACTTATGGCAGGGTTGATTGGTATCATTATTGCTAGTTTGGTCAATATGTTTATTGGTTCAGGCACAATGAGTTATATCATTAGTATCATTTCAGTTTTGATTTTCTCTGGTTTGATTGCTTATGATAATCAAATGATTAAACGTGTTTATGAGAGCACTGGTGGTAATGTTGGTGATGGTTGGGCAATTTCAATGGCTTAAGTCTTTACCTTGATTTTATTAACTTGTTCTTGAGTTTGCTTCGTATTTTTGGAAATGACGATTAATATGATGAAAAGGAGTTGGTGCAGTTCAATCTGTATCGGCTTCTTTTATTTTTAGGGGATTTCCATTGGTGATTTTGGCGCTTTGTGTTATAATAGTCCTAATATTTTGAAAATTCGAGGGATAAATATGAAAACACCTTTTATTTCAGCTGAAGAGCTCCAAAAAATTACTGATGCATTTCCAACGCCATTTCATCTTTATGATGAATGGGTATTCGTGAAAAAGCTCGCGCCTTAAACAAAGCTTTTGCTTGGAATAAGGGGTTCAAGGAGTATTTTGCAGTTAAGGCAACACCGACACCTGCGATTTTGAAGATTCTTCAAGAGGAAAATTGTGGTGTGGATTGTGCGACAGAAGTGGAATTATTGATGAGTCACAAGCTTGGTTTTACCGATATTATGTTTTCATCGAACGATACCCCTGCGCGTGAATTTAGATATGCTAAAGAAATCGGAGCAACGATTAATCTTGATGCTTATGAGCATATTGCTTTCTTGAAAGAAGTGGCTGGGCTTCCTGAAACCGTTTCGCTTCGTTACAATCCAGGAGGTGTTTTTGCTCTTGGAACAGATATTATGGATAACCCGAAGAATCTAAATTTGGGATGACTAAAGCCCAATTGATTCAAGGGTTCAAAGATTTGAAGGCAGAAGGCGTCAAAAACTTTGGTATTCATTCATTTCTTGCTTCAAATACAGTCACAAATGATTACTATCCTGAATTGGCGCGTCAATTATTTGAATTGGCAGTTGAGGTTAAAGAAAAAACAGGTGTGGCTGTCAGCTTTATCAATTTGTCTGGTGGTGTTGGGGTCAACTATCGTCCCGAACAAGAACCAAATGACATTGCTGTGATTGGTAAAGGCGTTCATCGTGTCTTTGATGAGGTATTGATTCCAGCTGGACTTGGTGATGTCAAAATATTTACCGAACTTGGTCGCTTTATGTTGGCACCGCATGGTTTACTTGTAACTAAAGTTCGTCATCGTAAACAAACTTATCGAACTTATATTGGAGTCGATGCGTCAGCGGTTAACCTGATGCGCCCTGCCATGTATGATGCTTATCATCATATCACTAACGTGTCTAATCCTAATGGCAAACTTGAAGTGGTTGACGTTGTCGGCTCACTTTGTGAAAACAATGATAAATTTGCAAAACAGCGTGAATTGCCAGAAGCGCGTGTTGGTGATACGCTTGTGATTCATGATACTGGTGCGCATGGTTTTTCAATGGGGTATCAGTACAATGGTCGCCTACGCTCGGCTGAAATCCTTTATGAAGAAGACGGTAGTGCTCGCTTAATCCGTCGTGCAGAAACACCAGAAGATTACTTCGCAACTATCAAAGGATTTGATTTTGATAACTAAATAACACCATAAAGCACTCGCTTGTGCAATCAAAGTATCGGTTGACATAAAGCGGGTGTTTTTTAGTTAAAAATATAATAAAAATCTGATTATCCGCTAAAACACAGTATCTATCAGCATTTTCAAGGAAATAAACACATCAACTTACTACTTATTTATTACCATTGAATGAGCCTTGATACGCAAAGTTTTCCTAGATATGGTACAGCATATCAGTATTGAAACAGGAAAAATTGAATAACTCATAGACTATGGAATACCTAAAATGACGTTCCATCTCTATTTTATTACCCAAAATGAAAGTAGCATTAGATTTATGAAAAAATATTGAAACGATTGTGTGCGGGCGTACTTGCCCTAGCGACTGTCGTTACCACCTTATCGAGTACATCTGTTCATGCGGAAAGTAAACAATACTGGGCGCAATCCAATGAGCGTGTCTCTATCGTTGAAAAAATAATGAATGACGATTTGGAGGTAACGACTGACACAGTCTATAAAGGAATTATCCGCGCTAGCAGGATATAAAATGACCTATCCATTGACAATCAAAGCTGGCGAAAAGTATTTTAAGTACGAATAAAAGGTAAAACTTGCCAATCCAGTAGCCGATACGGTATCAGGAAAAACCTATACGGGTGCAGATGTGGACTGGTATGTAAAGGCAGAGGATATTGTGTTGAAGAATAAAGGTAACCAGAACGCAGGCAATCCACAGAACCATACACCGCAGGGACAGACGAAAAAATAAATCTAGGTCATAGATTTTACTTTGAAATTACAGTATAATGAGCCCAAAGAGTCGTATTTAAGCTATGTAAAATAATTTTGACAAGGAAAAAAGGCTATGTAAAAGATGTTGGATAGACATTTAGGGGAGAATATATGACAATGACACCGAAAGGAGCAATCGGAATATGGAAATAGGTAAGAAACTTAAAAATGCACGAGTACAGTCGGGAATGACACAAGAAAATGTTGCGGAAAAAATCAATGTATCAAGGCAGACAATTTCAAATTGGGAAAATGAAAAATCTTACCCAGACATTATTAGTGTAATAGAGTTGAGCAATCTATATTCTATAAGTCTTGACGTATTGCTAAAGGGTGATGAAAAAATGATTGAACATTTAGAAGAAAGTATGAATGTTGTAAAAAGCAACCAAAAAATGATATGGGTAATTATTGTAAATATCATTGTCGTAGCATTGCTGATAACATTAAATATGTTTATACCCGATAACCGTTATTTCTTAGTTGGAATATTTTGTCTTATGGTTATCACGTCATCAGCATTACTTTACCAGATAATCAAAAAATTTTAAGGAGGATATTTTGTTATGAATTTGAACATAGTTTTAGCGGTAATTTGTGGAGCGGTTGCACTTGTAGGAGCGTTTTGTGTTGTGTTTCAGATTTATCATATGACTGTTATAGACGCAACAGCCAGAGGGTTAAAGCACCCTAAATTTTGGGGAGTATTTACGATGAGTGGGAATAATTCAAGTAGTTTGCTTATGTATTTAATCGGAAGAAGAAAATACCCTATTGTAAATATGAGTGAAAGTAACTCAAAAGAATTAGAAAAACGTAAAAAATCAACAGGTGTTGGATTGTTATTTTTGGCTGTTGGTGTAATTGGTATTATATGTGCAACCTTAATATAACTAAGAAATGTAGATTTATGATTATATCTTGCAATATCTATAAAGCAGTTAGTCTGAGGATTGACTGCTTTTTTCGTACCCAGAAAGGAGTGATTGATTTATGCGTATGATTTTGGAATAAAGGACACCGAGTCCCCAGCTTAAAAAGCGTATCTATGATTTGAAGTGCAGTCTGCATGGTGGAATTATCCCCGTGTCTGTACCGCCAGAAGTACCATTAAGGGAATTTCCGTACAATGCAGTCGTGGAGCTTGTCAATCCCGTAGCCGATACAGTATCACGAAAGACCTATACGGGTGCAGATGTGGACTGGTATGTAAAGGCAGAGGATATTGTGTTGAAGAATAAAGGCAATCAGAACGCAGGCAGTCCACAGAACCATACACCGCAGGGACAGCCGAAAAAATAGGCTTGCTGAATAGATTTTCATTGTAGCGGATATGTGGAACTGTTATAATATGGATATGAAGAAACGAGCAAATTTGAATTTGAGGTGGAAATATGGCATCAAGCAAGGAATATTTAGAGTTTATTTTAGGGCAGTTATCTGAGTTAGAAGAAATTACTTATCGAGCTATGATGGGAGAATTTATTATCTATTATCGTGGCAAGATTGTAGGTGGTATCTATGATGATAGATTGCTTGTTAAACCAGTGAAATCGGCAATTAGTTATATGCCGACAGCTCCGTATGAATTACCCTATGAGGGAGCAAAAGAAATGTTGTTGGTAGATGAAGTTGATAATAAGGAATTTTTAGCAGGATTATTTAATGCTATGTATGATGAGTTACCAAATTCAAAACCGAAAAAGAAGAAATAATAAACGCCCAGTTTGAAAACTTCATATCCATACACACAAAGCAGTTAGTCTTAGGATTGACTGTTTTTTCATACCCAGAAAGGAGTGATTGATTTATGTGCATGATTTGGAACAAAGGACATCGTATCAGAGCCAGCGACAAGCACCTTGTTTACCACTTTTCCATAGGGACGCTTCTGTTTGTATTCGTGGCGGTTCTATTGCTATTGAATATAAACAGCTCATGCGTACCGATTGGGAGCATTTCGGCTTGTTAGAAAACGGCTTGACGCTTTCCCCTTACAACTTTATAACGATACTGATAGCGACTGGTGTTTGTACATTGGTCGCTTTTCTGTATTATCGCTTCTGCTACGACAGTTTCAAGAAGCTCCTACACTGTCAAAAGCTGGCAAGAATGGTACTGGAAAATAAATAGTATGAAACTGACGACAAAGCCAGAACCTTATACCTTATACCGTACATTGCGGTGGGTACAAAGGCAGGTAGCACCGACCTTGAAAATGCTGAAAAAGATTGATAAGGGAAATGGTACAGATTACATGGAAACAATCGAACAGCAGGCAAAACTCACGGAAAAGCATGAAATGATAATCAAACAGCAAACGACCCCTGTAAAAGATTTAGTAGAAAGTTAGGAGTGATAAAAAATGTGGTTATTATTAAACGACTTCCTGCTGGTATCTATGGGAATGGGTATCGGTGTAGTCTTGATGTGTATTTTGAATGTTGGCAAAGAAGCTGACAGACACATGGAAGAAATCAAAGAAAACAAAGAAAGTGAGGACAATTAAATGAATTTCGGACAAAATTTGTATCAATGGTTTTTATCAAACGCACAGAGCTTAGTGCTTATGGCGATTGTGGTTATCGGTATCTACTTAGGGTTCAAGCGTGAGTTTTCAAAGCTCATTGGCTTCTTAGTAGTTGCTCTTGTTGCCGTTGGTTTAGTATTCAATGCTGGCGGTGTAAAAGATGTACTGTTAGAGCTGTTCAATAAGATTGTCGGTGCATACAAAATATTGAAAACTAATTAAAAAGGGCATATAATATGATTTTGTAAAATATAAAAAATAAGATTGATAGGAAGTGTACCATTTGAGAAAGTTAGTTACAGTATCATTGAAAGCAATTATCTTTTTTATAGGTTGGGTTGTATGCGTGGGAATTATACCCATACCTGCTACTGAAAATGTTGCGATTTGGAGATTTTGGGCAGAGTTATTCCCACTATTATCAATAATTGGTATAACAGCTATATTTTGGTTCATAGATAAAAAAAAGATAAAATTACATTTGATTGATAAGCCTGTTTATAATCTTGCATTGGGGATTATTGTTGGGACAATTTGGTTAGGTGTGTCTTTTGGAATATTAACTTTCATAGGTGTAATACAACTAAATGGAAGCAACTCAGTTTCTATGATTTGGCTGTGGTTGCTTTCTGCTTTCATCAATACTATTATGCAAGAGATGTTGGTGCGTGGTTACTTGTATCAAATGATAAAGAGCAATTATAATACTCTCTCAGCGGTTATAGTGTCAACAGGGGTGTTTACATTTGCTCATGCTGGTGCTTTTGAAGCTGGGGTTCTTCCAGTTTTAAATGTTATTACAATGAGCATTTTTATGACGGCAGTTTTGGAATACACAGGTTCTTTGATTGCACCTATTATAATTCATTTTTTATGGAATGGTATTGGTGCAATAATTCTTGGTGGGGTATCATTAGCGGAAGATTATCCACATCTATTCAATATAATAATTAGTGGAAATCCGATTTTATCCGGTGGTAGCTGTAAAATTGAGGGTAGCATAGTTGTACTTCTTATGAATATAGTAATGATAATTGGCTTTATTATAGCAAAAAAGAAAATAGAATAATAAAATTCATTTTTACAATTTCATATCCATACACAAAGCAGTTGGTCTTAGAATTGACTGCTTTTTTCTTACCTAAAATCAGATTGGAGTGATGAAATGAACGATATTTTTAAGGATATGCAGGCAAAAATCGGCTGTGATTATATTTTTGACCTGCCCTCTTACAAACGTATGGTGTGGCATGAAATGAAACGACTGAACCCTGCCGACTATGAAGAAAGACAGTTAGAAGATTTTTCAAAGTATGTGTTTGGTATGTCGTACCAGACCTTAAAAAGACACCTGCTGGGAAGCGTGATGGTATATCATTGAGGGAAAAAGAAGCATAGATAAAAAACGGAACGATGGTATTGACACAGTCAGCGGTAAAATGACAGTCTGCCAGCTCTATGACAAGAAGAACAGTCAAGGGAAGAATATCAAGAGGACTACTGAAAAATGACCCGTTGGATATGAGGGGCTGGTGCGAGAACTGATTAACAAGTATAACAAGTATCACACGGACAAGTTACTGAACATCACACCACATTCATTCCGACATACTTACTGTACGAATATGACAAACAGAGGAATAAACTCAAAAACTCTCCAATATCTCATGGGACACGCTAACATAACCATGACACTTGGCTGTGACGCACACGGTACATTTCAGTCTGAAAAAGTGGAGCTGAAACGACTGGCTTGTTAATATCGGAGCTTATATATACTACTCATTTACTACTTTTGGTTGCATTTTCATGCTGGTAAATGCCAGCTTATCAACTTATGAAAAGATAATCAGAAATTTAGTAAGCTTTTTAGTTAAAAAGACTTACAATTCATTTGACAAAAACCATTCAAGAATTTGTAAACTCTTTCTATTTTTGCTATAATGAGTGTTGTAGAAAAACTTAGGAGAAAATTATTCATGACAACATTTCTTTGGATTTTGTTAGTTTTGGTTGCCCTTCTTGGCGGCCTTGTTGGTGGCGTTTTTATTGCTCGTAAACAGTTTGAAAAGGAAATTGGTGAACACCCACGTTTGACGCCTGAAGCGATCCGTGAAATGATGAGCCAAATGGGTCAAAAACCTAGCGAAGCTAAGATTCAACAAACTTATCGTAACATTATCAAACAATCAAAAGCAGCTGCAACCAAAGCTAAAAAATAATCTTTAAGCTTTGGTTTGAAAAAATAATTGTCAATTGCTGTGATTGGTGTCGTTGATATTCCAAAAAGTCAGTCTTTTGGCTAAGATTTCGAGCACAGAGCTCAGAAATGAATGACTCAGTGGCTCACCAACTGAGTTTTTTCTAAGTCCATGATTAGAAAGAAGATTCTATGGATAATAGACCAATTGGTTTTTTAGATTCTGGAGTTGGTGGCTTAACAGTTGTACGTGAGTTAATGCGTCAGCTGCCACATGAAGAAATTGTATATATTGGAGATTCTGCTAGAGCACCGTACGGTCCTAGACCTGCTGAACAGATTCGCGAATACACTTGGGAATTGGTTAATTTTCTCTTGACACAAAATGTTAAGATGATTGTATTTGCTTGCAATACCGCAACAGCAGTCGCTTGGGAAGCAGTTAAGGAAAAACTGGATATTCCTGTTTTGGGAGTTATTTTGCCAGGTTCTAGCGCAGCCATTAAATCAACTCGCAATGGAAAAATCGGTGTGATTGGAACGCCGATGACAATCAAGTCGGATATTTATCATCAAAAAATAAAATCATTGGCACCGCAAATGAACGTTACAAGCCTCTCTTGTCCTAAATTTGCTCCTCTTGTAGAATCTAACGAAATGACATCAAGTGTTGCTAAAAAAGTTGTTTATGAAACGTTAGCACCGCTTGTTGGTAAAGTCGATACATTAGTGCTCGGATGTACACACTATCCTTTACTTCGTCCGATTATTCAAAACGTAATGGGACCGAATGTCAAACTTATTGATAGTGGGGCTGAATGTATTCGTGATGTATCGGTTTTGTTAAATTACTTTGAAATTAATCGCAGTCGCACACAAGATGATGTGACTCATGCGTTTTACACAACAGCAAGTAGCCAGAGTTTCAAAGAAATTGCTGTGAATTGGCTTGCTAAAGATATTGATGTGCAACACGTCGATTTGAAAAAGCTGAACAAATAGAAATAGGATTGTAATAAATGACTGATAAAATTTATGAGTATAAAGATGCGGAAAATTGGTTTCTTGGTGAATGGGGCGGATTTAATGCCATTTCAGGTTTAGGAAATGTTTGCGATGATGCCGTGTATGAATTAAGTCAACAACTGGCTAAATTGAACACAAGCAAGTGTTGTGGCAATTGCCACGGAGATTGTCATTCCGATGATAGAAATGGTTATAATGTGACTGTTGTGAAAAAATCATCAGATTTTCAATTGATTCGTTTTGTCGCTGATATGATTAATCAAGAAACAAATCGCAAGCTTGAAGTGACACAACGTGTGGGAGCAGTGATTGTTACGGAAGCTGAACAATTGCTCTTGGTTCATTTGCCAGAAAACGGTGTTGAAGCAGCGGCTTTCTTTGGACAAACTTCTGAAGCTGACTTTGGTGATACGATTTTGATTGCAACACGTAATGAAGGCAAGACCAAAGAATTCCGTAAGATGTTTGAAAAAATCGGTATCAAGGTTGAAAATCTTAATGATTATCCTGATTTACCAGAAGTTGAAGAAACTGGCATGACCTTTGAGGAAAATGCACGTTTGAAAGCTGAAACCATTTCAAAATTGACAGGAAAAATGGTCTTGGCAGATGATTCAGGATTGAAGGTTGATGCTCTTGGCGGACTTCCTGGGGTTTGGTCAGCTCGTTTTTCTGGACCAGATGCGACAGATGAATCAAATAACGCCAAACTACTTCATGAGCTGGCTATGGTATTTGACCATAAAGACCGTTCTGCACAATTCCATACTACTTTGGTGGTTGCAGCACCAGACAAAGACAGTTTAGTTGTTGAAGCTGACTGGCCAGGCTATATTGCAATGGAAGCAAAAGGCGATAATGGCTTTGGCTATGACCCATTGTTTATGGTCGGTGAAACTGGACGTCACGCAGCTGAATTGACTGCTGAAGAAAAAATAATATTTCGCATAGAGGATTAGCTGTTAAGAAATTAATGGAGGCATTCCCAGTATGGCAAACAAAACAATAATTGTAATGAGTGACTCTCATGGCGACCGTGAGATTATCAATGATATTAAGACAAAATACCAGGGGGAAGTAGATGCTATTTTCCACAATGGTGATTCTGAATTGCCAAGTTCGGACACGATTTGGGAAGGTATCAAGGTGGTTCGTGGTAACTGTGACTATGACAATGGTTACCCAGAAAGATTAGTCACTTATCTCGGTGATGTTGTTGTGGCACAAACACACGGTCATCTTTATAATATTAATTTTACATGGGATAGATTGGATTTATTTGCCCAAGAAGCGGATGCTGATATTTGCCTTTATGGTCATCTACATCGTCCAGCAGCTTGGCGCAATGGCAAAACAATCTTTATCAACCCAGGTAGTGTTTTACAACCACGTGGTGATGTGAAAGAAAAACTCTATGCCAAAATTGACGTTACTGATGATAAGATTAAGGTAAATTATTACACACGTAATCACGACCTTTTCCATGTACTTTCTAAGGAATTTGACAGATGATAGCAAAAGAATTTGAAGAGTTTCTTCTCAGTCATTTGGAACATTATTTGATTCCAGCAGAGGATTTAGCTATTTTTATTGATACTCATAATTCTGACCATGCTATGCTTTTATTAGCTAACAATGGTTATTCGCGTGTTCCGGTTATTACTAAAGAGAAAAAATATGTTGGAACCATTAGCATTGCGGATATTATGTCTTATCAAGCCAAAAATCAGTTGACAGACTGGGAATTAGCTCAAACAGATATTGGTAAAATGGTAAATACTAAAATGGAAACGATTAGTGAAACGTCAAATTTGACGGATATTATGCATCTTTTGGTAGATTATCCATTTTTACCTGTTTTAGATAAAAATGACCAATTTTTGGGCATTATTACTCGTAAATCGATTCTAAAGGCGGTGAATAGCCTTTTACACGATTTCACTGATTATTACACGATTACTCCGAAAGATGATTGATTTTATCCAAGATTTTATTGATAGCAAGCCCTTATCTGAAAATACAAAGAATGCCTATTTTTATGATTTGCAACAATTCGTTGAAGCTATTGATGGCAAAGTTAGCAAAGAAAAGCTGGCATTGTATGAACACTCTTTGTCACTTTTAAAAGCTTCGGCTAAAAAACGAAAAATTTCAGCGGTCAATCAGTTTCTGTATTTTTTATATGAAACAGACCGACTGGACCATTTTTACAAGTTGAGTAATAAAGAGAAAATCACAACAAAACCAGTTGAACTGGCGCTTTTGGATTATCGTTCTTTTTATCAGGAAACGAATTGTCAAACAGGGCAGCTAATTGCGCTTTTGATGATTGAGCTTGGTTTATCACCAAGTGACATTCAACAGTTAAAAATTGCTGATTTTGATTTGACTTTTGCTGTTTTGCGCGTGCAAAGAGCAGGCTTAGTGAGGGTTTTAGAGCTTCCTGAAAAATTATTGCCTTATGTGGCAGCAAGTTCTTCAGAGAATCAGCTTTATCTTTTTGACAATCAAGGGAAAACTTATTCACGTCAATGGTTTTTCAATCAACTAAAATCATTTTTAGCAACCTTGGATTTAGATTACTTATCTGCGCAGCAATTCGCCAGCAATACATTTTGCATCAAAAAGCAGCAGGTAAATCAATATTGGAGGTTAGTCGTAATCTGGGCCTTAAAAGTCCAGTGACTTTAGAGAAATTTTATAAATAATGGATATTAAGTTAAAAGATTTTGAAGGGCCTCTGGATTTGCTTTTGCACTTGGTTTCAAAATACCAAATGGATATTTATGATGTGCCAATTGTAGAAGTTATTGAGCAATATTTGGCTTATATTTCAACCTTGCAAGCCATGAAATTGGAAGTGGCTGGTGAATATATGGTTATGGCAAGTCAGCTGATGTTGATTAAAAGCCGTAAGCTTTTGCCAAAAGTTGTCGAGGCAGAGCCAGAAGAAAATGACCCTGAACAAGAATTGCTGACCCAAATTGAGGAATACCGTCGTTTTAAAGCGATTAGTGAGGAACTGTCAGCGCAGCACGACGAACGTGCTAAATTCTATTCAAAACCAAAGCAAGAATTAATTTTTGAGGATGCTGTGTTAACACACGATAAGACGGTCATGGATTTGTTCTTATCGTTTTCGCATGTCATGGCTGAAAAACAAAAAGAATTAAAAAATAGCAATACAGTTATCGAACGTGATGATATCGCATTGAGGATATGATGACAATCATTGTGGAACGTCTTAATGCGACAAAAACTAGTGTTGACAACCGTTTTTCGTGAATGCCAGACACTTCCTGAAATGATTACCATTTTTTGGCAACCTTGGAATTAATCAAAGTTCACGAAGTTGAGGTTGAACAAGAAGAAAATTTTGGTGACATTGTTTTACGAAGTGTTAGCTAAGCTGTCAAATCTTGTAGAAGGCATTTAGCAAAAGAGGATTAAGAAAGGAAGTTACATGAACTATTTAGCTCAGATTGAAGCCCTCCTTTTTGTGGCAGGTGAAGAGGGATTGAGCTTGCGACATTTGGCTAGTATGGTTAATTTAACACCGACAGCTCTCCAACAACAATTGGAAAAATTAGCCCAAAAATATGAAGTAGATGAGACATCAAGCCTCTGTCTGATTGAAACCGCAGGTAATTATAAAATTGTAACGAAGGAAATCTTTGCTGGCTTACTACGAGAGTTTGCTAAAGCACCTGTCAACCAAAGTTTATCACGTGCGAGTTTAGAAGTTTTGTCCATTATTGCTTATAAACAACCTATTACACGTATTGAAGTTGATGATATTCGTGGGGTGAATTCAAGCAGCGCTATTAGCAAATTGATGGCTTTGGGACTGATTACAGAAGCAGGGAAAAAAGAAGTTATTGGTCGTCCAAATCTATATGCGACAACTGATTATTTCTTAGATTTCATGGGCATTAACGACTTGAGTGAATTAATCGACGTTTCCAATATTGAGTTGTCGATGAGGAAATGACCCTTTTTGATAATTCTGGCTTGCCTGAAGAAGGTTAGACAGTCGCTAAAAATAACGAAATACTGTAAAATAACAATAAAATCAATTGGTATTTTATAGCATGTAGTAAAGGAAAGAGAATGAGAATTAATAAATATATTGCCCATGCGGGAGTTGCTAGTCGTCGAAAAGCTGAGGAGCTTATCAAAAAAGGCTTGATAACGATTAATGGTAAGGTGGTTACAGAACTAGCAACAACGGTCAAATCTGGCGATGTTGTTGAGGTTGAGGCTCACCGATTTATAATGAGGAAAAGGTTTATTATCTTCTTAATAAGCCTCGTGGTGTTATTTCAAGTGTTTCAGATGAAAAAGGTCGTAAAACAGTTGTTGATTTGCTGCCAAATGTTACCGAACGCATTTATCCTGTTGGACGTTTGGACTGGGATACAACTGGGCTTTTGATTTTGACTAATGATGGTGATTTTACAGATGAAATGATTCACCCACGTAATGAAATTGACAAAGTCTATTTGGCGCGTGTTAAAGGCATTGCAACGAAGGAAAACTTGCGCCCATTGACACGTGGTGTGGAGATTGATGGTAAAAAGACAAAACCAGCACGCTACAATATTGTCAAAGTTGACCCTGAAAAAAATCGTTCAGTCGTTGAGTTAACTATCCACGAAGGACGCAATCATCAAGTCAAGAAAATGTTTGAATCTGTTGGACTTTTGGTGGATAAATTGTCTCGTACACAGTTTGGAACGCTTGATTTGGCAGGACTTCGTCCAGGCGAATCACGTCGTCTCAACAAAAAGGAAATCAGTCAATTGCATAATCTGGCTGTCAATAAACAAAAATGATGAAAAAAAGTCTTATTGCTCTTGTGAAATGGTATCAAAAACGGATTTCACCCATGTCACCGCCGTCATGTCGCTATCGCCCAACGTGTTCTAATTACATGATTGGCGCGATTGAAAAGCATGGTTTAAAAGGTGTTTTAATGGGAATTGCACGTATTCTACGTTGTCATCCATTTGTGACAGGTGGTGATGACCCAGTTCCAGACTATTTTACGCTTCGACGCAATAAAGATTTTCGCACAAAGAAAGAGGAAGGCTAAAGCTTTCCTCTTTTCGTTATTTAATATTTTGACCAAGTTCTTGGAATGAAGAGTAGTAACATTGGGTAAATTTCCAAACGCCCAGCAATCATAGCAAAAGACATGATTAATTTTGAAAATGGGCTAAAGATAGCAAATGTATCACTAGTACCAAGCATTGGTCCGATATTATTGAAGGTTGAAGCAGCAGCGCTGACAACGACCATAAAGTTATTACTATCTAACGATAAGATTAAAATGAGTCCAACCAACAGTGTGATGTAGAGTGAAAAATACTTCAAGACACCACGTTGCGTTTCTTTGTCAAGTGGTTGATGATTGACATGGAGAGTCATAATGCGATTAGGGTAAAGCGTTGATAAAACTTGATTTCTTGAGATTTTGGTTAAAATCAATGCTCGCATAACTTTGAGCCCACCAGCCGTAGAACCAGCCGAGCCACCGATAACCATCAGAATGAGCAGGATAACTTGAGAAAAGAGCGGCCAGACGGTTAAATCAGTAATTCCGAATCCTGTTGTCGTAATTACATTAGCAACTTCAAATAGTGCATTTTCCAATCCTTTACCAGCACTTGCATATAGCCCACCAACATTGAGCCAAATAAGCGCCGTAGCAATGACAATGATGCCGATATATGTTCTTAGTTCTTCATCTTTAAAGAATGCTTTGAATTTACGAAGGAGTAGGAAATAATACAAGTTGAAGTTGATTCCGAAAAGAAGAACAGCAACAGAGACAATATTGGTAATGAGTGAGCTGTTATAGTGAGCAATCGAATCATTATAAACAGCGAAGCCACCAGTACCTGCACAGCCCATGGCTGTAACGATACTATCATATATTGGCATGCCGGCTATTTTTAAAATAATAGCAAGTACAACGAACATTGTCAGGTAAATAATGTATAAAATCTGTGCCGTTTCTTTTAATTTGGAAACCACTTTACCAAAAACAGGTCCAGGGACTTCAGCTCGCATGACTTCGAGGTGGCTATTTTTACTATTTTCCATAATGGCTAGCGCGAAAACAAGCACTCCCATACCACCGATTAAGTGGCGAAACTTCGCCAAAAAAGAAGTGAGTGCGTTAAGACGCTGACATCAGGTAAAATGGTTGCTCCCGTTGTTGTAAATCCTGAGCTCATTTCAAAGAAGGCATCGATGATGCTTGGAATTTGCCCAGATAAGACAAAAGGCAGTGCTCCGAAGAAAGACCAGAGTATCCAACAAAGAGCGACAATCAATAACCCTTCCTTGGTATAAATGTGGTAATTTTTAGGCTTGAAAGCAGACCCCAGCAAACCAAGAATAAGAAGGATACCAATTGTAATGCCAATACTGTTGAGCACACGCAATGGCTCACTATAAATAATGGCGACCAACATTGGTACAAGTAGAAGTGCCGCTTCAATTAAGAGTAATTTTGAAAGGAGGTAACGAACCATACTTCTATTCATAACTTACCTCGCTAACAAATCATAAATGCGTGTGATGTTTTTCAAGAAGGTAACAACGACAATTTTATCACCAACTTGTAGAACATCTTCACCTGTAGGATAGATTGTTTTTCCTTTGCGGATGATGGCAGCAATCAAAATATTATCTCTGAATTTCAATGATGATAGGCTCTTACCAGCCATTTTATTGGATTCACGAATTTCAAATTGCAAGGATTCAATGCGTCCGTTGGCAATATGGTGCATGGCATCAAGGTTTGAATCTTGTGCATTAACACGTCCGCGAATGAAGTGCATCATGGTATCAACAGCGATACTTTTTGGTGTGACAATACTTGAGAATTGACTGGTATCAATAATCTCAAGCAAACTTGTACGGTTGACTTTGGTAATATTTTTTTGCACTCCCAAGGTCTCAAGGAACATTGAAGTGATAATATTTTCTTCGTCAACCCCTGTCAAGGTAGCAACAGCATCAAAGTTTTCAACGCTTTCTTCCAATAACACACTTTTGGCAGTACCATCACCTTGAACAACATGGACATCAGGAACTCTTGGCTAAACAGTTCAGCACGTTCCTGATTGTTTTCAATCACTTTAAGATTGATTCTTGTATGTTTTAAGATGTTGAGGAGATAGTATGCGATTCGTCCTGCGCCGATAATCATCAGATTTTTAATGATTTTGGTTTTGACAAAGTTGTGGAAGAGAATCATTTCCACACGATTTCCTGTGACAAAAATCTTATCTCCCGTTTTGAGAACGGCATCACCGTCTGGAATAATCAGCTTACCTTGGCGTTCAATGGCACAGATGACAATATTGCCAAATTTCTTTCGGAATTGGCTAAGTGTCATTTGACAAAGCTTACTGCCGTCAGCAATCATAAATTCCATTAACATGACGCGACCGTTGACAAAGTGTTCTACGGAAAGTGCATTTGGAAAATCAACTGAGTTGGCAATGTAGCGAGCTGTTAGCAACTCTGGATTGACAACAAGTGAAAAACCAAGAAAGTCTTTATCTTTAAAATAGGCGTTAGAGTATTCTGGATTGCGCACACGAACAACGGTTTCTTTAGCTCCCATTTTTTTAGCCAAAACAGCTGAAATCATATTGACTTCATCTTTGGCAGTTAGGGCGATAAAGATATCACAGTTGCTAACATCTGCTTGTTCGAGAATTTTAAAATTGGCTCCGTTACCAACAATCCCCATAATATCTTGACGTTTGGTGATGTTTTTTAAAACGGATTCTTTCTCTTCAATTAAGACAACATCGTGTTTTTCTTCAACAAGAGAGCGACAAAGTGCGGTACCAACCTTACCTCCGCCGACAACAATTATTTTCATTCTTACCTCCGAAATGTATCACCCCTATAATACTCTTTTTTTCTAAAAATACTAGCTATTTAATCATTTGTAAACCCTTTCTTTATAGAGCTGTTTTCCTATTTAAAAAGAATGGTTGAGATAGATTCTGTATTTTTGAAAAATTTACAGAAGGTAACATTGATTGTTAAAATTATATAACATTTTTACAAAATACTTGCTAAATGAGAAGGGGAGAATTATAATAAATCGTTATCTAATTTTAGGGAGAATTTCAATGCTTGAAAAGTTAAGAAATGTTTTTATCGGTAATCCATTAAAATCAGCTGGCGAGTCTGATGAAGAACATTTATTGTCTAAATCACAAGCGTTAGCGATGTTATCGAGCGATGCTCTTTCATCTATTGCCTATGGACCAGAACAAGTTATCTTAGTTTTAACAACGATTTCTGCGGCAGCTATTTGGTGGTCTCTACCGATTGGATTATTGGTTTTGGTATTGTTAGCTAGTTTGACAATTTCTTACCAACAAGTTATTCACGCCTATCCAAAAGGTGGCGGAGCATATATGGTTTCAACTGAAAATCTATCGCCAAGTATGGGATTGATAGCTGGTGGTAGTCTTTTGGTTGATTACATGTTGACGGTAGCAGTATCCGTATCATCTGGTGCTGATGCGATTACATCAGCTTTTCCTGCTATTAAAGAATTTAATCTGGAAATTTCCATTGTATTGGTTTTGATTTTGATGTTTATGAACTTGCGTGGTTTGCGTGAATCAGCGACATCTCTGATGATTCCAGTTTACCTTTTCATTGTTAGTATCCTTTTTTTAATTGGTTATGGTGGCATTCAAATTGCAACGGGGCACCTTGCTTATAGTGCAACAGCACATGTTGGTAAAGTTGTTCCTGGAGTATCTTTGATTCTTTTACTAAGGGCTTTCACAAGCGGTTCGGCTTCCCTTACTGGTGTTGAAGCTATTTCAAATGCGGTGCCATTTTTCAAAAAGCCTAAGGAAAAAAATGCTGCTGGCACGCTTGCTATCATGTCAATCATTTTAGGTGTCATGTTTGCAGGCATCACTTTTTTGAACTATTGGTTGGGCATTTTGCCGTCAGCACATGTAACTGTCTTGGCGCAAATTGCTCAAAAAATCTTTGGCGATTCAGCAATCGGAAATGCGCTTTTCTATATTTTCCAGTTGTCAACAGCTCTTATCTTAGCTGTGGCAGCCAATACTGGCTTTTCAGCCTTTCCAATGTTGTCTTTTAACATGGCTAAAAATAAATACATGCCACACCTTTTCATGGAAAAAGGAGCTCGTTTAGGCTATTCTAATGGGATTATTACCTTGGCAGTTGGAGCAATTGTTTTGCTTTGTATTTTCAATGGTTCAACAGAACGCCTTATCCCACTTTATACAATCGGTGTTTTCATTCCATTTGCGCTTTCACAAACTGGTATGGTCATTCACTGGAAACGCAAATTTGGCAAAGGGTATTTGAAACATTCAGTTGCTAATATTTTAGGAGCAATCATTTGTTATCTGATTATCTTGATTTTGTTGATTTTTAGAATCGGTGAAATCTGGCCATTCTTCCCAATTATCGTGGTCTTGATGATTCTATTTTATTCAATTAAGAGCCATTATAATAATGTTGCCATGCAGTTGCGTTTAACAGATGATGTCAAAAATATTCATTACGATGGCAATACGGTTTTGATTTTGGTTGGGAATATCACACAAGCAAGTATTCGTGCCATTAATTATGCCAAAAGTATTGGTCAAACCGTTGTTGCTATGCACGTCTCAACGTTAGAAACCCGTGAAAAAGATTTGGAAATTGAACAAGAATTCAAGACCTATTTCCCAGACGTAACGTTTGTCAATATCGAATCAAACTACCGTGATGTTGTGAAACCAACAATGTCATTCGTTCAAAAAATGAATCGGGAAGCTAAGAAAAACAACCATACAATGACGGTAATTATTCCAAAATTCATTCCAAAACACAGTTGGCAAAATATTCTTCACAACCAAATGAGCTTACGCTTGCGTGCTCGCCTACGCTGGTATGAAGATATTATCATCGCAACGTATTCTTATCATTTGAAAAAATAAATACATAAAGCCCTGAATTTCAGGGTTTTTTTAAAAAAATGAAATAAAAAGTATTGAAACCGTTATTTTTAGGAAAAGAGTCAAAAAATCTTGAAAAAATACGCAAAAACATCACAAAATCATGTCAAATGCGTTGACTTTAGGTATTAAAGTGTTATAATAAATATCAAGAATTCGTTAGTTTAAATCAAACCTGTTATGATTTAAGTTAATGAATCGCCGCCAACCACATTGTTTGCTGAGCTTGACTCCGAGCAGTGTGGTTTATTTTTATGTCGAAATGAAAGGGTAAGTTATGAATATTGAAGAGCTTGACTATCACGAAGAACCGAATAAAGCGACGAATCATATTGTTCTTTTTCAACCACAAATTCCACAAAATACAGGAAATATTGCCAGAACTTGCGCTGCGACAAACGCTCCTTTGCACATTATTCGTCCAATGGGATTCCCAATTGATGACCGTAAAATGAAACGCGCGGGGTTGGATTATTGGGAAAAACTTGATGTGACATTTTATGATAGTTTGGATGAATTTATGGAAAAATGCGATGGTGAGATTCATTTGATTAGTAAATTTGCCAACAAAGTGTATTCTGATGAAAATTATAACGACGGGAAGCACCATTATTTTCTTTTTGGGCGTGAAGATAAAGGTTTGCCAGAAGAATTTATGCGAGCTAATCCTGAAAAAGCTCTTCGCATTCCGATGAATGATGAACACGTTCGTAGCCTAAACTTATCAAATACTGTTTGTATGATTGTTTATGAAGCTCTTCGTCAGCAAGCTTTTCCGAATTTAGAATTAAGTCATACTTACGCACACGATAAATTAAAATAATTCATATGAAAGCAGTCAAAATGGCTGTTTTTTTGATAATGGCAAGGTTTTTGTGCGAAAAATATTGCATGAATGCTGTTTTTTTGCTATTCTAGAATTGTCTTCAGGGCAGGGTGTAATTCCCGACCGGCGGTAATAATTGCTGAAAATTTTCAACAACTTAGTTTGGTAAGAGAACGAGAGTGATTTAAAGTCCGCGAGCTGCAGGGCAGCTGATCTGGTGCGATTCCAGAACCGACAGTATAGTCTGGATGGGAGAAGACTAAGAGTTTGGCTATGCTGTTTTTGTTGTGCTACCATATACTCGAACGCCTTCTTTCAATTTGAGAAAATTGGAGGAACTTTTTTATGCCTGAAACAATGACTAATACGCGTAAAATCGCTCATATTGCGATTTATCTACACTTTCTTTTTTGCTGATGTATCTTCAGTTTCCACTGATTCCATCAGCTAGTTTTTTACAGTTTGATTTTTCAGTTTTGCCTGTTTTAGTTGGGCTTGTGATGTTTGATTTGAAGAGTGCTTTGGGAATTTTAATTCTTCGTACTCTGCTAAAGCTTTTGCTAAATAACGGTGGTATTTCAACGATTATTGGTTTGCCAATGAATGTCCTTGCTCTAGGTGTTTTTGTAGTAGCGCTAGCTATTCTTTGGAACCAAAAACCAAGCTTGAAAAATTACATACTGGCATCAGTCGTGGGAACGCTTGGCTTAACTGTGGTAATGTTTATGCTGAATTATGTTTACGCTGTGCCACTTTATGCCAAATTTGCGAATTTTGATATTTCTGCTATTTTAGGTTTGGGAAACTATCTCTTTGCCATGGTCATTCCATTTAACCTCATTGAAGGGATTATCTTTTCGGTGACATTCTTTATTTTATATAGTTGTCTTAAACCAATTTTAAAAATAGATTAAGTTGAAAAATTTTTAATACTTCCCCTAGGTTTCTTGCTTTTCAATTTCTAGACTTAGACCTCAAACCATCCACTGGATGCTTTGAGCTGTCGGCAAGTTTAACAGTCCAGTGGACTGTTAGAGGAAACCAAGGAATTCTTAAAACTTCCGAGACGTCATTTCTCTTATCTGCAACCTTAAACAATCTTCCAGATTGTTTAAGCGGTACAAAGTATTGTTTTGTTGGGAGCAAAATTCGCAAATAATTCTAAAATAAACAGAGAAAATAATTATTTGTAACCTATTTTGGATTAAAAGTGGTTTGTCTATACTCTAAAAGCCAACAATGTGTTGGCTTTTGCTTTACGCTCAAAAATGTTATAGTTTAAGTGGAATGAGGGAAAATAGATGTGGGTTTTATTTGCGATTTTATTGGCAGTATTTGCTGCGTTAACATCTATCTTAGCTAAGATTGGGATAAGTGGTGTCAATTCAAATTTAGCGACAGCTATCAGAACAGTTGTCGTGGTTTTCATGGCTTGGGGAATAGTCTTTATCACAAATGCTCAGAGTGGTATTGGTGATATTAGCCGAAAAAGTTGGTTGTTTTTGATATTGTCTGGGCTTGCTACTGGTGTTTCTTGGTTATTTTATTATCGCGCTTTACAAATGGGCGACGCTTCAAAAGTAGCTTCGATAGATAAATTAAGTGTTGTCATCACCTTGATTTTAGCCTTCATTTTTCTAAATGAACAGCTAACTTTAAAGTCAATGCTTGGGTGTTTGCTGATTGTGGCTGGAAGCCTTTTGATGATTTTGTAAACTGTTTAGAATGATAAATTCCTACAATTTTGCTACAGATTTTTCGAGGATTTATCTGGGATTTGAAAACTAACTAAGGTATAATAGACTTACGACATTTTGATAGAAAAGGTATTGTAATATGAAACATAAACAAAATTATCTTGTAGGAGCTTCATTTTTCCTTGTCATTTTTATGATGTTAGGCTATTTGGTCAAATTCTTTCCTGAGACTTTGGCTGGAATTGACTCAAGCATTCAAACAAGTGTTCGTGGCGACCTTCCTGCCAATGCGACAACTTTCTTTAAAATCGTAACGAATTTTGGACACGAAGTTTTATCTTTGTTTATGTCTTTGCCATTGCTTTTGTATTTTATTTCTGGAAAAAGTGGAAAGCAGAGGCTATTTTGCTAGCTGGAAATTTAGCGTTAATGGGTATTTTTTCAACAGGTTTTAAATACCTTTACAATCGTCCGCGCCCAAGTATCCAGTACTTTATTCCAAAGCCAATGGGACCATCATTTCCTAGTTGGCATTGTGCGGCAACCATGGTCGTTGCTTTGAGTTTGGTTGTGATTATGGAACAACACTTAACCAAGATGATACTTAAACGTTGCTTACAAGTTTTAGTTGTGGTTATTGCTTTGACAACAGCACTTTCAAGAATTTATTTAGGGGTTCATTATCCGTCTGACATTTTGGGAGGCTGGTTACTAGCATTTACTATCGTAGCCGCAACCTATCCATTTTATGACAAAAAACGCTTTGAATGGCGCTTTCAAGGAAAACAAGAGTGAGAAAAATTAGAATGAGAGAATAAAAGAAACTGGGGTCATCCCAGTTTCTTTTATAGCTAAGAATACGCTTACGACAAGTGATAAGAGTTTGTTTGTTTTGGGGAAAGTGTTATAATATAAGCTATGAAAAAGCGTTATAATACTTTAAATGATTATTATCGTCAGATTTTTGGGGAGAAGATTTTTAAAGTTCCTATCGATGCGGGCTTTGATTGTCCAAATCGAGATGGTACGGTCGCACATGGAGGCTGTACATTTTGCACTGTATCTGGTTCAGGAGATGCGATTGTTGCTCCTGATGCACCAATTCGTGACCAATTTTACAAAGAAATTGATTTCATGCACCGCAAATGGCCAGATGTTAAGAAATACTTGGTTTATTTTCAAAATTTCACAAATACGCATGATACCGTAGATGTCATTCGTGAGCGTTATGAGCAAGCCATTAATGAACCTGGGGTGGTTGGTATCAATATTGGGACACGTCCAGATTGCTTGCCAGATGAGACGATTGCTTATATTGCTGCGCTTTCTGAGCGTATGCATGTAACGGTTGAGCTTGGTTTGCAAACAACTTATGATGAAACATCCAAAATCATCAATCGCGCGCATACTTATGACCTTTACGTTGAAACGGTTAAACGCTTGCGTCAGTTAGCGCCAAAAGTTGAGATTGTTTCACATTTGATTAATGGTCTGCCTGGCGAAACGCATGACATGATGATTGAAAATGTCAGACGTTGTGTGACAGATAATGAAATTGACGGGATTAAGCTTCATTTATTGCATTTGATGACAAGTACGAAAATGCAACGTGATTACCATGAAGGGCGTTTAAAATTGCTGGGTATGGAAGAATATGTTAATATCATCTGTGACCAACTGGAGATTATTCCTAAAAATATCATTATTCATCGTATTACAGGTGACGCTCCGCGCGATATGCTCATTGGTCCAATGTGGAGTCTTAAAAAATGGGAAGTCTTAAATGCCATTGATCAAGAAATGGAACGCCGTGGTTCTTATCAAGGGTGTAAGCTAGAAAATAAGGAGGTCGTGTTATGATAAAACGTCCTTTGCATTTATCTCATGATTTTTTAGCAGAAGTTTTGGATGAACAAGCTATCGCAGTTGATGCGACCATGGGAAATGGCAATGACACAGCTTTTCTTGCCCAACATGCTAAAGAGGTTTATGCTTTTGATGTGCAAGAACAAGCTTTGCAAAGCACGAAAGAACGTTTAGAAAAACAAGAAATTCACAACGCTCATTTAATTTTGGATGGGCATCAACATATTGACCATTATGTGAATCAACCAATTCGCGCAGCTATTTTCAATTTAGGGTATTTGCCAAGTGCTGATAAAACGGTTATCACTAAACCTGACACAACCTTGATTGCTGTGGAGAAAATTTTAGAAAAGCTTGAGGTTGGTGGTCGCTTAGCTATCATGATTTACTATGGACATGAGGGTGGCGACATGGAAAAAGATGCTGTGCTAGAATATGTCAATCAGCTAGACCAAAGGCTTTTTACCGCCATGCTGTATCAACCTTTAAACCAAATTAATCAACCACCATTTTAGTGATGATTGAAAAATTAAAACAGTCGAAAGAGAGTTAAGCATTATGCAAACCGTAGCGGTTCGTGAAAAATTACATCAAATGCATCAAAAATATTTAGATGACGCAAACACTAAACCGTGTGCCAAGTTGTCAGAAGAAGATGCAGAGAAAATCTTGACAATTAAGAAAAAGTTAGCTAGTCTTGAAAAAGAACGTTGCGTACGACTTCGTGATCGTAAAGATGTTACGGCTATTGATCAAAAAATTGCCAAGCAAAAAGAACGTTTTACTGTTTATTGCCGCCAAAAACAACGATAAGGAGTGATGGTTTATCGAGAGTTCTATCCTTGTTATAGCATTTTTATTAATGCTTATTGTTTCCAACGTCATTAATCGTCTTTATCCTAAATTGCCTTTACCTTTTATCCAAATTGTTTTGGGAATTTTGGTGGGTGTTTTAGCAAAAGAGACGACACTCACTTTAGATTCAGAGCTATTTCTGGCTTTGGTAATTGCACCGCTTAATTTTAGAGAGGGGCAAGAAAGTGATGTGACGACCTTTGTCAAATACAAGTCGATTGTGGCTTATCTGATTTTGCCAACTGTTTTGATAACAATGCTGACAGTTGGTTATGTGACTGGTAAGTTATTGCCTGTTGATGTCCCCTTGGCTGCTAGTTTTGCCTTGGGAGCAGCGCTTGCTCCGACAGATGCCGTTGCGTTTTTATCAATTGCAAAACGGTTTAAATTTCCAAAGCGAGTCGAATCCATTTTGACAATAGAAGGGCTTTTGAATGATGCCAGCGGTTTGATTTCTTTCCAATTTGCTGTGACGGCTTTGACTACTGGAGCCTTTTCTTTGCTTACTGCGAGCTTTAGTCTGTTTTGGGCAATTATTGGTGGAATGTTGGTCGGGCTATTTTTTGCCTTGTTAAATCGAGGAGTCATGGCTTTTCTTGAAAAAATTGACGTCGCTGATGTGACAGGGGCTCTCTTATTGGAATTATCATTGCCGATTGTGTCATACTTTGTTGCCAGTCTTTTTGGTGTATCAGGTATCATTGCTGTCGTGATTGCTGGATTATCACAAGCCAGTCGCTTCAAACGAATTCGCTTATTTGATGCTGAGGTGGACCGTGTCAGCCAGATTATTTGGGAGACGGTCAGCTTCATCTTAAATGGCTTTGTCTTTATCGTTTTTGGCTATGAATTGACACGTATTGTTGAGCCTGCTTTGACCAATCCTTTGGTTAATAATTATCGTCTTGTGGCGATTGTGTTAATCGTGACAGCTTTGCTCTTTTTAGTTCGATTTGTCATGGTTGGACTTTATTATATTCTGCATTATCGTAAAGGAAAACGTTCAAGTAAATCACTATTGAGAGAGGTTTTGCTGTTAACTTTTTCTGGTGTAAAAGGGACGGTATCAATCGCGACAATTTTGCTATTGCCACAGTTTGAAAGTTACGCTTATAGCTTGATTTTATTTACCGTAGCAGCGGTGACCTTGCTAAGTTTTCTAATTGGAGTATTTGTTTTACCAAACTTGGCACAAAGCTCTGATGATACTGATACCACCGATTATGTCACTCAAATTGCCATTTTAAATGAAGTGGTTAAGACATTGGAGCAAGATTTAAAAGAAGTCGAGGACAAAGGTCCACTTTATGCAGCCATTGATAATTACAATGGGCGTATTGAGCACTTGATTTTGGAACAAGAGCCGACTATTGTTAAAAAAGAATTGGCTTACTTGCGCTTGATGATTCTTGGAATTGAAAGCGATGGTTTAGAGCATGCTTTTTCAGAAGGCAAAATAGAATTAGTTGAATACCGTTTGTATCAACGTTACTTGCAAAATTTGGAACGTCAGATTAATCGCGGTTTTATTTCAACGTTTAGTTATTTCTTCACGATTAGCATGCGAGTGATTCGTCGCTTAGTTCGTGAAAGCCTCAGTTTTTGGCCAACTATCCGTCACTTTCTTTCTGGAAAATCACGCGAAATCAAATTGACAGAAGATAACCGTGACCGCTTGACAGAGCTTTATTTAAGCAATACGGAGCTGGTGTTAGAAGGGTTACAAGATTTGGAAGGCATTTATAATTCTGAGCTGATTGGCTTTCTTCAAAGGTCACGCCTACAAGAAGCTAATATCATTGAATCGGGCGTCTTTGTTGAACGTGTCATTGCTCATATGAAACCTGATAATATTGATGAAATGTTGCGAGGGTATTATCTTGAGCGCAAAGTGATTGCCGAATATGAAATGCGTGGTGACATCACATCAAGCTATGCAACCTTCCTACGCCGCAATGTCAATAAACTCGAAAGTTATTCGTTAAAAGATGACTACGGAACACTACCATATAATTACTTTATTATAAAATGACCCCTAGAACGAAAATGTCCTAGGGGTTTTACTGTTATGATTTAAATTCAGGTTTGATGTAAATGCGTTCGTCGCCTAGTGGGATGATTGAGACGGTTTGGTCATAGAAATCGGTTAAAATGTCCTCAGTCAAAACATCATTTTTAGGACCTTGGGCAATGATTTCTCCTTTTTTCAGCAACAAGACATGAGTCATTGATTGTGTGATTTCTTCGGCATGGTGTGTTACGTAGAGAATTGTTGGAGTATTAGGAAGGCTTGTGATTTGCTCAATCTGTGTCAATAGTTTTTCACGTGCAAACAAATCAAGTCCACTTGTAGCCTCATCTAAAATCAAAATTTCAGGATTTTCCATTAAACTACGTGCGATAAGGAGCAATTGTTTTCACCTTGTGACAGACTAGCATAAATACGTCCAATCAGATGTTCGCCACCAATTGAAATCAACATTTGTCGTGCTTCATCAAGTTCTTTTTCACCGTATTCTTTGTAAAGAATGCTTGATTTGTATTTCCCAGTCAAAACGATTTTTTCGGCAAGCATATTGGCTGGAAGTCGCTCAGCAATAAATGAGCCAACGATACCAATTTTGGTACGAATATCGCTAATGTCAGTACCACCAAATGGTGTTCCTAAGACTTCCACCTCACCGTCTGTTTTCCAATATTCAGCCATAATAAGCTTTAAAAGTGTTGTCTTACCAGAACCGTTAAGCCCTAAAATAGCCCAATGTTCCCCTTTGTTAACTTCCCAGTTAAGATTTTTTAATAATAATTTATGTTGACGTTCTAAGCTGACATTTTTAAGTTTTACTTGTAACATCTGGAGACCCCCATGTGTTTTTAATAGTTATTATATCATTTTTCTGAAAATTTTGATATTTTAGTTTAGCATTGTAAAATATGGTTGATAAGGCTGTTTGTCTATTACATAAAATCAAAAATATGCTATAATGTAGTCACTATACTATTTTGTCGTGGAGAATAAAATCTTACCATAATAGATATTTTAAGAATAGGAGTAGAATTGATATGGAAGACCCCAGTCAGAATTTAGTTTTGCAATTTGTTTTATTATTAATTTTGACCTTGCTAAATGCCTTTTTCTCAGCTTCTGAGATGGCATTAGTTTCCCTTAATCGTTCACGTGTTGAACAAAAAGCAGAAGAAGGCGATAAGAAATTCATTCGTCTATTGTCTGTTTTGGAAAATCCTAATAACTTTTTATCAACAATTCAAGTTGGTATCACCTTTATCAGTCTTTTACAAGGGGCTAGCTTGTCTGCCTCGCTTGGAAGTGTTATTGCTTCCTGGTTTGGAGATTTTGTCTGGGCTCAGACAGCAGGTAGCGTTATTTCCCTTGTCTTTTTGACCTATATTTCCATTGTTCTTGGTGAGCTTTATCCAAAACGTATTGCCATGAATCTCAAGGAAAATCTGGCTGTCATTTCTGCCCTGTTATCATTTTATTGGAAAATTGTCAGTCCTTTTGTTTGGCTCTTATCAGCGTCAACCAATCTTCTCTCACGTATTACGCCAATGCAATTTGATGATGCGGACGAAAAAATGACTCGTGATGAAATTGAATACATGCTGTCAAATAGTGAAGAAACGCTAGATGCTGAAGAAATTGAGATGTTACAAGGTGTCTTTTCACTTGACGAACTAATGGCGCGTGAAGTTATGGTTCCAAGAACAGACGCTTTCATGATTGACATCAATGATGATACACAAGAAAATATTCAAGAAATTCTCAAACAGAATTTTTCACGTATTCCTGTCTATGATGATGATAAGGATAAGATTGTTGGTGTACTTCACACCAAACGCTTGCTGGACGCTGGTTTCCGTGATGGTTTTGACAATATTGTCTTGCGTAAGATTTTGCAAGAACCGCTCTTTGTTCCAGAAACGATTTTTGTGGACGATTTGTTACGCCAATTGAGAAATACCCAAAATCAAATGGCAATTTTGTTGGACGAATATGGTGGCGTTGCAGGTATTGTCACACTTGAGGATTTGCTTGAAGAAATCGTCGGAGAAATCGACGACGAAACAGATAAAGCAGAGCAATTTGTCCGTGAAATTGGTGAACATACTTATATTGTTCTTGGGACAATGACCATCAACGAATTTAATGACTATTTTGACGTCGATCTTGAAAGTGATGATGTGGATACTATTGCTGGTTACTACCTAACTGGTGTGGGAAATATTCCGGACCAAGATAGTCGTGAAACGTTTGAAGTGGATACGAAAGAAAAACACCTTGCTTTGACAAATGATAAAGTTAAAGATGGACGTGTTACAAAACTGAAAGTTATTTTTTCTGATATAGAACAGAGTATTGAAGAAGACTAAGCTAATCTTAGTCTTTTTCCTTTAGAAAATGTTATAATGAAAGCAGAAAAAACGGTTACAAAGGAAGAAAAAAATGACTGAAATTGATTACGGAAAAGTAACTGGGATGATTCACTCAACAGAAAGTTTTGGTTCTGTGGACGGTCCAGGGATTCGGTTTGTAATTTTTATGCAGGGCTGTAAGATGCGCTGTCAATATTGCCACAATCCAGACACTTGGGCTATGGAAACCAATAAATCGCAAGAACGCACAGTTGATGATGTATTGGCTGAAGCTTTGCGTTACAAGCATTTCTGGGGAAACAATGGTGGCATTACCGTATCAGGTGGTGAAGCCATGTTACAGATTGAATTTGTCACAGCACTTTTCACAAAAGCAAAAGAATTGGGAATCCATTGCACGCTAGATACTTGTGGTTTTGCTTTTCGTGACACACCAGAATACCATGAAATTGTGGATAAATTGTTAGCAGTAACAGATTTGGTTCTTTTAGATTTGAAAGAAATTAATCCTAAACAACATATTGTTGTGACACGTCAGCCAAATACTAATATTTTGGCATTTGCGCGTTATTTATCTGATAAGGGTATTCCTGTTTGGATTCGTCACGTTTTGGTACCTGGATTAACTGATTTTGATGATGATTTGGTTGAACTTGGTAAATTTGTCGCAACGTTGAAAAATGTGGATAAATTTGAAATTCTTCCTTATCATACCTTGGGTGAATTTAAATGGCATGAGCTTGGCATTCCATATACTTTGGAGGGCGTTAAACCTCCAACGAAGGAACGTGTGCAAAATGCCAAAGACCTGATGCATACAGAATCTTACACCGAATACATGAAACGGATTCATCAGTAAAAATATTGACATTAGCTTGAAACTTTGGTAAGCTCTAGCATAAGGTGGAATCTATGAACAGTTACAAAGTTTTAAAATTTGACGACGAATTCGTTTACTTGATGCAAGACGGAAAAATAAAAAAGCTTGCGCGTGATTTATTTGATTTTGACATAAAACTAGGAGACAAGGTTGACTATATTCAAGACGGGGACATTGTCCTTGTCTTGCCAAATCAAGATGAGGCGACTTTTGATTTAGATGATGACAAGTCTGTAAAATCTGGGCTATTACAAGGTATCTTGAACCTTTTTCTAGAAACATTGTCTATCCATAATAATGACCTAGGTAATCTGAAAAAGATTTTTTCTCAATTATTGGTGACACTTTTTATGGCTTGGAGTTTACTTGGTGTCATTGCGATTGAAATCTTACTCTTGATTGAATCACTTATTACCTTTATTTGGCGTTTGCTAGTCAAAGGTGTGAAGGGATTGCACATTGTGGATAATAGCCGAAAATACATGGCTTATCGCAAAGAACAAGAAGCTATCCGTAATCAAGAAAATCGTGAGGAGGAAGAACGCTTGTTGCGCTTAGCCTTAGAGCAAGAAAAAACGGCAAAAGCAGAAGCTGCCAAGGACGATTCTTCTGATAATGAAACACCTGATGTCAAAGAAACCAACAATGATTCCGCACAAAAAACAACAGAAAAAGACTAAAATAGAAGCATTTTTATCAGTAATTAACAATAATTAGTGATAAAGGTGCTCTTTTTGTGCTATTATTGCGATAAAAGCAGCTACTGACTTTGCTATCTCCCTTAAATTTTGCTAAAATAAGAATAAATAATTATTATGAGGTAGAAAACATGTCTAAAATTTTAGTTTTTGGTCACCAAAATCCAGACTCTGATGCTATCGGTTCATCAGTTGCTTATGCATATTTGAAACGTGAACTTGGTGTTGATGCTGAAGCTGTTGCTCTTGGAACACCTAATGAAGAAACAACTTTTGCTTTGAATTACTTTGGTGTAGAAGCACCACGTGTTGTTGAATCAGCAAAAGCTGAAGGGGCTGACCAAGTTATTTTGACAGACCACAACGAATTCCAACAATCAATCTCTGATATTCGTGACGTTGAAGTTATCGAAGTTGTTGATCACCACCGTGTTGCAAACTTTGAAACAGCTAACCCACTTTACATGCGTTTAGAACCAGTTGGTTCAGCTTCATCAATCGTTTACCGCCTATACAAAGAAAATAACGTTGTTATTCCTAAAGAAATGGCTGGTTTGCTTTTGTCTGGTTTGATTTCAGATACACTTCTTCTTAAATCACCAACAACTCACGCAACTGACTCAGCTGTTGCTGCTGACTTGGCAGAAATCGCAGGTGTAAACCTTGAAGAATATGGTTTGGCATTGCTTAAAGCTGGTACAAACTTGGCAACAAAATCTGCTGAAGAATTGATTGACATTGACGCTAAAACATTTGAACTTAACGGAAACCAAGTTCGTGTAGCACAAGTTAACACAGTTGATATTAACGAAGTTCTTGAACGCCAAGCAGAAATCGAAGCAGCTATTACAGCAGCAAATACTGCAAATGGTTACTCTGACTTTGTACTTATGATTACTGATATTCTTAACTCAAACTCAGAAATCTTGGCACTTGGTTCAAACATTGACAAAGTTGAAGCTGCCTTCAACTTCAAACTTGAAAACAACCACGCATTCCTTGCAGGTGCTGTTTCACGTAAAAAACAAGTTGTCCCACAATTAACAGAGAGCTTCAACGCTTAATTAATAAGGGATAATAAAAAAGCGACGTGAGTCGTCTAAAAATCTTAGAATTTTATATTAAAACTAAAGTGAGATAATTATTGTATCTCGCTTTTTTCTGGGTTTGTCCCATAATTTTTAACGTTTTTAGAAAGTTACTATAATCTATTCAGAGGAGCATTTGTTATGATATAATGAGTATAAAGCGAAAGAAAAATGAGGGATTATTATGAAAAAGCTTGTTTTACTAGGTACTATGATTTTATTATTGTCAGGGTGTTCTAAAAAGAGTGATAGTCGAAGTGTAAGTGGTAGTTGGAACACAAACTCGAGTGAGACGATTAGTTCTAGCAGTTCAACTGTATCACAGACAGAAAGTAATGAGGAAGTAACAAGTAATAATAATATTTATGACGTTGTACTAGAGAAACTTAGAAATGATACCAGTGAGAGCCCTGCGACACATTATGCTTATTATGATATTGATGGAAATGGACAGGATGAACTATTTTCTGGACGGTATTGGGAGTCTACGGGAACAATTGAATTCGCCGCTCTTTATTATGATAATAACGGTGTTGCTGATTATTTGGCACAAAGTTATGTTGCGTCAGCTGGTGGTTATAGAGAAGCTGCAAATATTTATACAGATGGAACGGTTATTACAGCTAAGTGGATGTCAACAGGAACAGAAATGGAAGATACCCAGTATCAACTGAGAGCAGACAATAACGGTGTTGATGTAATAAAAAATGCTAATGTACCTATTGGGAGAGATGTAGAGTTGTCGGATTACTTTGACATCAAGGGGAAAAAAGAGTTTGATTTTAGTATTTTGGATTGGCAACCTTTGGCATCAGAACAGACTTCTTCAGGTGATTTAAATATTGACCAGATACTTAATGGAGATTATACATCATTAGCAGGAACATGGAAAAATGGTAGAGGGCAAACTTTTGAATTTAGTGATGAAGGAATGCTTGAAGGAATGAATATTAGTTCGCCACGAGAAAGTTCTTATGGAACAGTTACCTTAGCATGTGGTGCAGCTAACGGTGTACCCGGTGGATTTGCTATTGAAGTTTACCCTACTGGTGTCAAAAATCCCAAAGGAGATCATTCGGATTCTTCCCAATCAAGGTTACTTGCTGGACAACAGCCTAATTTTTCTGCAGATGTATATTATTATCGAAAATAACATAACAAAAGCCAACCAATCGTTAATTTGATTGGTTGGCTTTTTATTTTTGGGATGTTATTCTTGCTCACGGATAAAGGTGAGGGTTTGGTCTTGGGATAATTCTGGTGAGAATTGGAAGCCGTCAAAGGTTAGGTGTTTGATTTGCTCAATGGTTTCCATTTGCTTTTCAGTCATTAGTGAGACCAAACGACCACGTCCTTTTTTAGAAATGGTTGAATGAACTTTTGGCTTTCCGTTTCTATTTTCCATAAAGACAATTTTAACCATGCGTTTGCGGATATTTGGAGAGAAAACTTGCTCAAATTCTGATGACAGTAGTGAAATGATGAGTTCGTCATCTTGGACTTCTTCGTCGTATTGTTGTCTCCAAAATTGTTTTAATGATGTGTTGTCAATCCTGAGATTTCCTTGAAAATCAAGGCGATGTGGTGCGATTAACGTCATGGGACTGATTAAACCGTATAAGGCAGTAGCGATACGAAGGTGGTTATCAAGATAATGTCGCTCCGCTTCGGTTACCTGAGTTCGTTTCATATACCGATACATGAGACCGTCATATAACAGCCATGCGGGATAGGTTTTGGCTTGTTTATCCGCTAGACGTTGCCAACGTGTCCATTCTTGGTCAGCTTTACTTGAATTGATTTTGTAGAAATTAGCCAAATTTTCGGCGGGGTATTCTTGTAAGGTTTTGAGCACTGCTTGGCTCTGGGCAGATAATGGTTGGCTTGGAAAAGCATCTTGGTTGGTATGTAATTCTTTGGCGTTAGGAATTAATATTTTCATACTGGCATTATAGCATAGACCTCAAAAATTCTTCAAAGATAAAAACTTATTAAAAAGTGAAGCTTATCTTCTTATAGCAGTCGTTCTTGTTTTTTGTTACAATAAAGCTATGAATATTCAAGAATTGCGAGCTGGCGATTTGCTTTTTATGTACGGAATTTCCGATATGTCGCAAGCTATCCAGAAAGCAACTGGACAATATAGCCACGTTGCTATTTATTTTGACTCAATGCTTTATCACGCCACCAAGGATAAAGGTGTCATTAAACAGCAGTTAAGGGAATTTTTGAAAACGAAGCAGCATAGGATTTTTGTTTACCGTTATCCTAGGATTAAGCTGATCAGGTTCAGGCAGCAGCGGAGCATTTGCTGGGCAGACCTTACAATCACAGTTTCTATCCAGATAATGGTTCTTATTATTGCTCACAATATATTGCGGATATTTTGCCGATTTTTGAAACGATTCCCATGCAGTTTGGTGATGACAAGCATACGATTTCTGAGTTTTGGCAGCAATATTATGATGAGCTTGGAGTGGCTGTTCCGCTAAATCAATCTGGGACCAACCCTAGTCAATTGGCACAGTCCGAGCATTTGCAGTATTTAGGAGAATTACATGATTAACATTTTTTATCCAGATAAATTAACCAGACAAGCTTTTTTTCAAGACTTGATTAATTTTCTTTGTCAAACAGATGATGTGACCTTACGCCAAATCAAGGCAAACTTTCCAGAAGTTCCGAAAATTGACCGTTTGATTGAGGAATACGTGCAAGCAGGCTACATTATTCGTGACAATAAACGCTATACGATTGGTTTTGACTTGCTTGATAGCCTAGAAAATGTTAGTTTAGACAGTCAACTTTTTGTAGATGACCAAAGTGCTATCTATGAGGACTTGATGGCTCTGACTTTTGAAACACGTTTGACAAATGAGGCTAATGATTTGGTGCTTGTTGAAAAAACAAGTATCGCTCGTAGTGAGTTAACCTTGTCAAATTATTTCTTCAAATTAGCAGATAATTTACCAATGTCTAAAGCGCAAGCACCTTTGTATGACTTGCTTGGAGACGTCAATCCACAATACGCTTTGAAATATATGACAACATTTTTGTTAAAATTTGGTCGTAAGGACGAAGTTGCCCAAAAACGCCCAGATATTTTTGTAGAAACGTTGGAAAAATTGGATTATATCCGAAAAAATGACCAAGGGAAGTACGAATTGAACATGCTTTTTGACAAAGAAAACTTGATTTTTACCAGTAAAGCTTAAAAAAACAGTCCAGTGGACTGGTTTTTCATGAGCCTGAAAATTAAAAATCGAGTTAAGTCCATTGGACAATTCACGTTGTTTTTATCATTAGATAGAGAAAATAAGGAGCTCCGATAACGGCAACGACAAGTCCTGTTGGAATTCCTGTGCCGACTAAGCAAACACGTCCAATTGTATCGGCGATTAAAAAGATAATCATTCCGATGAGCAGACTAGACGGAAGGCTGATGCGGTGGTCGCTTCCTAATAATTGGCGCGTGATGTGACCAGCAAGCAGACCGATAAATGTAATATTGCCCACAAGAACAACACTAAGCGCCGCCAAGGCAGTCGAGAGTATTAGTGTGTAGAGACGTTCTCGTTTTAGATTTAAACCTAAAGTGATAGCTGTTTCTTCGTTAAGGCTCATAATATTTAGTGCATAACTTTGACTGTAAGTTAGTAGCCAAGTGACTAATAGCAGCGGTGCTAAAATCATCAATGTCTGCCAATTGCCACCACTTACTTTTCCGCTTAGCCATGAGACGATATAATCCGTCTTACTCGTATCAAGGTTAGCAATGATTGAAATCATGATGCCTGAAAGCAATCTAGAAATCCCAACACCTGTAATGATAAGGCGTGTCGGACTAATCGGCTGATTTTTCTGACGTGAAACAAAATAAACAGTACAAATGGTCAGAATACCACCTAACATGGCTAAAAATGGCATAAGCGCAATCATCATGGAATTGGTAACATCCAAAAGCCCAACCATAATCGCAATCACGAGCCAGCTCCTGCATTTATTCCTAAAATACCTGAATCGGCTAAGGGATTTTTAGTGAGTGTTTGAAGCAACACACCTGACATGGCAAGCGAACCGCCACCGAGCATACAAGCCAAAATGCGTGGCAGTCTGATTTGCGTGACAATGAAAGACATGGTTGCATCTGATTTTCCTAAAAAGACCTTGCAAACCTCTAGAAGTGAGGAATTAGCATATCCTAGAGATAAGGATAGCAGGAAAATAAGACATAACAGAAAAATGAGAACACTGAAATGACAAGCTACTTTCTTTCCAGATGTCATAAATTTTCCCCCTTTCGCACCAACCACAGAAAGCATGGTAAGCCAACAATACTAACAACCGCACTAACTGGCGTTTCTGCTGGCGGATTGATTGTACGGCAAATCAAATCGACCCAAAGCATAAAAGTGCTCCCAGCAAATGCTGTTAAAGGAAGGATAATCCGATAATCTTTCGCCACAAACATTTTGATAAAATGAGGAATGATAAGCCCGACAAATGCAATGCTGCCAACAAGAGCCACGGCGCAGCCGATAAGATAACCACAATAGCAAGGAAAGTCATGGTCATGGCAAAAGTTCGTTGCCCCAGAGCTTTAGCAACTGTTTCATCAAGACTTAGAATGGTTAATTGACGCGCAAAAAGCTGCGCTAATAGCAATCCAAGGATAATAAAAGGCGCAATAATTCCCAACATTTTCCAATTTATTTGTGCTAAGCCACCAGATTGCCAACCGATAACTGCTTTTGACAAATCAAAATACAGCGTTATTGCCTGACCAAGTGATGAAAATAGGGTTGAAATCATAGCACCTGCTAAAATGAGTCGAAGTTGTTGGTATCCTTTTCGAGGATGATAAGCTATTCCAAATACTAAAATAGCAGCTAAAATCGCACCAAACAGACAAGTGATTAAAATCAAACTGTAATGCATACTACCAAAAATGGCATAACCTACAATCAAGCTAAACCAGCGCCAGCATTAATGCCAAGCAAACCAGGGTCAGCAATAGGATTACGAGTAACGCCTTGAATAATGCTACCAGCTTGTGCCATGGCAGCCCCAACTAAAATAGCAGCAATGGTTCTTGGAAGCCGCAAATCAAAAATCACATCTTGTAAGTTAGAATCAGTTAAAGGGTGTCTAAAAACACTCATTAATTGAGCATTAGAATAAGCTACCGCACCAAAGCGAAGGCTTAAATACCAACCAAGGATAAAAAGAAAACATAGGCTGAAAAAAAGAAGCCACGCTCTTAAACGTTTATTCTTTTGAAAAAGAAGGTACAGTTGTTTCATTGTCTTTCCCTTTCAGAGAAATCAGCGAAAACTGCCTAGCGTATGGATTGCAGGCAGTTCTCAGCTGGTAAATGAGTTTAACTATTAGCTTGCTCGATTGCTGATACAAAAGCATCCAGCTGTTTATCAAGCGACATTGGGTCTGAGAAGTAGAAGAGGCTTTCATCAACTTCTAAAACGTGATTATTTTTCACAGCAGAAATATTGTTCCAAACATCGCTTTCTTTTAGGGAAGCTGCCGCTTCTTTAGTGTCGTCACTAACATTAAGAACAACGTAGTCTCCGATATAATCTCCAAGAACTTCTTGTGAAATGCCAAACCAGCCAGCAGGGAAAACATCATCTTGGACTTTTTGTGGTGCAGCATAACCAAGCGAATCATAAATCAACTCACCACCACGTCCCCAGTTATTACCATAAAGGTAGATATCTTTGTCGTAAAAATCCATAACCGTAAAAGTCGTTGATGAATCAATGTATTGACTCAGTTCTTCTTTAGCTTCAGCAGTTTTAGTTTCCCAGTTATCAAGCCATTCTTGGGCTTCATCTTCTTTATCAAAAACTTTTCCGAGATTAGTCATCATTTCCAAATAATCACTTTTACCGTATTCAATGACTAAAACAGGAGCAATTGCTTTCAAATCATCAAGATTTTCATCTGTTGAAAAAGCGATGATAAGGTCTGGTTTTTGGGTAGCAATAGCTTCGGTATCATCTGATGTTAATTGGACAGCCTCAGCTAATTGATCACCAAAAGCAGGGCTATTTTTTTCTAAATCAAGTGAATAACTTGAAACATTGACACCGAGTTCTAATAAATAACCTGTGTATGAGTAGGCAAAATTAATGACCTTTTGAGGATTTTTAGGAATATCTCCTTCATAAGAAAATCCAGTAATTTTAGGCATGCTAGATAACTCGGTATTATCTGAAGTTGATGATGTATTATGGCAAGCAACGAGTAAAAATGTTGCTAGAAAAGTCGTTAAAACGGCGAAAAACTTTTTCATGTCTATTCTCCTAATAAAAATCTATGTTAGCTGATAAGTCAGCAAAATAGGACGATTGTGGATAGGGTCTTGAACGATATGGGCTTCGATATTAAAAATATCACGTAAAATGTCTGCTGTCATGATGTCTTGAACCTTACTGTGATATTTAATCGCGCCAGCTTTCATGGCAATCAATTCGTCAGAAAAACGTGCTGATAAGTTCAAATCGTGCAAAACCATAATAATAGTTTTCTGGGTATCTTGGTTAAGTTTTTGGAGTAATTCCAAGATTTCCAGCTGGTGGTTCATATCTAGATAAGTTGTTGGCTCGTCTAAAAAAATAGTATCTGTGTCTTGAGCTAAAGCCATAGCAATCCAAACACGTTGACGTTGACCACCTGAAAGCGAATCAACTTTTTCATTGGCAAATTCAACAACTTTGGTTATTTCCATTGCCCAGTTGATTTTTTCCTTGTCTGTGTCGCTTAAACTTCCCAAATAGTTTTGATGTGGAAAGCGACCGTATGAGACAAGCTCATAAACTGAAATCCCTTCAGTCGCTTCAAGCATTTGGGGGAGTAGTGCTAACTTTTTGGCAATTTCTTTAGTTGGTAAATGAGCAATTGCTTCTCCGTCAACAAATACTTGACCAGCTTTAAGGGCATGAATGCGTGTTAAAGCTTTTAATAAAGTTGATTTACCACAACCATTGGCACCGATAATTGTCGTGATTTTTTGTTTTGCTATGGTGACAGATAAGTCATTGATAATCACTTTATCATCGTAAGCTACTGAGATGTTTTCAGCGTAAATATCTGACATAATCGACCTCCTTTCAAAATGATTTTAGGGGAATTTTTCTTCCCAAAAACAAGTCCCTAAATCGAGAATTGTTTTTTTATTGTAACAAGAAAAAAGACCTCTGAAAAGCCTTTTTTTGAATATTTTTATATTATTTAAATATTTTTATTATTAATTAGAATTGTTCAAAATAATACTTGAAATCGTTCTAATTAAGGTAGCTTTTAGCGATATTCAAATCACCAGCATAAGCTGTGCGTTCACCATTTACGATTTGATAAGCATCAGCTCCTTTACCAGCGATAATAACGGCATCTGTTTCATTATTAGTGCGTGCCATAGCTTGTGAAATAGCCTTTTCACGGTCAACTTGAATGTCAAGTGGACGTGTCACTTGACTAGCAATTTCTTCGGCAATAGCTTGTGGGTCTTCGTAATTAGGGTCATCAGCTGTTAAGATAACGTGAAGATTTGGGTGAGCATTGATGACACGAGCAAAGTCAGCACGACGGCTTTCTCCCTTATTACCAGTTGCACCAAGAATCAGGTGAAGGTCGCCTTTTTGGTGTTCTTCAACGACAGATAACAGTTTTTCAAGACTGTCACCATTGTGCGCATAATCGACGAAGACTTTAGCACCATTAGTTTGCGTAATGACTTCCATGCGACCAGGGACACTTGTTTGGGCAATTCCTTTTTGAATATCAGCTAGACTTGTTCCCAAACGCAGACAAGCAAGACCAGCAGCAACCGCATTTTCTTGGTTAAATGAGCCAATGAGCTGAATATCATAATGTCCTGCTAGTTTGCCAGTCACATCAAAGTCAAAAGCTCTGCCATTTTCAATCGTATTATCAGAATCCTTGCCGTAAAAATCATGAGGAGTATTGGCAACTTGTTGTGCGACAACATTAAAATAATCCATACCTGCATTGACAACAACAGCTTTGCTATTTGCCATTAAAAGGCGTTTGTGGTAGAAATAATCTTCAAATGTTGGATGTTCAATCGGTCCAATATGGTCTGGGCTGATGTTGAGAAACGCTCCGACATCAAAAGTCAATCCATAAACACGTTCAACCAGATAAGCTTGACTAGAAACCTCCATGATAAGGTGTGTCATGCCATTTTGGACAGCTGTTGCCATCATTTTGAAAAGGTCAAGACTTTCAGGCGTTGTTAATTTTGATTTAAAGAAAGTTTTGCCGTCCAAAGTTGTGTTCATGGTTGAAAACATCGCAGGTCTGTGGCTTTGTTTCAAGATATTGTAGGCAAAATAAGCAGCGGTTGTTTTCCCTTTTGTTCCCGTAAAAGCAATGATTTTCAAATCATTTTCTGGATGACCATAAAATTCCATGGCGATTAAGCTCATGGCTTTTTTGATATCAGTAACGATAATCGCTGGAATATCAAGCTCATAATCAACTTGGCTAACATAGAAAGTCAAGCCATTTTCAATTGCTTGCTCAAGATACTCTTTTTTAAAGGTCGCACCTTTGGCAAAGAAAAGTGTTGATTTATCTGCTTCGCGACTATCAAAACTAATCTGAGAAAAACTTGGATTTTCTTTCCAATCTAAAGAATAGTGATTATGGAAAATAATTTCGCGAATTATGGTCATTTTTCAGAATGTCGAGGGTTTTTTCAAGTGTAATCATACTCTCTATTTTAGACTTAATGTCTTTGTTTTACAAGTCACAATCAAAAGTTTATAATAAAAAGTAACGCTTATTTTAAAAATTAGGAAGAATACTATGTCTGAAAACAAAACAAATATGACACAGCAGCAACAGATGGTGCGCGGGGCGGCATGGTTGACAGCGTCAAACTTTATTAGTCGCCTTTTGGGTGCTTTCTACATTATCCCTTGGTATGCTTGGATGGGGACTCACGGTGAGCAAGCCAATGCACTTTTTGGAATGGGCTATAATATTTACGCCGTTTTCCTACTCATCTCAACCGCGGGAATTCCTGTTGCCATTGCTAAACAGGTTTCGAAGTATAATACGTTAGGTCAAGAAGATACTAGTTATTATTTATTACGTAAAATTTTAAGATTGACCTTGGTATTGGGGCTTATTTTTGCGGCAATTATGTACATTGGCTCACCGATTCTAGCTGCTTGGAGTGGTGGCGGAGCTGATTTGGTTCGTGTTATGAAAAGTTTATCTTGGGCACTCTTGCTTTTCCCGTCAATGAGTGTTCTACGTGGCTTTTTCCAAGGATTTAATAATTTAAAACCTTATGCCATGAGCCAAATTGCAGAGCAAATTATCCGTGTTATTTGGATGCTTTTAACAGCTTTCATGATTATGAAAATTGGCTCTGGTGATTATGTTTCAGCCGTTGTTCAATCAACGTTTGCTGCTTTTATCGGAATGATTGCTAGTGTCCTCGTCCTCCTTTTCTTCCTTTGGCGCGAGGGTAAATTGCAAGCTATTTTCTCTGCAGGAAATAATGATGTTAATATTGATGCCAATGCGATTATCATTGAAACGATAAAAGAAGCTATTCCGTTTATCATTACAGGAGCAGCGATTCAACTCTTCCAGATTGTTGACCAGTTGTCATTTATCAACACAATGAAGTTGTTTACGTCGCATACGACCAAAGAATTGCAAATTTTATATGCTTATTTGTCAAGTAATCCAAATAAAGTAACGATGATTTTGATTTCTTTGGCTACTGCCATCGGTGGAGCTGGTATTCCCCTTTTGACAGAAAACTTTGTTAATAAAGACAAAAAAGCAGCAGCTCATTTGGTCATTAATAGTTTGCAAATGCTGTGTATGGTGCTTTTTCCAGCAATGCTTGGGGCGATTATTTTAGCACAGCCACTCTATACGCTTTTCTACGGTGCGCCAAATAGCACAGCCCTGTGGTTATTTGTAGGTGCCTTGCTGCAAGTGATTTTCTTAGCACTCTATAGCCTTTTAGCACCTATGCTTCAAGCCTTATTTGAAAATCGCAAAGCTATTCGATATTTTGGTTACGGTTTAATTATTAAGATTGTTTTGCAAATTCCGTTTATCTATTTCTTCCACGCTTATGGCCCACTTTTATCCACAGCCATTGGTTTAACAATACCGATTGTTCTGATGTATAAGCGCATTTATGAAGTGACACGCTTTAACCGTAAAGCTTTGTTGCGAGGAATTTTTCTTGTTAGTATTTTAACAGCTATGATGGGTGTTATTGTTGCTATAGCAACCGTTGGACTTCATTTTATTGTTAGCCCAACGACACGTGTTGGTAGTGTTGTTTATATTGTGCTTGTAGGTGCCTTAGGTGTTCTTGTTTACGGCTTCCTTGCCTAGTAACTCGTTTGCTTGATAAATTAATTGGTGGCAGAGCAAAAGCACTCCGCCAAAAACTACATTTAGAGCGATGAAAACAGTCCAGTGGACTAACTCGCTTCTTTATTTTTAAGCTCATGAAAAACAGTCCACTGGATTGACTCGCTTTCTTATTTCTGGGCTCGTGAAAAAAAACGTCCAAGGGACGTTTTTAGTTATAGTTTTTACTTATAGCTGATTATCAAGAAATAGAATAACGAAAAAGTCATGCATTTCAACGAATAAATGATAGAATAGTTTATAAATTTTAATAGACCAGATAGCTGGTAGTGATATGTTTTGAGGGGGAGACACCATGAAAAGTGATTGTAGATTGGCAACTATTTTAGCACATGCAGGAATAAAATCAGATGAAGCGACAGGAGCGTTAGCAGCACCTATTCATTTTTCCACAACTTATCAACACCCAGAGTTTGGAAAATCAACAGGTTTTGATTACACAAGAACGAAAAATCCAACACGCGCAACGCTTGAAAAGACACTTGCAGCGATTGAAAAAGCAGATTATGCACTTGCAACGTCATCTGGTATGAGTGCTATTGTTTTAGCCTTTGAAATTTTTCCTGTTAGAGCCAAAGTAGTTGCCGCACGTGACTTATATGGTGGCTCTTTCCGTTGGTTCAATGATAAAGAAAAAGAAGGGCGTTTTTCGTTTGAATACACCAATACAGAAGCAGAGCTTTTAGCAGCGATTTCTGATGACACGGATATTGTTTACATTGAGACCCCAACGAACCCACTAATGGTTGAATTTGACATTGAAAAAGTGGCGAATGCGGCTCATGCCAAGGGCGCTAAGCTTATTGTGGACAATACTTTTTACAGCCCAATTTATCAAAATCCAATTCCACTTGGAGCTGATATTGTTGTGCATTCAGCCACAAAATATTTGGCAGGACATAATGATGTCTTAGCAGGCGTTGTGATTACAAACGACAAAGAGACATATGACAAACTTTTCTACAATCTCAATACGACTGGTCCAACCTTATCACCATTTGATTCTTATATGTTGATGCGTGGGCTAAAAACCCTTAAACTTCGCATGGAAAAATCAACTGAAAATGCGCGTGAGATTGTTGCATTTTTGGAAAAATTACCTGCTGTTAAAGAAGTGCTTTATACGGGTAAAGGTGGCATGATTTCTTTCAGAGTGGTTGATGAAAGTAAGATTCCAGATATTATCAATAGCCTTGACATCATTACATTTGCAGAAAGTCTTGGTGGTGTGGAAAGTTTAATCACTTACCCGAGAACCCAAACACACGCAGACATTCCTGAAGAGGTTCGTTTATCTTACGGATTAACCAATGATTTATTGCGCCTATCTATTGGAATCGAAGATGTTGAAGATTTGATTGATGACCTAAAACACGCATTGGAGGCTTAGTATGGGAACATATGATTTTACAACGAGACCAAATCGTCTAACACATTTCACATATAAATGGCAGGCATCTGAAAATGACCCTGATTTGCTTCAACTTTGGGTTGCTGATATGGATTTTTTGCCTGTTCCAGAAATTAAAGAAGCGATTATAGATTATGGACAAGAACACATCTTTGGCTATAATTATTTTAAGGATTCTCTTTATCAATCAGTGATTGATTGGGAAAGAAAAGAACACGGCTACAACATCACCAAAGATGACATTTCTTTCATTGACGGTGTTGTTCCTGCATTTCAGTTGCTATTCAGGCCTTTACTGAAAAAGGCGATGCGGTGCTGATTAATTCGCCAGTTTATTATCCTTTTGCACGGACAATTCGCTTAAATGACCGTAAATTAGTGGAAAATTCTTTGATTATTAAGAATGGGCATTTTGAAATTGACTTTGACCAACTTGAGAAAGATATCGTTGATAATCAGGTAAAACTTTATGTTTTTTGTAGCCCACACAACCCTGGTGGACGTATCTGGTCAGCACAAGAATTACAAAAAATCGGTGAGCTTTGTGAAAAACATGGCGTTATATTGGCTTCAGATGAAATTCATCAAGATTTGGCGCTTTTTGGCAATAAGCATCATTCTTTCAACACAGTTGATGACCGTTTTAAAGAATTTACACTTATCCTGTCATCAGCTACGAAAACATTTAACATTGCTGGTACGAAAAACAGTTTTGCGATTATTCAAAATCCGAAACTTCGTAAGCAATTTAAACGTGTCCAACTGGCTAATAATCAACACGAAGTTCCGACTCTGGGAATGATTACGACGGAAACTGCCTTTACTTATGGCAAGCCATGGTTAGAAGAATTAAAAAAAGTTATCGAAGAAAATATTAATTACGTTGTGGATTATTTTGAAGAACATACCAAGATTAAGGTCATGAAGCCTGAGGGAACTTACCTTGTGTGGCTTGACTTTTCAGCCTATGACATTGAACAACCACAATTAGATGAAAAACTTCAAAAGGAAGCAAAAGTGGTGTTAAATGACGGCGCACATTTCGGAAAAGAAGGCAAAAGTTTTGCTCGTCTAAACGTTGCTGCACCACTAGAAACTGTAAAAGAAGCCAGCAAACGCATCGCTAGCGTCTTTGGAAAGTAAAGACATCAGTCCAATTGGCTGATGTTTTTTCATAAAACTGAGAATAATGACTAATTTTAAAAAAGTATGACATTCGTCATAATTAGTGAGCATATTTTGCCATTTTCTGCTATAATTGATAAGGTTAAACTAAATTCAGTATAAAAGGAGTACATCATGGGAAAATTCCAAGTTATCTCACACCCGCTTATCCAACACAAATTATCAATCTTGCGTCGCACAACAACTTCAACTAAAGATTTTCGTGAATTAGTTAACGAAATTGCAATGCTTATGGGTTATGAAGTGTTGCGCGACCTTCCACTCGAAGATGTTGAAATCGAAACACCGATTACAAAAACAACTCAAAAACAATTAGCTGGTAAAAAATTAGCAATTGTTCCTATTTTACGTGCTGGTATCGGTATGGTTGATGGTTTTCTTAGCCTTGTTCCAGCTGCTAAAGTTGGTCATATCGGAATGTATCGTGATGAAGAAACATTGCAACCTGTTGAATACCTTGTAAAATTACCAGAAGATATTGACCAACGACAAATTTTTGTGGTTGACCCAATGCTTGCAACAGGTGGTTCAGCTATTTTAGCCGTTGATTCTCTTAAAAAACGTGGCGCAGCTAACATTAAATTTGTTTGTCTCGTATCTGCACCAGAAGGTGTTAAAGCTCTCCAAGAAGCACACCCAGATATCGACATTTACACAGCCACTCTTGACGAAAAACTTAACGAACATGGTTACATCGTTCCAGGTCTTGGTGACGCTGGTGACCGACTATTCGGTACAAAATAAGGTTAAGTTGATTGCTTAACTATTAAAAAGAGCACCTCATTTGAAGTGCTCTTTTTAATATCTGCATGTTCTACTTTATTTTATTATCTAAAAAATGTAGAGTTTCAATTGATTTGTAGTGCAATGTAATGAAAGTCAATGTTTCAAAAATCACATAAAGTCAATGTTTCTACCGTCTATTGACGTGTAGTGAACCCCTATTTTACTTCAGGAAAAAGTCAATTATTAACGTTTTTTATTTGACCTTTTTTGACCAATTGACTATAATAGTTTCAGATTGATTATTAAAACCAGACATGGACTAAAAGGTGGTAGTCACCGTTTCAATTTGTCCGTGTAGCTTAATAAAGGAGAAAATATATGATTCCTGTAGTTATTGAACAAACGAGCCGTGGCGAACGCTCATACGATATTTATTCACGCCTTTTGAAAGACCGTATTATCATGTTGACTGGACCAGTTGAAGATAATATGGCTAACTCTATCATTGCCCAATTGTTGTTCCTTGATGCACAAGATAACACTAAAGATATTTACCTTTATGTTAATACTCCTGGTGGTTCAGTATCAGCAGGACTTGCCATTGTTGATACAATGAATTTCATTAAATCAGATGTTCAAACAATTGTTATGGGGATGGCAGCTTCAATGGGAACTGTTATTGCGTCATCAGGTGCAAAAGGTAAACGTTTCATGTTGCCAAATGCTGAATACATGATTCACCAACCAATGGGTGGTACTGGTGGCGGTACACAACAAACAGATATGGCAATTGCTGCCGAACACCTTTTGAAAACACGTCAAAACTTGGAACAAATTTTGGCTGACAACTCTGGTCAAACATTGGAAAAAGTTCACGCTGACGCCGAACGTGATAACTGGATGAGCGCACAAGAAACCCTCGAATACGGCTTCATCGACGAAATCATGGTAAACAACGAATTAAACTAATTGAAGATAATACTATATTAAGCCCACCTTTGGTGGGTTTTTTTGTTCTGAGCTGACCGAGGATACATTTAACGTTAATTGTGGTATAATCGTTTTATGTTGACAATTGATGAACAATTATTTGATATTGATGAGGCCATTGATGAGGTTGTCGCATCCTTCTTGAGTTGGAAAGTGTCAAAGACTATCGGAAAGCACGTGAGGTTTTCTTGGCAGATACTATGCTTCAGGAAAAAATTATGCATTTTCAAGCCTTGAAACAAAGCTATGAAGATGCTAAGCCGTATGCAGCTTTTCGACCAGAAGTTGCTGAAATGCGTCATCAACTTTTTAAGGAAAAAAGAGCCATTGACATCAACGAAAAAGTGAGTCAATTGCGACAAAGTGAAGTTGCTGTTCAAAAAATTTTAGCAGAACTATCACAAAAAATCTCATCAGCTATTTCATCTGATATTTTTGTAGATACAGGTTTGCCTTTGGCACCACATAAATCACACCATGGGAATTGTAGTAAAGGAGGACGGAAAAAGCATGTTTAAAAAACAGGAACGTCAGGGGATTATTGTTTATTTATACTATAATCGTGATGCTCGAAAATTAAATAAATATGGTGATGTTTTATACCATTCGCGTAAAATGCGATATCAGGTCTTGTATGTGAATAAAGAAGAAGCGGAAGATATTGCAAAAGAAATTTCAGAATTGAAATTTGTTAAAGAAGTATCATTATCACAGTTTGATAATATCGATAAAAATTTTGTAGGCAATTTAGCTCGTTTTTGATATAATATAATCTTGTATGACTAAGAAGTACGCAAAGAATATTGACAATTTTCTGATAATTCAGTATTCTCTGAAGTAACTTTTTATTAGAAATTTAAGGAGAGAAATTCTTATGCATAAAAAGATTGCGCTTACAGCGCTAACTTTTTTAGCCTCAATTGCTTTAGCAGCTTGTAGTAAGTCACCAGACGTCACTGCAAATGCCACAGGAACAACGATTGGTGACACCTTGAAAATTGGTGTTAACCTTGAATTGACTGGTGCAGTAGCTGCTTATGGTAATGCAGAAAATGACGGTATTAAACTTGCCGTTGAAGAGATTAATAAAGCTGGCGGTGTTGATGGTAAAAAAATCGAACTCGTTACGAAAGATAATAAATCTGAAAACGCGGAAGCTTCTACCGCAGCGACTAACTTGGCTATTCAAAGTCAAGTTAATGCATGATTGGTCCAGCCACTTCTGGTGCGGTTTCTGCCGCTAGTTTGAATGCCCAGAAAACAGGTGTTCCGTTGTTGACTCCAAGTGGCACACAGGATGATTTGACAGTGGATAGTGATGGCGTTAAAAAGTACGTTTTTCGTACGACTTTCCAAGACAGCTTCCAAGGTCAAGTTTTAGCACAGTACGCTTATAGCAATTTGAATGCTAAAAAGGTTGTTCTTTATTATGATAACTCAAGTGACTATGCTAAAGGGATTGCTGAGGAATTCCAAGAAAAATATCAAGGAGAGATTGTTGCAACAGCGACATTTGCTTCAGGGGATAAAGATTTCCAATCAGCCTTGACAAAATTCAAAAACTTGGATTATGATGCGATTGTAATGCCAGGTTATTATACAGAAACTGGTATCATTACAAAACAAGCGCGTGATATGGGGATCGAAGTTCCAATTTTGGGACCTGATGGATTCAATGATGATAGCTTTGCTGACTTGGCTGGTACAGCAAATACGCATGATGTTTATTACGTATCGGGTTATTCAACGAAAACAGCACTTTCAGATAAAGCAACAGAATTTATTGCAGCATATAAAGAAAAATACGGTTCAGAACCAAATATGTTTGCAGCGCTTGCTTATGACTCTGTTTATATGATTGCTAAAGCAGCAGAAGGTGCAGAAACTTCAATTGATATTGCTAATAACTTAGCAAATCTGACAGATTTTGAAGGTGTTACTGGTACAATGACTATCGATGAAGATCATAACCCAATCAAGACAGCTTTGATGGTTAAGATGAAAGATGGTGTTGAAGATTCAGCTGAAGCCGTGGAAATTACAGGAGATAACTAGAGGTCATTTTCCTTTAGCTTTATATCACATAACTAGAAAGTTTGGTATTATATGTTTTTAGAACAGCTCCCCCAACAACTGGTTAATGGTATTATTCTAGGAAGTATCTATGCGTTACTTGCTCTTGGGTATACCATGGTTTATGGGATTATTAAATTAATTAATTTTGCTCATGGCGATATTTATATGCTAGGTGCATTTATCGGTTACTATGCTATTAGTAGCCTTCACATGAATTTCTGGATTGCCCTCATTTTTACAATGATTGCAACAGCTTGCCTGGGAATGATTATTGAGTTTTTGGCTTATCGTCCATTACGTCATTCGACGCGTATTGCAGCCTTGATTACGGCGATTGGTGTGTCGTTCTTCCTTGAATATGGTATGGTTTTCTTGGTTGGCGCAAATACGCATTCATTCCCGCAAGCTATCGATATTGTTAGCTATAAGATTGGCTCTGTAACAGTGACAAACATTCAATTGTTGATTTTAATTGTTTCCCTTGCTTTGATGGTAGCTTTGCAATTAATCGTTAAGAAAACAAAAATGGGGAAAGCAATGCGTGCCGTATCTGTTGATAGCGATGCAGCTGAATTAATGGGAATTAACGTCAATTCAACAATTAGCTTCACATTTGCGCTCGGTTCAGCACTTGCAGGTGCCGCAGGTGTGTTAATCGGTCTTTACTATAACTCAATTGAACCATTAATGGGGATGACACCTGGTATTAAAGCCTTCGTTGCCGCTGTTCTGGGTGGTATCGGCATTATTCCAGGGGCAGCTTTAGGTGGATTTGTTATTGGTATTTTGGAAACTTTATCAATTTCGCTCAACCTTTCAAGTTATCGTGATGCCATTGTTTACGGTGTCTTAATTATCATTCTTTTGGTAAGACCTGCTGGTATTCTTGGCAAAAACGTGAAAGAGAAGGTGTAGAAAATGAAAAAGAATCTAAAAATCAATCTTTCTTGGCTTGCTTTGATTGTTGTTCTTTTTGGAATCTTAGAATTTCTAGCAACAACTAATATTTTGAACCTTTACTACATTCAAATTCTCATGGGGATTGGGATTAGTATTTTAATGGGACTTGGTACTAACCTTGTGCTCGGTTTCTCAGGACAATTCACACTTGGACAAGCTGGTTTATGGCAATCGGTGCTTATGCCACAGCGATTACCACACAACAAAATCCAACTTACGGTGGTTTCTATTTCTCAATGCTTGTTGGGATTGTGATTGCTGTTCTTGTAGCGCTTGTCTTTGGTATTCCAACACTTCGTTTGAAAGGTGACTACCTTGCGATTGCAACGCTTGGTATGGCTGAAATTATCCGTATTGTTATTGTCAATGGTGGCGATTTAACCAACGGTGCGGCTGGTTTGACAGGAATTTTGCCATACACAACATGGCCAGTTATCTTTATCTTTGTCGTTGCAATTACGATTTTGATTTTAAATTTCCTACGTTCATCTATTGGACGTCAAGTTATTTCTGTTCGTGAAGATGAGATTGCAGCAGAAGCAATGGGTGTCAACATCACAAGAATGAAAGTCTTGATTTTTGTAATGGGAGCTATCATTTCAGCTATTGCTGGCTCACTTTACGTTGGTTACATCGGAACAGTTGTACCAAAAGACTTTACTATCATGAAATCAATTGATTACTTGATTATTGCTGTTCTTGGTGGGCTAGGTTCTATCACAGGAACTATTCTAGCAGCCATTGTTTTAGGCATTCTTAACATGTTCTTACAAAACGTTTCAAACCTCCGTATGATTATCTATTCTTTGGCATTAATTTTGGTAATGATTTTCCGTCCAGGAGGACTTTTAGGAACAAAAGAATTCACATTATCACGTTTCTTTAATAAAACTAAGGGGGCAATCATTAATGGCACTTCTTGATGTTAAAAATTTAACCAAAAATTTCGGTGGTTTGACAGCCGTTGGTGATGTCACAATGCATTTAAATGAGGGAGAATTAGTTGGTCTTATTGGTCCAAACGGTGCTGGTAAAACAACACTTTTCAACCTTTTAACAGGTGTCTATGAACCAAGCGAAGGTTCAGTTTCTTTGGATGGCACATTGTTAAATAGCAAGAAACCTTATAAAATCGCATCACTTGGTCTTTCACGTACTTTCCAAAATATCCGTCTCTTTAAAGATATGACCGTTTTGGAAAATGTACTTGTTGGCATGGCTAATCAAAATAAATCGCATGTCTTTGCAAGCTTTCTTCGTTTGTCAAAATTCTATCAAAGCGAGGAAGAGTTGCGCCAAAAAGCTATGGATTTGTTAGCTATCTTTAATTTGGATGGAGATGCAGATACCCTAGCTAAAAATCTTCCTTACGGTCAGCAACGTCGTTTGGAAATTGTACGTGCCCTTGCCACTGAACCCAAAATTCTCTTTTTAGATGAACCTGCTGCTGGGATGAACCCACAAGAAACAGCAGAATTGACACAGTTAATTCGTCAAATCAAAGAAGAATTTGACATTACCATTATGCTTATCGAACACGATATGAGTCTTGTAATGGAAGTGACAGAACGTATTTACGTTCTTGAATATGGACGTTTAATTGCTCACGGTACACCTGATGAAATCAAAAATAATCAACGTGTTATTGAAGCTTATCTTGGAGGTGAAGGATAATGACAATGTTAAAAGTTGATAATTTATCAGTCCATTACGGCGTTATCCAAGCTGTAAAAGATGTTTCTTTTGAAGTCAATGAAGGAGAAGTTGTCACACTTATCGGTGCCAATGGTGCTGGTAAAACTTCTATTCTTCGTACGATTTCTGGTTTGGTTCGTCCAAGTGCTGGTAAAATCGAATTCTTAGGACAAGAAATTCAAAAAGAACCTGCTCGAAAAATCGTTGCTAGTGGCTTGTCACAGGTTCCTGAAGGACGTCATGTTTTCCCAGGCTTAACTGTGCTTGAAAACCTTGAATTGGGAGCTTTCTTGCGTAATGACCGTGAAGAAAATCAAAAGAATTTGAAGAAAGTTTTTGAACGCTTCCCACGACTTGAAGAACGTAAATCGCAAGATGCAGCCACACTTCAGGGGGTGAGCAACAGATGCTTGCTATGGGGCGTGCTTTGATGAGCCAACCCAAATTACTTCTTCTTGATGAACCGTCAATGGGCTTGCGCCAATTTTTATCCAAGAAATATTTGACATCATTCAAGATATTCAAAAACAAGGAACAACTGTCTTGTTGATTGAACAAAATGCCAATAAAGCGTTAGCAATTGCTGACCGCGGTTATGTTTTAGAAACAGGAAAAATTGTTCTTTCAGGAACAGGTAAAGAATTGTTAGAATCAGAAGAAGTCCGCAAGGCTTACCTCGGTGGCTAACAAACCGTTAACTGAATTTAGTATTTAACCAAGTCTAGGATAGCTGTTATCCTAGACTTTTTATCATTAACAACAGTCTCGTCTGCTTTATTTTCATTATTTTTTCAATCTTTGGTGAAACCGTTTGCGGTTTGTGGTATAATAATAACAAGAAAATAATGCGGAGAATTGTTATGGCAGTAAAAGATTTTATGACTAAAAAAGTTGTTTATGTGTCTCCTGATACAACAGTAGCACATGCGGCTGATATGATGAGAGAACAAGGCTTGCGTCGCTTGCCTGTTATCGAAAATGATAAGCTTGTCGGGATTGTTACCGAAAGAACAATGGCAGAAGCTAGTCCTTCAAAAGCAACGACTTTGTCAATTTATGAGATGAATTATTTGCTTAATAAAACTAAAATTCGTGACGTGATGATTCGCGATGTTGTGACGGTTTCACCGTACGCAAGTCTAGAAGATGCGATTTATACCATGATGAAAAATCGTGTTGGAATTGTTCCTGTTGTCGAAAGCGACCAAGTCTATGGTGTTATTACAGATAAAGACGTTTTCAAAGCTTTTCTTGAAATTTCTGGTTATGGCGAAGAAGGTGTTCGCGTGGTTATTTCGGCTGATGATACGGTTGGAACTTTGGCAAAAATTGTAGATACGATTTCAAACGACAATCTCAATATCAAACGTACCGTTGTTGCCACTCGTAAATCTGGGAAAGTCGCTATTGAAATCCAAATTGACGGTAAAGCTGATGTTGCAGATCTACGAGAAAAATTGCTTAACCAAGGCATTCAAGTTGATGCGATTGAATTAACAGAAGCAAAATCATTGGATTAAGTGCTAATTTAACTGAGAAAGCAGAATTTAGTTTCAAGCTAGGTTCTGTTTTTTTGAGCGACGAGACGGAAAGTTATGTCTATCAACTTTTTATGCTTGAATCCAATAAGTTAGCGAATTTGCTAGTGTTATTTTTGTCTGTTTTTTGTTAAAATAGAAGCATAGAAAGAATTTTAAGGAATTTTCATGAAAAACGGTATAATCATTTCATTTGAAGGTCCAGATGGTGCTGGAAAAACCACAGTTTTAGAACAAGTCCTTCCAGTTTTGCAAGAAAAGGGCTATGATATTATAACCACACGTGAACCTGGTGGTGTCGAAATTGCAGAGCGTATTCGTGATGTCATCTTAGATGTTAACCACGTTGCTATGGATAATAAGACAGAGTTGCTCTTGTATATGGCTGCAAGACGTCAACATTATGTTGAAAAGGTTCTGCCAGCTTTAGAGGCTGGTAAGGTGGTCTTGATTGATCGTTTTATTGATAGTTCAAGTGCTTACCAAGGTGCTGGACGTGGCTTGGATAAAGATATCATTAGGAGATTAAATGACTTTGCAACAGACGGTAGAAAACCAGATTTGACGCTTTATTTTGATGTTGAATCAGAAATTGGTTTAGCCAGAATTGCTAAAAATGCTGAGCGTGAAGTTAACCGACTTGATTTGGAAAAATTAGACATGCACAAGCGTGTTCGAGAAGGTTATTTAGCCTTGACTGAACAAGAAAAACGTATTGTGACTATTGATGCGTCACGTGAATTGGCAGAGGTCGTGTCAGAGACACTTCATACCATTCTTGAACAGTTAGCAAAAAATGAGTAGAGGGATTTAGATGGAATTAGAGCACTTGCAACCCCAACTTTTTAAAGAGTTTAATCAAATTTTGAAATCAGATAGGATGAACCACGCCTATCTTTTTTCAGGGGATTTTGCGAGCTTTGATTTTGCTCTTTACTTTGCTAAAAGTCGTTTTTGCGAAAACCTCCAAGATAGTTTGCCATGCGGGAAATGCCGTGAATGTCAGTTAATTGCGGAAAATGAATTTTCGGATGTTAAGGTTGTCAAACCAAGCGGGCAAGTCATCAAACTGATACGATTCGTGAATTGATGCGTGATTTCTCACGTTCAGGTTTTGAAGGCAAATCACAAGTTTTCATTATTCAAAATTGTGAAAAAATGCATGTTAATGCTGCAAATAGCCTTTTGAAATTCATTGAAGAACCACAAAGTTCTTCCTACATGATTTTGTTGACTAGTGATGAGAATAAAGTTTTACCGACGATTAAAAGTCGAACACAGATTTTCCGTTTTCCGAAAAATAAGCCACTGTTGATCGAGCAAGCTGAAAAAGCTGGAGTTTTGAAAATACAAGCAGAAATATTAGCAGAATTGTCAAAAACACCGGAGCACCTTGATGAAATGATGCAAGATAAAAAAGTATTGGATGTCATTCAAACTTGTGAGCGTTTTGTCACGGTTCTGTTTAAGGAAAAAATGCTGGCTTATTTAGAAACAGGGCGTTTGGTTCAAGTTGCTTTAGAAAAGTCTGACCAAGAACTTGTTTTTCAACTCTTGCCGCTATTTTTAGCAAAGCAATTTAATCAAAAAGAAAGTTTGGTTTATTTAGAAAAAAGTTTTAAGGCGCAACAAATGTGGAAAAGTAATGTGAGTTTCCAAAATGCGCTAGAATATATGGTGATTTCATGACAGAAGTATTGAGCGTAAAATACGAAGAAACAGGCAGTATTGTCTATGTTTTACCAAATAAAAAATATAACTCGGCGATTACGTCGTCGTCAAAAATAAAAAAGGGTGTCGTTTGGCGCAAGTTGTCACTAGCAACGAAGTCATTGATGAGGTCAAATTACCTGCTGAGATGGATTCTGTAACACGTCTTGCCAATGAAAAAGATAAACAAGCTTACCAAGAAAATATTGATTTAGCGAAGCGTTCGTTTTCAACGGTTAATGAGCTAATTTTAGCCAATGACCTAAAAATGAAAGTGATTGATATTATTTTCCCTTTGGAAAGAAGCTGTGTGCTTATCACGTTTTCAGCAGAAGAACGTGTTGATTTTCGTCAATTGCTACGTGATTTAGCAGGTCATTTCAAAACAAGAATCGAACTTCGTCAAATCAACAGCCGCGAAGAAGCTAAGGTTTATGGTGGTCTTGGACCGTGTGGTCGTGCCCTTTGTTGTTCAAGTTTTTTGGGAGAATTTCCACCTGTGTCTATTAAAATGGTCAAAAATCAAGGAATGTCACTCAGCACAGGAAAAACATCAGGTATCTGTGGGCGTTTGATGTGTTGTTTGAGTTTTGAAGATGACTTTTATAAAGCCTCTAAGAGGAAATTCCCTGATGTAGGAACGGAGATTGAAACAGTTGATGGCTTGGGAGTTATTGCAGGGATTGATGTGTTTTCTGATACCGTCAAAGTTCGTTTTCCAGAAAAACACACGCTCTTAACCTATGCTTTAGAGGAGGTCAAAGTACGTGGATAAAAAAGAATTATTTGATGCCTTTGATGGTTTTTCACAAAATTTAATGATTACCTTAGCTGAAATTGAAGCCATGAAAAAACAAGTGCAATCACTACTAGAGGAAAATACAGCTTTGCGTCTTGAAAATGATAAAATTCGCACACGTCTAGCTCAACTTGAGCAAGATACACCAGCTAAATCTTCTAAGCAAGGAAAACGATATATCGAAGGCATTTACCATGATGGTTTCCATATTTGCAATGATTATTATGGTCAACGTCGTGAAAACGATGAAGAATGTATGTTTTGTATGGAAGTTTTAGATAGGGAGTAACTGCCTATGAAAGTACAAAAAAGTTTTAAAAATCAGACAACCTATGGCCATCTGTATCTTGTTCCAACACCGATTGGCAATATGCAAGACATGACTTATCGTGCCGTGGAAATACTAAAAAATGCTGATTTTGTCTGTGCAGAAGACACTCGCAATACAGGGCTTTTGCTGAAACATTTTGACATTTCAGCCAAGCAAATTAGCTTTCATGAACACAATGCCTATGAAAAAATTCCTGAATTGATTGCTCTGATGAAAGAAGGAAAAATTTTGGCACAAGTGTCTGATGCTGGGATGCCTTCTATTTCTGACCCAGGTCATGATTTAGTAAAAGCAGCTATAGCTGAAGAGATTACTGTCGTTGCTATCCCAGGGGCTTCTGCTGGGATTACGGCGCTTATTGCGAGTGGCTTAGCACCGCAACCACATATTTTTTACGGTTTCTTGCCAAGAAAAGCTAAGCAGCAGAAGGAATTTTTTGAAGCTAAGAAGCAGTATCCTGAAACACAAATTTTTTATGAATCACCTTACCGTGTCGCAGATACATTGGACAATATGTTAGCAGTATATGGTGATAGAAAAATTGTTTTGGTTCGTGAGTTGACAAAGCTTTTTGAAGAATACCAGCGCGGATGCATCTCAGAAATTTTGGAATACATTGCCCAAAATCCTTTAAAAGGAGAGTGTTTAATCGTTGTATCTGGTCAAGATGAGATAGCGACATTAGAAGAAATATCAGAAAATATTAATCCAGCTGAACTCGTTGCTCAGTTAATCGAAGCTGGGGACAAGCCAAATCAAGCCATTAAAAAAATTGCTAAAACTTACGGCTTAAACCGTCAAGAAGTTTACAATGCTTATCATCAACTTTAAACATTACTAATCAGCTGAGACAACTACCGATGATTATGGAATTATCATCGGTAGTTTTTTGTCTTGTAAACTCCTTTTACTTATATTTTATAATTTTATGTAAGAAAACATAACAAGGATAGTTGTATCAAAATTAGCGACTTTGCTAACATTTCTATGTCAAGTTATAGAATCAATAAAATGAGTATTATCAAAGGAAGAATATTGTTTTTAAATGTAGAAGAAGACTGACGTTTTATGTTATAAATACAGAAAATTTAGAAAATTCAACAAAAAATACTTTACTCTGCTCAAAAATAATGTTATATTATCTAACATAAAATATCGCAACACTTGTTGTAGTATTTTAGAAAGTCGACTTTAAGGTTTAAAGTCTTAGAATATAAAAGGAGTTTTTGATATGGATGCAGGAAGTATAGCTTTTATGATTATCTGTGCTAGCCTAGTCTTTTTGATGACACCAGGTTTAGCATTCTTCTATGGTGGTTTAGGGAGACGCAAAAATGTCATTAATACAATGATGATGTGTGTAATTCCAATTGCTGTTGCTTCAGTAATGTGGATGATTTGTGGGTATTCCCTTTCATTTGGTGGTGATGGAAGCCTAATTGGTAATTTCTCGCATCTCTTTTTCAACGGTGTTAGCGAAACAGCCAGCACACGTGGTTTAGAAATTCCTGATGCGTTATTCGCAGCGTTCCAAATGATGTTTCCAATCATTACGGTTGCCATTTTAACAGGAGCGGCAGCAGGACGTATGCGTTTTACACCTTTGATTATTTTCATCATTTTCTGGCTTCTCTTGGTTTATTTCCCATTTGCTCATATGGTCTGGGATGAAGGGCTTTTGGCTCAATGGGGAACGATTGATTTTGCTGGTGGTGATGTTGTTCATATTACCTCTGGGGTTTCAGGTTTGGTTTTGGCATTGGTACTTGGAAAACGTCGAGATTATAACCGTTTAGAATACCGTCCGCATAACGTACCATTTGTTTTCCTTGGTGCAGGTCTTCTCTGGTTTGGTTGGTTTGGATTCAATGCTGGTTCTGCCCTTGCAGCAGACGGGCTTGCAGTCCATGCCTTTGTCACAACACACATTTCAGCAGCGGCAGCTATGTTGTCTTGGTTGATTGTTGAAAAAGTGTTAACTGGAAAATTCTCACTTGTCGGTGCTTCAACAGGATTGGTAGCAGGGCTTGTCGCTATCACGCCAGGAGCGGGTTTTGTTTCAACTTGGAGTTCTCTTCTCATCGGTTTTTGCGTTAGCCCAGTTTGTTATTTTGCGATTTCAGTTCTTAAAAGTAAATTCAGTTATGATGATGCTTTAGATGCCTTTGGTTGTCATGGTATCGGAGGGATCTTTGGTGGTTTGGTAACGGGACTTTTCACTACACCAGAACTCGCTCTTGACGGAAATAATATCGGCTTAATCTATGGTAATGCGCATTTATTCCTAGTAACAATAGCAGCTATCATTTTTACAATTATTTGGTCAGCAGTAGCAACTTTTGTTATTATAAAAGTGATTTCAATGTTTACAAGCATTCGTGTTGAAGATCGTGCGGAAGCTATTGGTCTTGATGATAGTGAGCATGAAGAAACAGCATACCCAACATTCATGGGACTTGATTCATGATTGAAGATAGGTGTTTTGTTAGAAATCTGAGTTAAATAGCAACGTTTAGAAAGAGAGTGTATTATGAAAAAAATAGAGGCGATTATCCGTTCAGACCGTTTGGAAGATCTCAAAGATGCCTTGTCTAAAGCAGGATTTACCAAGGGAATGACAGTCAGTCAAGTGCTTGGTTATGGAAACCAACGCGGTTTTGCAGAATATGTTCGTGGTCAAAAGATTGTGCCAACTTTGCTAGCAAAAGTAAAGGTTGAAATTGTGACACATGATGCGGTAGTTGATGAAATTGTGGATATTATCTGCAAAGCTGTTCGTACAGGTGAAGTTGGAGATGGTAAAATTTTTATTCTTCCGATTGAAGAAGTTGTTCGTATTCGGACAGGAGAACGAGGTGGTGATGCCGTTTAAGTTTTAAAATCTCCGAAGTTTAGTCAAGCAAAAATAGTGGTAGAAAACCTGAATTCTTAAAGGATTCGGTTTTTTTGATATAAAAAAGGGAGTGAGACAGAAATCGGTAATTTTGAAAAAATTCGATTTCGTTATCTCACCCCCGTATGGCTCGAAAGATTTGTGGAATCTTTCAAGGTGGGAAAAGAAGTCAAGCGTAGCTTGATGTCAAAAAAGGGTTGTAAAAGCTGATTTATCAGCATGTTAGAACCCACTCAACAGC
>ENA-OQIC01000019-OQIC01000019.1-human-gut-metagenome-genome-assembly--contig:-NODE-19-length-61070-cov-2.699949_pt1 | contig 61070 bp, 73 predicted proteins | sample MGYA00242572_ERZ504736 | MGnify/ENA primary metagenome ERZ504736 (study PRJEB26092, sample SAMD00036201) | human gut metagenome | host: Homo sapiens | study: EMG produced TPA metagenomics assembly of...
TTGTGTAAAGTCTAATTCCTGTTTACCACGTCGACAATAAACGCTGATAAAAGTGGTGTGTCCCGCGTTCACGTGAAACACGGGACACACTTTTACTCACTTCTTTTTCTTTTTACGGCTCGGCTGCTGACGCTGGTAGCCGCTCTTTTCCTTCACTTCGGCGGCTTCCTTGGCCTTCTGCAGCGCCTCTTCCTCGAGGGATGGCAGACCGGCCTTGGCTCGGCGGGCGTTCTCATGAACATGATCACGCTTTTCCTTCGCTTCGGCGGCCGGAGATCCCGGAGTCGGGAAGACGTGGATCTGCCAGATGGAACGCAACAGATTGCAGATGTTGTTGGTGAGCCAGTACACCAGCACAGCGAACGGCATGGCAATACCGGAGAAAATGTACATGATCGGGAACATCCACAACATCATCTTCTGCATCATTTCGGTCTGCTTGTTTGCCGCAGACTGAGCCATGTTACGCTTCATGCTGTTGTACTGCATGAACCACAGGCAGAAGCACATCAATGCAACGAAGATGGCGATAACTACTTTGCCATGCACGGCGGCGGTCGTGAAGTTATCAGCCACGTTCACACCGAACACTGTGGTGGACGTGAACTGCTTGGCTGTGGCGATGTCGAAAGCGCCAAGACCCTGTCCGTCCCTGAATTTGCCGCGTGCGATGTACGGAATGGCTGACAGCGTATAGAACATGCACATGAATACGGGACCCTGCACGAACATAGGGAGCATGGAAGTGCAGCCACCCATCGGGTTCGCATCATTGTCCTGGTAGAGCTTCATCATCTCGCGCTGCATGGCTTCCTTGCTGGCGGGATCGTTCTTGCCCTTGTATTTGTTTTGGATACGCTGCATCTTTGGCTGCAGGACGGTCATCTGGGCCTGCATCTTGCGCATACCCTTCATGGACTTGTAGAACAGCGGAAAAACGCATGCCTGGACCACAAGTACTAGGAATACGATGGACATGACCCACGAGAAACCGATCTCGTTCATGCCCAGCATCACCAGGAACTTATGGAATACGGCCATGATCTGCGTCATGAGCCACTCGACGGGATACAGGAGCTTATACAGCCAGCCCCAGAAACCGCTGTCGAGGAGGAATTGATTTTGATTCATTACAGGCCAGTCTCCTTATCGCCTATAGGTTTTTCTACGTTCAGAGGCGTGAGCGAGGTTCCTCGTGTGCCTTCGACCACGAACATCTGTAAACAAGGAATAAAGCTGCGGAACGTCGTCAATTCCCCCACGGTTCCACTGATTGCAGCGAAGAAGGCGCAATAACGCAAGAAGGCCACCCTTAAGGCGGCCAAATCGTTCAATCGCCTGAATCGCGTAATTGGAACAACTTGGATAATATCTGCAGCAAGGCGCGGTATTCGCGGAAATATGACGTTGGTACCAGCGAATGGCACGAATCATCCAATTTCCGTTACGACCGGCGTTCATTACCGACGCACGGCCTTACGATTCACCGCTTCAAAACATGCTGCGATCTGCTGTTCCAACGATAGAAAATCGGCATGCGCAGCACTTGGCTTGGCACGCAACACGATATCGCAGGATTCAGGTAAGGCAGATTCGTACTTCGTGCAAGCACGCGGAAACGACGCTTGACGCATTACGCGTCACAGCGTTGCCGACAGCCTTGGAAACGGCCAAACCGACACGTCGGCCCCGCATCGCCGCAGAATCGTCGATAATGGCATCGTCGTGCACCAAATAATGCACGACGATGTCTTCTCGCGATACCCTACGACGCGTTTGAGCACCGCGACGAAATCGCGATGGCTTTTCAGCCGTTCCACCGCTCTATGCCGTTAAATCAGGCAGCGAGGGACTTGCGGCCCTTGGCGCGGCGACGGTTGATCAGAGCGCGGCCTGCGCGGGTGCGCATGCGCTGACGGAAACCGTGCTTCATGTGACGACGACGGTTGTTCGGCTGGAATGTCCTCTTCATAATTAATGCTCCCGGTGTTTTTTGCCATGCCAAGGCACGGCTCCTCATGAGTCAAGCTCTACTAAGTTACTCTGACCCCTGAACAGAGATGAATGCGCATATCAAATCCTTCACATTTTCATGGGGATTCTCCCCACAAAACAATCCACAGAAACGTTGATATGTCGCCAAACTCCCCACAAAAGTTATCCACAAACTACAATGATGTTATTCACAATTCAGTCTTTTCAACACGCTTACCGGTGGATAACTTGGGGAAAAGAGAGTACAAATAAACAGTTGCACACTTGGAAAAAGTCTGTCGAGAAAGGGGAATCCGTGGCCGACACGACAACTGACCCTCTCGAGCAGGCTCGGGGAGTCTGGTCCGACGCGCTGGCGTTGTTGCACCAGAATCCGGCGCTGTCCATCCGAGATAAAAGCTGGCTGGAAAACGTTTTTCCCGAAGGCATGTGGGTCCTACCATTGTCTTATGCGTGCCAAGCGCGGCCGCACAGCAGACGTTGCAGAACGAATTGAACCAGCCCCTGCTGGAAGCCTTGCGGGAAGCCGCCGAACAGGATATTTTCCCCGCATTCAAGATTGTGGAAAAAAAGGAACCGGCCCAACCTGCCGTCGAGGAATACCCCCACTTCTCCCCCGCGCCACATGCGGAGGAAACCACGCAGGGGCAGCTGCCGATTCCGGTTGTTATGCCGCCGGAGCGCCACAACAACTTCCAACGCGGCCAAAACAGGCCTCTGCTGGATCCTAAGACCCATTTGAATAAGAACGCCACGTTCGACACCTTCGTTCCTGGCGATTCCAATCGTTTCGCACGTACCGTCGCGTTGGCCGTCGCGGAAGGTTCCGGTCACGATTTCAACCCGCTTTGTATTTACGGCGGATCAGGATTGGGTAAAACCCACTTGCTGAACGCCATCGGCAATTACGCACTGGTCAAGGATCCCACGCTGAAAGTCCGTTATGTGACCAGTGAGGAATTCACCAACGAATTCATCGAAGCGTTGGGTGACACCAACCAGAATTCCGGTCAAATCAAGGAATTCAACCGTCGCTACCGCGAAGTCGACGTGCTGCTCATCGACGATATTCAATTTCTGAGCGGCAAGGACGCGACGCTTGAACAGTTCTTCCATACATTCAATACCCTGCATCAGGCGAACAAGCGCATTGTGATCGCATCCGATGTGCCTCCGAAGGATCTGCAGGGATTCAACGAACGTCTGATCTCCCGTTTCGAATCCGGCCTGACCGTTGACGTCAAGCCGCCGGATCTGGAGACGCGCATCGCCATTCTGCGCATGATCGCCCACGGCACCAACGTTCAGGACGATGTGCTCAACCTCATCGCGGAGCGGTTCACCGAGAATATTCGCGAGCTGGAAGGCGCGCTGAACCGCGTGACCGCCATGGCATCGCTGAGCGGCCAGCCGGTGACCCGCGCGTGGCGGAACAGACGTTGCAGGACTTTTTCTCGACCGATGTGGAGATCAAGCCCACCGACATCATCACCCAGGTGGCCAAGTACTTCTACATTACGTTCGATGACATTGTCGGACGTTCGCGTACGAAGAAGATCGCGCTGGCGCGTCAGATCGCCATGTATTTGGTGCGTGAGCTCACCAGCATGAGCCTGAACGACATCGGCCAGGTGTTTGGCGGCAAGGACCACACCACGGTGATGCATGCATACACCCGCATCAGCGACGAGATGCAGGAAAAGCAGGAGATCTACAACTACGTGACGGAACTGACCCTGCAGCTCAAGCAGCGTTCCGGCGAAAAATAACGTTTTCTATGCGACTTTGCGCGTTTGCATGTGTTTTCGTGCGTCTCAAAAAAACGATTTTAGGCGTTTTCTGCCTTTCTCAGGCGATTTTCACAAGCCAAGTATGAGTATCAGTAAATTCTTTATCAGCTGTTTTACCGACCATCCTGACACGCCGGCCTGTGGAAGATTTTTATTGAAGTTATCCACATGGTTATACACAAATCAATGATTTCCCGGTGGAAAACCCGTTGGAAACGCCAGAATCGCCGGTGGATGAATTGTGGACTATCCACATGGTTTTGTGGATAACTTTTTCAAAGCGACGAGGCTGTGGATAACCCGATGATTTGTCCACACTTCGTCCAAAAGTTATCCACAAGCAATGAGAGGTTGCGAGCCATTGCAAAACGTGGGGTCTGAGCACTTACCCACATTATCCACAGGCCTTATTATGACGAATGTAGGTTGTTATAAGAAATTCATCATCGTCGTCATAAGTGGGAATTCCCCACGCTTCGTCAAACGCCGACAGTCTCGCTAGAATGACTTATGGACCGAACGAAACGAGGAAACTAGCCATGAAAGTTGAAGTCAATTCCCAAGCGCTGGCAGACGCAGTAGCCTGGACCACTCGCGTGATCGACGCTCGTCCTGCATCCCCCATTTTGGCAGGCATTCGCTTGGAGCCATCGACGGCACCCTCCAGCTTTCCGCCTTCAATTACGCCATTTCCGCACGCCACCATATCGAAGCAGGCGTTGATGAAAGCGGATCCATTCTGGTGCTCGGCAAGCTGCTGGCAGATATCACCAAGTCGCTTCCCGCCGCGAAAACCTACCTGTCCACTGACGGATCCACACTGACCATCACGTCGGGCAAGTCCACCTTCACCATGCAGCTCATGCCGGATAACGAATATCCGGATCTGCCGGTGGTTCCCGCCAAACTGGGGCAGGTGGACGCCCAAACCTTCGCACAGGCCGTCGCCCAGGCGTCCGTCGCCGTTTCCCGCGAGGAGAACCGTCCGGTACTGACCGGCATTCGTGTGCAGTTCCAAGGCGACAAGGTGATCATGAGCTCCACCGACCGATTCCGCTTGTCGCGTTCGAGCTTCACCTGGACGCCGGAAAACCCGGACATCAACACCACCGCACTCGTGCGCGGCGCACTGTTGCGCGATGTGGCCCGTTCCTTGGACGAGCATCAAAACATCGTCGTGGATTTCGATCCGGAGAATCCGTCGCTGCTGGGCTTTGAGAACGCCGGACGCGTATCCACCTCGCAGCTGATCGACGGCGAATTCCCCGCGGTGGACCGCCTGTACGCTGACGAATACCCGATTCATGCGGTCATCAACAAGCAGGATCTCATCAGCGCCATCAAGCGCGTGTCCCTCGTGGCCGAACGCAACGCTCCGATCCGCATGGCCTTCACCAGCCAGGAACTCACGCTGACCGCAGGCTCGGTGGATGAAGCCCAAGCCAAGGAGATCCTCGACATCGACATGGATGGCGAAGACATCACCGTGGCCTTCAATCCCGCCTACCTGATCGAAGGCCTGAGCGCCATCAGCGAGCCGTTCGTACGCATGAAGATGACCACCGCGGTCAAGCCGGTGGAATTCAACGGCCAGCAGGAATCGAATTCCGAAGAATCCATGGACTACCGCTACCTGCTCGTGCCGATGCGCTTCAACAGCTGAACTAAGCTGACCTACACGAAAACGCGGATACATCGCAAAATAGGGCTGAACATGGCTGTTATTGCCAGTTCAGCCCATTTGCATGATTAATTGCGATTATTTACGTAAGAAATTCGCACTATCTCAAGGATCTTGCATGTATATTTCCCGACTGGCACTCGACCACTACCGATCGTGGGAACATTGCGTGCTCGATTTCAAACCGGGAATCAACATTCTGCAAGGTGCCAACGGACTCGGCAAAACCAATATCGTGGAAGCCATCGAAGTGCTTTCCACAGGATCCAGCCATCGCGCGTCATCATCACTGCCATTAATCGAAAAGGGTGCACGTCGGCCACCATCCGAGCCAACGTGGAAGACGGTGAAACGCAGCACACCTACGAGGCGACCATCGTGGCACGGGGTGCTAACCGAGCGCGCATTGACGGCGGAAAATCTCAATATATGAGGGATCTCATCGGGCGCACGCCCTCCGTCTCCTTTACCCCCGAAGATCAACGTCTGGTAGCAGGGGATCCCGCAACCCGACGCAACTTCATCAACCAGGCCGCGTCTCTGCTGCTCCCCCACTATGCGCAGACCCTGCAACAGTTCACGCACGTGGCGAAACAGCGCACGGCACTGCTCAAACAACTCGGCGACGGCACGAATCTCGACCCGCAATACGGCCAGCAGGCGGTCTTAAGCGGGCTGGAAATCTGGACGGGGCAATTCATCGACCTCGGCATGCAGCTGACGCGGGACCGCAACAACGTGATCTCACGCTTGGAAGAGCCTTTTGCGCGGATCTACGCGTCTTTGGCGGGAGATGACGAACGGGCGGCGCTCGCCTACGAGCCGTCCTTCGACGAAGTGATGCTGTTCGACGATCCGGCCGCGGAGATCAGCCGCCATTTCCAACGCATCTACCCCGGCGAAGTGGCGCGCGGGCAGAATCTGATCGGTCCGCATCGCGACGACCTGACTTTGCTGCTCAACGATATGAACGCACGCGAATTCGCGTCCAACGGTGAGATGTGGACCATGGCTTTGGCGTTGAAAATGGCGCTATATGAGGCGGTTTCCGCACATTTTGAAAGCAAGCCAATCGTGATTCTCGATGATGTGTTCGCACAGCTTGACGAGGCCCGTCGTGGCAGATCCTCGATTTTGCGATGCGGCAGGACCAGGTGCTGATCACCGTCGCCGCGGCAAGCGATATTCCGCGCATGGATGCTGGGCGCTTTCACGCGGACGCGCATGTGATCGACGTGGCCGCGTTGCGCAGGCAATCGCAAGATGGACAGCATGACGATTTGACGGCGATGATGGCGCAACTTGTCGCGGGACGGGAATCTGCAACGCAATCGTCTGCAGCGCAACAGTCGGTGAATCGACAGGAGCAGCGCTGATGCCGAATCCTCCAATCTGCGAAACATTGCATCTCGACCAACGCAAGTTGCCCGCCGAAGTATTCGAACGTATCAGCCGACGTGCGGCCGATATAAGGAACGTGAGGAACGTGCGCGGCAGGCGTGGGAGAATTTCGGCAAACCCGGACGCGACCCGCAGACGGTCGGCAATATTTTCAACGTGATCGCAACGCAAGGTTCTTGGACGCCGCATCTGAAAATCGCGCAGATGCAGAATCATTGGGATCAGGTGGTCGGCGTCGAAAACGCGCGCCACTCCTACCCCGTCGACCTGCGCGACGGCATTCTGACGATCCGATGCGACAGCCCCGCATGGACACCACCTTGACGTACATGATTCCGCTGCTGACCGACACCATTCGCCGTAGGCTCGAGGGGCTGACCATCAACGAGGTGCGCGTCACCGGCCCGCAACAACAGGGATTCAGCCGAGGACGAATGACACGAAGGCCGCGATATTAGCGCGACACCACGTGCTATCAGACGTTCGTTGAAGGCGCTTCGTCGAAGAATTCCCCCTGCGACGCTTCCAAGCGGGCCGTTCGCAACGGTCGAATGTTGTTTTCCGAAAGCGAAAAAACAGGGGTAAACGGCTGGATTTCAAGGATAAATGCCTCTGGCGCTCTGTCCCCCTCCATGAGTAGAATATCAAGCAGTGTATGTAAACGCCTAGAAGGGGCCTTTATTTGCGTTCTAGGTGGTATCACCTGCGTGAATGACCCTCATTGGCGGGAAAAATGCAGGAAGGAATCTCTGTGGCAGACCTTGATGCGGATTCGCTGAACGAATCAGCTGAAAACACGCAGGAAGATCAGATCCAGAACGATCAGTCGAAGATGCGCAGCTCGATGACACCTTGGCTCCGGAGCATTACGACGCTTCCGATCTGAGGGTTCTGGAAGGCCTTGAGGCGGTGCGAATCCGCCCGGGCATGTACATCGGCTCCACCGGCCCCCGAGGCTTGCACCACCTGGTGTACGAGATCGTCGACAACTCCGTCGATGAGGCGCTGGCAGGCTACGCTTCGCACATCGAAGTGACGATTCTGCCGGACGGCGGCGTGCGCGTGGTGGATGACGGCCGAGGCATTCCGGTCGACGAAGTGCCGGGCGAAGGCGTTTCCGGCGTGGAAACCGTGATGACCAAGCTGCATGCCGGCGGCAAGTTCGGTGGCGGCGGCTATGCGGTTTCCGGCGGTCTGCACGGCGTGGGCATCTCCGTGGTGAACGCGCTGTCGACCCGCGTCGACATCGAAGTGCGCCGACAGGGCTTCCACTGGACCCAGACCTACATCGACCAGAAGCCGACCGCACGTCTTGCCAAGGGCGAGCCGATGGGCGAAGACGAGTCCACCGGCACTTCCGTGACCTTCTGGGCAGACGGCGCGATCTTCGAAACCACCACCTACGATTTCGAGACCCTGCGCAACCGCTTCCAGCAGATGGCGTTCCTCAACAAGGGCTGAAACTGTCCCTGACCGATTTGCGCGAACCGGATCAGGCCGGAGACGAAGTCGCGGGCGAAAGCGACGACAATGCCGAACCGAAGCATCAGACGGTCACCTACCAATACAACGACGGCATCAAGGATTATGTCGATTACTTGGTGAAGTCCCGCAAGGCAACCCCCGTCGAACCGGACGTGATCGATTTCGAAGCGGAAGACTGAAAATCGGCATTTCCGCGGAAATCGCCATGCAATGGACCACCGCATACTCCGAAGCGGTGCACACCTTCGCCAACACCATCTCCACCACCGAAGGCGGTACCCACGAAGAAGGCTTCCGCGCCGCGCTGACCTCGCTCGTCAACCGTTACGCACGTGAAAAGAACATCCTCAAAGACAAGGATGAGAACCTCTCCGGCGACGACGTGCGCGAAGGCCTGACCGCAGTGGTGTCGGTGAAACTCACCACCCGCAGTTCGAAGGCCAGACCAAGACCAAGCTCGGCAATTCCGAAGCGAAAACCTTCGTACAGCGTGTGATGACCGACAAGCTCGGCGACTGGTTCGATTCGCATCCAAGCGAGGCCAAGAACATCATCCAGAAGGCCATTGAAGCCTCCCGTGCGCGTCTTGCAGCCAAGAAGGCACGTGAGAATACCCGCCGCAAGTCAATCTTCGAATCCGCGGCATGCCAGACAAACTGAAGGATTGCCAGTCCAACAATCCTGAAGAATGCGAACTGTTCATCGTGGAGGGCGACTCCGCAGGCGGCTCCGCAATTCAGGGACGCAACCCGATCACGCAGGCCATCCTGCCGCTGCGAGGCAAAATCCTTAACACCGAGCGTGCAAGCCTCGACCGCATGATGAAGTCCGAAACCATCGAATCGCTGATCACCGCGGTCGGCGGCGGCTATGGCGAGGATTTCGACCTGAACAAAGTCCGCTACCACAAGGTCATCATCATGCCGATGCCGATGTGGACGGCGCGCATATCGCAACCCTGAATCTGACGCTGTTCTTCCGCTACATGCGCCCGATGATCACCGCTGGTTACGTGTATGTGGCCATGCCGCCGCTGTACCGACTCAAGTGGACCAAAGGCGCGCACGACTTCGTGTACACCGACGCCGAACGCGACCGCGTGCTCGCCGAAGGCAAGTCCGCCGGCCGTCAGCTGCCGAAGGGCGAAGGCATCCAGCGTTACAAGGGTCTGGGTGAAATGAGCTACCAGGAACTGTGGGAAACCACCATGGATCCTGACCACCGCATTCTGAAGCAGGTGCAGATCGAAGACGCGGCCGCAGCCGACGAAACCTTCTCCATGCTCATGGGAGACGAAGTCGAACCTCGCCGTCTGTTCATCCAGCGCAACGCCCGCAACGTCAGCTGGATCGACGCGTAGGGATTTCAAGGACTTCAGGCAAGGTTTCATAAGGATTTAGAAGGACTTAGAAGTTGGCAGACGAAAACAACAGCAACGAAGACGGCCAGTTCGTGCCTGACGGCTCCATGGAGCCGTTGAGCCCGCAGGAGGCCGACAACACCGATTACGGCCTGATGGTGGGCGAACGCATCCAGAAGAAGGATCTGCAGCAGGAAATGCGCGATTCCTACCTGGCGTACGCCATGTCCGTGATCGTGGACCGTGCGCTCCCGGACGTGCGCGACGGCATGAAGCCGGTGCATCGCCGTGTGATCTACGCGATGTACGACGGCGGCTACCGCCCCGACCGCGGCTACTCCAAGTGCGCCCGCGTGGTCGGCGAAGTGATGGGTAAGTACCATCCGCACGGCGATTTCGCGATCTACGACACGTTGGTGCGTATGGCACAGTCGTGTCTATGCGCTACACGCTGGTCGACGGCCAGGGCAACTTCGGCTCCCCCGGCGACGATCCGGCCGCGGCAATGCGTTACACCGAATGCCGTATGGCTCCGCTCGCCATGGAAATGGTTCGTGACATCGACAAAGACACCGTCGATTTCCTGCCGAACTACGATGGCAAGACACAGGAGCCGACCGTGCTTCCGGCACGATTCCCGAACCTGTTGTGCAACGGTTCGTCCGGTATCGCCGTCGGTATGGCCACCAACATTCCTCCGCACAACATGCGCGAGGTGGCCGAAGGCGTGCATTGGGCGCTCGACCACCCGGACGCAAGCCGCGAAGAGCTGCTCGAAAACCTGATCCGCATCATCAAGGGACCGGACTTCCCTACTGGCGCAACGATTCTCGGACATAAGGCATCGAACAGGCCTACCGTACCGGCCGTGGTCTGATCACCATGCGCGCGGTGGTGAACACCGAAGAGATCAAGGGCCGCATGTGCCTCGTGATCACCGAGCTGCCGTACCAGGTGAACCCTGACCGACTGGTCGTCTCCATCCGCGAAGCGTGCGCGACGGCAAGATCCAGGGCATCGCCGACATGCGCGACGAAACCTCCGGTCGTACCGGCCAGCGTCTCGTGCTCGTGCTCAAGCGCGACGCCGTGCCGAAGGTCGTGCTCAACAACCTGTACAAGCACTCCCAGCTGCAGCAGACCTTCGGCGCCAACATGCTGGCGCTGGTCGACGGTGTGCCGCGCACGCTGTCTTTGGATGCCTTCATCCGCCATTGGGTGGGCCACCAGCTGGAAGTCATCGCACGCCGTACCTCATACCTCAAGCGTGAGGCGGAGGAACGCGACCACATTCTGCAGGGCTATCTGAAGGCCCTCGACATGATCGACGAGGTCATCGCGCTCATTCGTGCTTCCGAATCCGCGGAAACCGCGCGCACGGGCCTTATGGACCTGCTGGACGTGGATGAAGTGCAGGCCGACGCCATTCTGGCCATGCAGCTGCGCCGACTGGCCGCATTGGAACGTCAGAAGATCCTCGACGAGCACAACGAACTGATGCGTCGCATCGCCGACTACAACGACATTCTCGCCAAGCCAGAGCGCCAGCGCAAGATCGTGGGCGACGAGCTTGACGAAATCGTGTCCAAGTATGGCGACGAACGTCGAACCAAGATCCTGCCGTACTCCGGCGAAATGAACGTCGAAGATCTGATCGCGGAAGAAAACGTGGTCGTAACCGTTACACACTCCGGTTTCATCAAGCGCACCAAGGCCGACGAATACCGTGCGCAGCATCGCGGCGGCAAGGGCATCAAGGGCGCCAAGCTGCGCGAGGACGACGTGGTGGACCACTTCTTCCTCACCAGCACGCACAACTGGCTGCTGTTCTTCACCAACAAGGGACGCGTGTACCGCCTGAAGCGTACGAGCTGCCGGAGGGATCGCGCGATTCCAAGGGACAGCATGTGCCAATCTGCTGCAGTTCGGGCCGGACGAGACGATCCAGACCGTGCTGTCGATTCCGAACTACGAAGTGGCCAAGTATCTGGTGCTCGCCACCGTTCCGGCAAGGTCAAGAAGACCGCGCTCGCCGAATACGATTCCCCGCGTCAGGGCGGCCTGATCGCAGTGCGCCTTATGGCCGGCGAGAACGGCGAGAACGCCGACGAGCTGATCGGTGCCGCACTGTGCAACGCCGAGGATGACATCATTCTTGTGTCGAAGCTGGGCATGAGCCTGAAGTTCCAGGCCAACGACGAGCAGCTGCGCCCGATGGGCCGTCAGACCGCAGGCGTGCAGGGCATGAAGTTCCGCGAAGGCGACGAGCTGCTGGCCATGGACGTGGTCTGGGGCGATTCCGACAAGGATCTGTTCGTGGTCACCAACGAGGCTTCGCCAAGCGCACCGCCATCAGCGAATACCGTTTGCAAGGCCGTAACGGCTTTGGCGTCAAGGCCGTGCAGCTCGCCGAAGGCCGTGGCTCCCTCGTGGCGCGGTGATCGTTGAGGAAGATGACCAGATCATGGCCATCATGAAGTCCGGCAAGGTCATCCGTTCCAACGTCGACGAGGTCAAGCGCACCGGCCGCACCACCCAAGGTGTGACGTTCGCCAAGCCGGACAAGAACGACGAGATCATCTCCATCGCACGCAACGAGGAGAAGGATGACGAATCCGCGGAATCTGGCGAATCTGCGGAAAAAACGGAATCCGCGGAATCTGGGACGAACGCAACCGTGAACGAGGGTGCTTCGGCATCGTCTGAAGCCGCTACTGAAGCCAACGCTGGCAACGGCGATGGCGAGAATGTAGAGGCATGAAGACAAGACAGGCAATCGTCTGCGAAAACTGGTAGCCTCAGCTAAGAACTGGGCACAATCTTGCAAGGAGCAACGATGAGCGAGAACATCGAAGGACAGCAAATGCCGGAGGTTGGGCAGGCACCGCGCGTGGCACGTTCCGCTTCCAGCCAGCCGCTGATTGGTGCGGATCAGGTTCAGGCGCACGAGGGTGCCTCCTCCGCTTCCGGCGGTGTGAAGGTCCGTGAGAAGCGTCGCGGCGGCGCTCCGCGTGCACGCCGTATGAGCCTGTCTCTGACGCGTATCGATGCATGGTCGGCCGCCAAGGTGGCGTTCATGCTTTCCATCGCGGGAGGCATCATTCAGATTGTCGCGGTGGCTTTGCTGTGGGGCATGCTGAACGTGGTCGGCGTGTTCGACCAAGTTACGCAGATTGTGTCTTCCACTGGCTTGGACGCTGGCGGATTCGACCTGACCAACGTGTTCTCGTTGGGCACTGTGCTGAGCGCCGTCACCATCTTCTCCATTGTGGAAGTGGTGCTGATCACCGTGCTCGTGGTGATTTTCACGCTGCTGTACAACGTGGTGAGCACCCTCGTCGGTGGCATCCACGTCACGCTTGGAGATGATTAATAGCGCAGTGCGCTATTAATGGCAGCGAGCGGCGATAGCGTCCGCGAGCGTCGCATGCAATGCTGAAATAGCGCAGTGCGCCGTCAGTAGCGGCGATAGCAAACTCAAACGCAACAAGACGGTCTGTGTCGTGATTCCCATCACGACACAGACCGTCTTTCGTATTTTCTAGACCAGTCTGTCTCTTACCGTACGCCAAACCCTATCTGCCTCTCCCCTGCCTGCAATCTGCCCATATCTGCCCTATATATGGCAGATTTTGCCTTCCGACCTGTACCATCTCGCTTATATATGGCAGGTCAACTTGCGAAAAAGCCAGTTCGGGGGTATATTTTGGGTCATTTTTCCTACCAAGGCTGCCATATATAAGCGAGATATCACCGTACGAACTCTCAAATCTGCCATATATAAGCGAGATAGCGGAGCTGCGCGAGAGGAAGTTGCGGTTATAGCTGAAACTATTGCGATTTTTAGAGATAGTTTCAGTTATAACCGGAACTATCGTGATTTTGAGTGATTGTTTCAAATGTAACTGCAACTAGATTGGGTGCGCTGAAGTACGTGTTGAAATACGAAAAGAGGGCCTGTCTGGAATGAAACCAGACAGGCCCTCAATGTATTTCGATGAGCCAGCCGTATTGGCTAGATTGGCTAAAACGGCTAGATCAGAGCACGCCCTGGGCGACCATGGCGTTGGCGACCTTCACGAAGCCGGCAGCGTTGGCGCCGAGCATCAGATCACCCTCGTGGCCGTATTCCTTGGCGGCTTCCAGAGAGTTGGCGACGATGTTCTCCATGATGGACTTGAGCTTGCCGTCAACCTCTTCAAAAGTCCAGGAAAGGCGGTAGGAGTTCTGGCTCATCTCAAGGCCGGAAACCGCCACGCCACCCGCGTTCGCGGCCTTGGCGGGGCCATAGAGCACGTTGTTGGCCTGGTAGACGGCGATTGCCTCCGGAGTGGAAGGCATGTTGGCGCCTTCGCACACCACGGTGCAGTCGTTGGCGACGAGAGCCTTGGCGGATTCCTCGTCGATCTCGTTCTGGGTGGCGCACGGCAGGGCGATATCGCACGGAACGGTCCACACGCCCTTGCAGCCCTCGTGATATTCGGAGCCCGGCACACGCTCGGCGTATTCCTTGATGCGGCCGCGGTGGCCCAGCTTGATGTCCTTGACCACGTCGAGCTGAATGCCGTTCGGATCGTAGATGTAGCCGTTGGAATCGGAGGCGGTCACAACCTTCGCGCCGAGGGTCTGAGCCTTCTCGGTGGCGAAGATGGCCACGTTGCCGGAGCCGGAGATGACCACGGTCTTGCCTTCGAAGGAATCGTTGCGCAGCACGCGCATTGCCTCGGCGGTGTAATAGCACAGGCCGTAACCGGTGGCTTCGGTACGAGCCAGGGAGCCGCCGAATTCGAGGCCCTTGCCGGTCAGCACGCCGGAATACTCGTCGCGGATGCGCTTGTACTGGCCGAACAGGTAGCCGATCTCGCGGCGCCCACGTTGATATCACCGGCCGGGACGTCGGTGAACTGGCCGATGTGACGGCACAGTTCCGTCATGAAGGCCTGGCAGAAACGCATGACTTCGGCGTCGGACTTGCCTTCGGGTCGAAGTCGGATCCGCCCTTGCCGCCGCCCATAGGCAGGCTGGTCAGGGAGTTCTTCAGGATCTGCTCGAAGCCGAGGAACTTGATGACGCCTTCGTTCACGCTCGGGTGGAAGCGCAGACCGCCCTTGTACGGGCCGATCGCGGAGTTGAACTGGATGCGGTAACCGCGGTTGACCTGCACCTTGCCCTCATCGTCGGTCCATGCGACGCGGAACTTCACCACGCGCTCCGGCTCGACGATGCGCTCAAGCACGCCCGCCTTCTCATATTCCGGATGCTTCGCAACCACCGGCTCGAGGCTTTCGAAAACCTCGCGAACGGCCTGCAGGAACTCCGGCTGGTCGCCGTCGCGCTTCTCGACCTGCGCGTACACGCGCTTGACGTACTCGTCAGTGAGCATATTCTTCCCCTTCGGGATAGTTGGGTTACCAATAGACGGTCTCATTCTATGTGCACGAATATGGACGGCACAAGACCTTGTTCAGGATTTGGAGACGCTTTTTGCGAGTGCTGGTTCTGAACCTGCTTCTTTTTACGGGATTGCCGTGCCTTGTGTTGCCTATAGGATGGAAATGCGGAAAGCGTGGGAGAGAGTACGTCCGCAACAGCATCTCACGATCTCACATAATGGGAGAATCATCATGATTGAAGGATTTAAGAAATTCATTGCACGCGGCAACATGATCGACATGGCGGTCGGTGTCGTCATGGGCGGTGCCGTCACCACAGTGGTTAACTCTATTGTCAACAATGTGATTAATCCGTTCATCGCCATGATTTTCGGCAAACCGAATATGGATGGTCTGCTGGCAATCACATTCAATAATGCGACGGTTTCGTTCGGCGCGGTACTTGGCGCGATATTGAATTTCCTGATTATCGCGGCGGCCGTGTATTTCTGCATTCTCGTGCCGATCAACAAATTCCGTGACGTGACCGAGGCGTTGCTCGCCAAAACCAAGCTTGCGGAAGAACGGAGCAAAGCCGAGGAGGAAGCTGCCAAAGAGCCGGAAATCTCCACCGAAGAGCAGACGATCCTGCTGTTGCAGCAAATCCGCGACGAACTTGCCAAGCAGAATGCACGGAATACACAGAACGTGCCGAACGATTCCGACACTGTTGCCGGTGCAGTCGCAGTGCGGTAGTCATCGCAAGCGATCGTAATAATCAATAATTCAAGGACGTTTCAAGCGGTGACGCAAGCCCCGCCTGAGACGGCCTTTTGCAATGGTCTTTCAGCGGGGTGATTCTTCCATGCGCTGGAATAATACGGACTCTGGAAGGTGCCTCAGCGGGTCATATGTTCCAGTGACTGGAGGGATCTGGACTGTGAGGTGCTTGGTTGCGTCTAGTTTTCTCCAGTGACTGGAGGTTTTGGGATGCTGGGAGGCTTGTTGGTGGGAGGATTCCTCCACTCGGTGGAGTTTTGGGCTGTGAGGTGCCTGGCTGCGTCCGGTTTTCTCCAGTGACTGGAGGAATTGGGATGCTGGTTTGGATTTCGGATTTGGGTATGAAAAAAGGGTTTCCGGAAATCACCGGAAACCCTATCTGTGGAGCTAAGGGGATTCGAACCCCTGACCCTCTCCATGCCATGGAGATGCGCTACCAGCTGCGCCATAGCCCCGTGGAGCTAGCCGGGTTCGAACCGGCGACCCTCTGCTTGCAAAGCAGATGCGCTACCAGCTGCGCTATAGCCCCATAGTTGAAAAAAAGCGGCCGCGCCGCTCTTAATCACCGTGGGCCCGGGAGGACTTGAACCTCCGACCTCATCCTTATCAGGGATGCGCTCTAACCACCTGAGCTACGGGCCCGTTCCTGCTGCACTGTTAAGCACAACGAATTGAAATAATACGCGAATTTCAGAGAAAGTCAATACAAGGTGTGTCTTCGGCGTGTCGTGACATAATGCAGACATGCCGAACAATCATCGTAGCCAGCGTAACAATAGTGGGAGAGCCAGCAGGGGAGTGCGCAACCGTAATCGCACGCTATCCGAAGAAACCACGCAAATCGCTGGAATGACGGTGACCATCGTGCGTAAAGCCATCAAAAACATGTACCTGCGCATCAAACCGCCGAACGCGCAAATCGTCATCTCCGCACCTTCTCGCATGTCGCAAGCGGCAATCGCACGATTTGTGACGGAACGCAAACCATGGATCGAACGTGCGCGACGCACCATGCTGCAAGCCAAGGATGAACAGATCCGTCAAAGCGATTTCAATGGTTTGGACCGTGTGAATGGTTCGCATGGTCCGGATAATCTGAATGGCCTGGAAAATTCGGGCGGCGTGGGCGATCGAAACAATCCAGGCGATCCCAATAGCTTGAATAATCCGCGCGTTTTCGTGTGGAACGACGCGGCGAAGGAACGGGCCGTACGGGCCATCAATGCGCAACTGCCGGTGCTGCTTGCGAAATGGTCGCCGATTATCGGGCGGAAGCGACGCATGTCACGTTACGCATCATGACGTCGCGATGGGGGTCATGCACGCCGAAAACCGGCCGCATCCGACTCAACCTGCAACTTGGTCTTATGGATCCAGATTCCTGGAATACGTGCTTGTGCACGAAATGACGCACCTGTGGGAAAACGGGCACGGAGAGGACTTTCAGCGGCGTATGAGCGCATATTTGCCGCAATGGAGGCAATTGCGGCGGGAGCTGAACCGTCATGTTGTGTTGTGATGCTCGCGATGCTGTTGCGTTCGCCGTCACGCTGCCATGCTGCGATGAGCTTGCGTAGGGCGATGTTGTTGCGTTGCCTGTGATGTTGAAATACTTGCGATATCACGCCACTGCCGTCACATTGCGCGGATTGCAATGACTAGCCACGGCTTACGCACGTTTGATAACGACGTATAGGTGATTCGTATAGCTTTTTGTTCATAAGATGTACAGAACGCTTAACATCCGCGATTTGCAAGCTACAATCGTGACGACTGAAACGTTTGCGTGCAAACAGTCTACGCAGAAAGATCGAATAAGTGAGGGAGGGGTCGATTGTGACTGTATTGAGAAAAGTCGGCATTATCGGCATCGGACACGTGGGCGCGCATGTCGCAAATGCCGTGCTTTCCGCAGGACTGGCCGAAGAACTGAAGCTGTGCGACATCAACGAGCAAAAAGCAGTCAGCGAATGTCAGGATTTAAGTGACACGTTGGGTTTCTATCCGCATAACTGCGTGATCGGCAACTACGGCACGCAATACGAGCAGCTAGCCGACTGCGACGTGGTAATCAACGCTGCCGGCGACGTGAAAACCAGCGCCAAAGATCGTGACGGCGAACTGTTCGTCACCACCGACATTGCACGCACCTGGATCTCCCGACTGTTCAACGCAGGCTTCCACGGTGTGATCATCACCATCTCAAATCCTTGCGATGTGGTCGCAACCGAAATCTGGCACATCACCGGCTATGATCCGCGCAAAATAATCGGAACGGGAACCGCGTTGGATTCCGCACGACTGCGCAACGCCATCGCGAAACGCGTCAACGTGGATCAGAAATCAATCGGCGCATACATGCTGGGGGAGCATGGCAATTCGCAGTTCGCCTATTGGTCGAACGTGAACATCGCAGGCAAGCCGCTTGATCAACTCGCACAAGACGATCCGCAACGATTCGCCCTCGACAAGGACGAAACCGAGCAGGACGCCCGTCGAGGCGGATACCGCGTGTACGCCGGCAAAGAGTGCACGGAATACGCTATTGCAGCCACTGCGGCACGCCTTACGCAGGCTGTGCTCTGCGATGAACACTATGCGACCGCCTGCTCCACGCTGCTTACCGGCGAACAAGGCGAAAGCGGCAATTACGCCAGCCTGCCGTGCATCATCGGTGCGAACGGCGTTGAAGAAGTCCTCAATCCCACACTCACCGAAAGCGAACAGGCCAAATTCCATGCGTCCTGCGAGCATATCCGCGCCAATATCGCGCAGCTTGCATGGTGGAACGACGAATGCCATCCCATGCTGCGCGGCTGAATCTGCAATAACTCAGCGGATTTAATAACAGAGCAGACTTGCGATTACTGATGTTGATTGTGTAAAAAATCAGCATTTACATAATCGCAAGTCTGTTTTATTTTCATTTTATTTTCGTTTTATTTTTGATTATTTCGTAGCTTTCGCAGCATCGACGTCAACAGTATGCTTGCGGATTTCCAACGTTTCGATACGACGGCCATCCACTTGCGTGACGGTCATGTCATAACCGTCGTCGGAAGGCAGCACGTCGCCGATTTCGCCCATCTTTCCAGTATGCGCCAGGAAATAGCCGGCAACCGTCTCGTACGGACCGTCTTCCAGCTCAATACCGGTCAAATCGGCGAAATCCTCAATCGTCATGCCGCCTTCGATCGTGGCGACGCCATTGACGAACGTGGTACGTTCCGTGCGTTCGCCGCCTTTCTCTTCCGGCAGATCATATTCGTCGCGAATATCGCCGACCAATTCCTCGGTCATGTCTTCCAACGTGACGATGCCGTCGGTACCGCCATATTCGTCGATGACCACCGCCAGATGAATGCCGCGCTTACGTAGCAGCTCAAGGCTTGGCAGCAGTTTCGACGTGCCCGGCAGCGAAATGCCTCGCGCGTCACGTCGGCAACCGTCTTCGCCTCGGGATCGCGAATGTCAAGCAGGTCGCGCACATGCACGAAACCAAGCACATCGTCGAAATCCTTGCCGGTCACCGGATAGCGGGAATACGGCATTTCTCTCACATATGCGGCCGCCTTCTCAATCGGCATATCGCCATCCAAAAAACCACGTCGCACGCGGGCGCATCACTTCGGCCACAATCGTTTCGGACGCGTCGAACACGTCGTCGAGAATCGTGCGTTCGTCCTTGCTCAAGTTCGTATTGGTGTTGACGAGTACGCGCAGCTCTTCGTCGGACACTTCGCTGTCGGTTTCGTTCGGGTCGAAACCAAGCAAGCGCACGATAATGTTCGTGTTCTTGCCGATCAGCCAAATAATCGGCTTGCACACCTTCGCAAACACATGAATCGCAGGTACCACGGCACGCGCGATCTGCTCGTTGCGTTGCATGGCGATACGCTTCGGCACCAACTCCGAAATCACGATCGAACAGTACGAAATGATCAACGTCAGCACAATGGTGGTCAGGGGAGCGGCCACACTCGTCGGCACGCCCCAACTTTCAACGATCGGCACAATATAAGGCGAAATCGACGATTCGCCGAACGATGCGGAAAGGAAACCGCTCAACGTCACGCCGATCTGTACGGTCGACAAAAACGTGTTCGGATCTCGCGCGATCTGTGCGACGCGCTTTCCGCGGGCATCCTCCTGTTCCATCTGGTCGATCTGCGATCCACGCAGGCTGACCAACGCCAGTTCGGTGCCGGCGAACACCGATCCGAGCAACAGAAAAACGAAATCAGAAGAATGTTCAAACCTAGAGACATGGTTCCACTCTATCGGGGCGGTATGTCAAAGTGTCTGTATCTCCTGATTTTCTTGGATTTTCTCAATTATTCTTAGATTGCTTAGCTTCGGATTGTTCTTTTTTGGATCTCTGTTTCGCAAATCTCCGTTTTCCGAATTGTAATCCGTTTCAGAAGCTAAGAACCTCGACTTTGCCGGAGTCCAGCTGGTACCTTGCGCCGACGATCATGAGTTTGTCGGATGCCAGCGCCTGCTGGATCGCTTCGGATTGTTCCACCAAGAGTTCGATGGTGCGCGCGATGTGCACGCGTTCGAAATCCTCGCTGGATTCCAATTCCGACTCGTGCGCCTGCCAGATTGAGAAACCGACGGTGCGCATCATGAGCGAATCCGAAGCGCAGATGCGTTCGTCGATGTCGGCAATGCTGTCGGCGGCCATCAGCGAATCCTCGGCATCGGCGGTCAGTTTGTGCAGTAACGCCTCGTAATCCTTGGAAGCTTGCTTGATCGCACCGCAATTCTGGTGGCCGAGCACCACCAGCAAACGTACGCCGAGCACGGTCACCGCGTATTCCAGAGATGCAAGCACGGCTTCGTCGATGATTTGACCGGCCGTGCGAACCGTGAACAGGTCGCCAAGACCGGAATCGAAAATAATATCCGGCTTACCCGCGCGTCGGAGCAGCTCAGTACGGCCGCTTCCGGTGCGTGTGTGTCCACAAGTGCTGCGCGTGCTTCGGCGCCACGATTCGGATGTTCCGGTTTGCCTTCCGCAAACCTGCGATTGCCTGCCAGCATGCGGCTCCATGCGCCGCTTGCCGTACCTTCGACCTCGTTCTGGTCTACAAACAGTTCGTCTGCCATTGACTCCACCCCTCATTGTTCAGGCTAGCCAACATCATACGTTTTGGTCTGACCGTTCGCTGGGAAATAGAGCGATATCTCGCTTATGTATGGCAGTCCCAAAGGTGAAAAACCGGAAAAATGTACCCCCGAAGTGGGTTTTTCGCATGATGGTCTGCCATATATAGCGAGAAGGCTCATGACAAGGCTCCGATTCTGCCATATATAAGGCAGATATAGGTATGAAAAAGGGTCCCCGATCGGCAGTGCGAACGGGGACCCTGAAAGAAACTGGCTACAATCAGCCGGTGTTCTGCAGGCCTGCTGCGACACCCGACACGGTGCACAGGATCAGGTAGGTGTTACTGCAGTCTGCAGAAGATGAAAAGAATAAGAGCTAAAACAAGAAAGGCGGCACCGCTTATTCTCATTAAGGATGTGTATAGATTGCTCGGATCTCCTTTTGAGTCCAGAGGAAATTGCTTATTTTCCAGAGTTGCCTTGGAAAAATAAGCATACATAATCCTAGCAGGGCAAGTGCTGTGAGATATATGTACTGCACTGTTCTCCTTATTTTAGGTAGTCGGAGATGCAAGGGTATGGTCCTTGTTTATTTATTCCGTTGCTTGAATCTTTGAAGAAATCGATACTCTCAAATGTAATCCCTTTATATTGCTTCACGGTAATTACTTTAAAATGAAGGTTAATTCTGTCTTCTTTCTTGTACTTGTTGGTGATATTTCCATTAAATTTCCATTCAATATATTCGTTGTCTAATAAAAAGAAGAGTGATGTATTGTTTTCATCGAGCGTCCCATGTTCCGGTGCCATCGCTGCTTGATCTGGTGTATGAGACATACTGGTTTGTCCCTACTGTTTTATTGATAACCCTTTTGCCTGAGGTTGTGGACAAGGCTAGAACTATATTGGCTCCAAAATCGACGGGGTTAGCTCTATGCGCGTGCATTTCGAAACTGGTCACACGGCTGGAGACTTGAGGGCGCATATAGAATTCGCCCCCATTGGTGCCATTGTTGAAAACAATGGAAGGTGAAACCATATAGGTGGAATATTGATCATTTGAACTTTGCCCATCGAGATTGACTACCCGGTCGATGACGTTATTGGCGACAATCCATCCAACCTGCCACCAATTTACAGCAAAGGCTGGAGTGGTCATAACTGTGCATAGGCAAACTGAGATAATTGTGGAGATAAAAAACTCTTCTGGATTTCATAATTTCCTCCATGTGAAAATTTAATCTCAATCGACAATGATTAAGATATTAAGAGTATTCTAATGGAAAATGAGTAGGGGTGCACTTTAGGATGTGATTTTCTAGTGAAAATAGCAAAGGTTCTCTCTCGTGGAAGTTACAAACGAGGGCTTCGCTATGTGTCTGTGTTTCAGGAGTCATGCAGTTGTTACTGAATCATGAGTGGATTGAGGATAAGTATGCTAGTGCTGCATGTTAGGCGCTGAACAAAAACCTTCGAGTGCGGCGTCTTCCGTCAACAACACAACTCGTTCAGAAATACACCCAATATGGTCAAACAGTAAGACAGCGCTATGATGCGAACAATCTTCTTCCAAGACAGTTTGTCATGAAGGAAAGCCGTAACCAAAAGGGTTGTCATTGGGGTTATAAGCAGGACGAGGAAGAAATAGAGAAATGTGGACTAGGCTCAATCTGCCGAGAATATAAGTCTGACCGAACCAGTTGTATAAGCCCACGATGCTGTCGGTGTCGCGGCGTGGGTAAACGCGGACAGGCGCCGGGTTACGTCGGATGATTGGGAGTCTGTCGCTCGGCCTGCGTGCCTGTTTTGTGCGCTGTCGCCGGCCAGGCTAGGGCCGCGCGACGCGAACGGGGAGGCCCGCGCCGTTTATCGGCACGGAACCTCCCCGCTCGCTTTTGTCAGGCGGTCAGCCGAAGATCAGCCCGTGTTCTGCAGGCCTGCTGCGACACCCGACACGGTGCACAGGATCAGTAGGTGTAGTTCTCCTTCTGTCCGTGCGTGAGCTCTTCCTTGTCCACGCGCTTGCGTAGCGAGCCGAGGGTGAGCACCTGAGTGGCGGACAGCGCATCCACGTACGGCGAGCGGATGCGGATGGCCTGGCCGAGCACGTGGCGGTGCTGCAGAGGCCACTTGTCGCCTACGATCTCGAGCACCCACTTGCGGGTGAGCTCCATCTCGTCGAGGACCTTCTTGTTGAGGTCTTCACGGTCTCCGAGGGCAAGGTACATCTTGGCGATGCGCTCGTCAGTCTTGGCCAGCGACATTTCGATGTTGTCGATGAACGTGGAGAACAGAGGCCATTCCTCATACGCTTGACGCAAGGTGTTCAAATCGCCGAACTGTTCGCACGCGGTGCCCAGGCCGTACCATGCGGCCAGATTGATGCGTGCCTGCGCCCAGGAGAAGATCCACGGAATGGTACGCAGATCGTCGAGGGACTTGGCTCCAAGGCCACGTTTGGCCGGACGGGAGCCGATCGGCAGCAGGCCGATTTCGGTCAGCGGCGTGACGGTGGAGAACCACGGTGCGAAGCCGTCGGTGTTCAGCAGGTCGAGGAAGCGGTTATGCGCGGCCTCGTCGAGCTTGTTGGCCATGTCGGCGTACTTGGCGGTCATGTCCGTATTGCGCTTCTCCACGCTTGGAGCGGACTGCAGCAGCGTTGCAGCCGCAACGGACTCGACGTGGCGGATGGCCAGTGCCGGGTTGCCGTAGCGTGCGAAGATGACCTCGCCCTGCTCAGTGAGCTTGAAGCGGCACTTTACGGAGCCGACCGGCTGTGCGAGTACGGCACGGTTAGCCGGGCCGCCGCCGCGGCCGACGGCACCACCGCGGCCATGGAACAGGGTCAGATCGATGTCATGCGATTCCGCCCACTTGGCGATGCGTTCCTGTGCGGAATGCAGGGCCAGGGTTGCGGAGGTCGGGCCAGCGTCCTTCGAGGAGTCGGAGTAGCCGAGCATGACTTCCATCTTGCCGCCGGTGGCCTTCAGACGAGCCTGAACCTCCGGAATCTTGATCATTTCCTCGAGTACGTCTACCGAGTTCTGCAGATCCTCAAGCTGTTCGAACAGCGGGATCACGTCGATGGTTGGAACATCCTTGGGATGGGAGAACGCCAGACGGTTCAGCTCGTACACGTCCCTGATGTTTTGGGCGCTCTTGGTGAAGGAGATGATGTAACGACGGGCGGCTTGATGCCGTTGCGCTTCTGGATGGAACCAAGGCGCGGAAGGTGTCGAGCACCTCGTGGGTCATCGGCTGCAGTTCGCCACGCTCACCGTGCAGACCATGTTCGCGGATATCCTCCAGCGCTCGGGAATGCACGACGGAGTGCTGGCGGAACTCCATCTCGACCATATGGAAGCCAAAGGTCTCTGCCTGCCAGATGAGGTCCTGCAGCGGGCCGTAGGCGGAACGTTTGGCGTTGGCTTCGGCGAGGGAGCGCTGCACGACCTTCAGGTCGGCGATGTAATCCTCGCAGGAGTGGTACATGAGATCAGCATCGCGGTCGATGGTGGCCTTCAGACGATCGGCCATGACCAGCATGACGGCACGGTGCAGCTCCTTGGTGGAGATCAGTGCGGCCTTGTCGGTCAGGCGCTCGCTCATTTCCTTCTGATGGTTCCACAGGCTCTTGAGCTCGGCACTCGGCGGAGTGGTCTCAGCTTCCATCGTCAGGTTCTTGCCAACGCGGCGGGTCTCGATTTGCAACGCGCCCAGCACGTGGTCGCTGAACTTGCGGGCCACCTGACGGCTCACCTTGGCGGTGACATTCGGGTTGCCGTCACGGTCGGAGCCGATCCAGCTTCCCGGGTGGAAGAACGCCGGGCATACCGGCGGCACGAGGCCAGCCTTATCTCCGAGGATCCAATCGTCGAAACGACGGTACACCTGTGGAATGGTATAGAACAACGTATTGTCGAAAATATCGAGAATGGTTTCAGATTCCTCAACCGGAGTCGGCTTCTTCAGTGCGATCGGAGAGGTGCGGAACAGCGCGTCAATCTCGTTGAAGAGTCGACGGGAGTTTTCCTTCTTGTCTGAACCGCCAAGCAGCTTGTGCGTTGCGAGCAGCTGGGAGATGCGACGGATTTTGCCTTCCACGGCTTTGCGGCGGGCTTCAGTCGGATGCGCGGTGAACACCGGATGGAACTCGAGCTGGTCGAGCAGTTCCTTGGCTTTGGCCGGACCCATTTCGTTAATGAGCTGGTGGTAGGCGCAGGTCATTTCGTTCACTGGGTCGACGGCTTGGGTGTCATCTACGGCGGCCTCACGGCTGTGCAGCACGGAGACACGGTAGTTCTCCTCGCATAGGTTGGCCAGATGGAAGTAGGTGGTGAAGGCGCGGGCCAGCAGTTGTGCCTCATGCACATCCGTTTTATCGATGATGTCGACGACCTTCTGCAGGTCATCCTGATTCGGATTCGTATCCGTCAGAATGCCGGAGAAGCGTTCGGCGCTAGCGTTCAGTGCGTGTTCGCGCACTTCATCGAACTTGGCCAGCAGCTTTTCATCGAATTCGCCGAGCACCTCGCGAAGAATCTGCAAACACAGATCCATTTCCTCTTTGAGGGAAGCGGGAAGATCACGCTCCTCGGGGCCTTTGGTGCCGGTGCCGGACGAGACGATAGCTGCGTCGGCAGGCGTGATCTGTTCGTTTTCTATTGTCATCAGACCTCCTTCTCCAAACCATCGGGTTGCCCGGTCTGTCGGTCCTTCGCGGCACCTCCGCGATTGTTTTGGCCGTCTGTTGCGAGCCACAGCCCTAAGTTCGGTCGGTAATGCACGCCCATTGTATGCTCGGCAAATCGACAGTTTGGTTACGGAAACACCGGAAATGTCCGCATCGTGGTCCGACGGTGTCCACAAAGTGAAATCGACGGAAATTTCGAAAATCCTCCGACCAGCCCACACGTTAGACCTGAACTTGTGAGCGCACAATACGAACATGAACATGAGACGAATTTCGATAGCGCGGAAAAAAGCGCTTCGGCCGTCAGCAAATTCCATACACACTCCATTCCGCTCGATATGGAAGATATCGAACGGGATTGGGACAAGCCGGTCGCTGAAGCGGGAATCGCAGCAAAAGCCAGCGTGATCGTACGCGTCGGCATGCTCGATCTCGCGCGGGCACCGGAAGCTTCCGCGTACGCGAAATGATGCACCGCATCGCTATCCGCTAGGCGTGCACGTGCGCGCGACGTGAACCTCACCGACATCGAAGCTCCTGCACCGACGGCAAAGACCGTATCACCGAAGTCGTCGACCTGCCAACCACCGGCGTCAACACGGAACGCATTTGGCTGCTCGAACACTTCGCTGACTGGTTCAACGTGAACCTCGGCAAAGGATCGATGTACCACAGCCAATCCGACGTGTCCGAAGGGCTTATGCACATCTCGACAAGCGTGATGCGTCGCAGGTGTCGGCTGACCTGTCGAAGCGTCTTCGCGAACGTCAGAAAGCCGAACAGAATCAGGAGGATCTGACGATCCCGTGCTCGACGCGCTTGAAATGGTGACGGAACGCGCCGAAGTGACCGATACCACCGCGCAGCCGTTGCACTTGCGTGACATCGAAGCGGCAAGCGAGCAGCATAATCGCGGTGAACGTGAAGCCGAACGTGAAACCAAGCGTGAAACTGCCGGTACGGCCAACGTTACGTCAAGCGAATCGACCACGAAAAAAGCGCGCAAAAATCGCAATCACAAGCCGCCAAAAGGTCAATACGCCGAACATTTCGACCACGTCGGAAAAGAAGCGGACCAATCGCAAGGCATCACCGTTCGCCAAGCCCACGAACGACTCGACATGATCGAACGACGCAAACCCCTGTATTCGCCGGCGTCGCGGGATTCGCCTCGGCCTGCGCCTGCGCATCCTTCGTGTTCCTGCTTGGTGGCGGTCCCTTCGATATGATCGGCGCGTTCATTGGCGCGGGACTTGGTCACTGGCTGCGCCGCCGCCTGTTCGCCCACCATCTCAACCAGTTCTTCGTGACGTTCGTATGCGTGGCCGTCGCGGCACTCGCCTGCACGGGCACCCTGCGATTGATTGGTATTTTCGAGCCCGTCGCATTGCAGCATGATACGGCTTACATCGGTGCCATGCTGTTTGTGATTCCTGGATTCCCGCTGATTACGGGTGGACTTGATATGGCGAAAATTGATTTTCCGTCAGGTATTCAGCGCGTTGCGTACGTGTTGTGCATTATTTTGATGGCGACGCTCGCAGGCTGGATGGTCGCTTCGATCGTGCATTTGAATCCGGAAGGATTCGAGCCGTTGGGACTCAATCCGGTTGTCAATTGCCTGTTGCGTTTCGTGTTCGCATTCATCGGCGTCTGGGGCTTCTCCACCATGTTCAACTCGCCGCAGCGCATGTGCCTTGTCGCCGCCACCATTGGCGCCATTACTGACACCTTGCGTTTGGAAATCGTTGACATGGGCGTTCCCGCCGAAGCCGGCGCATTCATCGGCGCACTGCTCGCAGGCCTGCTTGCCTCCGCATGGCGTTCTGCGGTTCATCGCAGCTGGCTCGCCCCGCATCTCGGCTACCCGCGCATCTGCCTGACCGTGCCGTCCATCGTGATCATGGTTCCCGGTTTGTACATGTATCAAGCCATGTTCCACCTCGGCCAATTCGACACCTTGAACGCCCTCGACTGGGCTTTCCGCGCGTTCATGGTGATTATCTGTCTGCCGATCGGCCTAGCCATGGCTCGCGTTATCACCGATAAGTCTTGGAGATACGATATTTGATCCGTTTCGGCATTTGGGTGCGTAAATGAGATAAATGCGATTGTCGCAATGTTCGACCGGTACATTGGGACAATCGCATATTTTTTTCAGAAGAGATTCGAAAGAAATTCGTTTCGACAGAGATTTGAAGAAAGAGATTCGAAAGAAATTCGGCTAGCAATCTAAGAAGAGAGAATTCATGGTTACCAAAGATTTTTGGGTGCTGCTGGCGATGGTCATCTATTTTGTGGCCATGCTCACCATCGGCTTCATCTACTCCAAGCGGTCCAATTCCTCCACTCGTCAGTATTTCGCGGGTGGTCGAGGCGTTGGTCCATGGCTGACGGCATTGAGCGCCGAAGCCTCCGATATGAGCGGCTGGCTGCTCATGGGACTGCCGGGCGTCGCCTACTTCACCGGTGCCGCCGACCCGCTGTGGACGGCCCTCGGCCTGGCTCTCGGCACCTACCTCAACTGGAAGCTCGTCGCACGCCGTTTGCGCCGCTACTCCGTGGTGGCAGGTGACGCGATCACCATTCCGGACTTCTTCTCCAAACGATTCCATGACAAACGCAATATCGTCTCCACCATCGCGGCGCTGATCATCCTCGTATTTTTCTGTGTGTATGTCGGTAGCTGCTTCGTGACGGTCGGCAAACTTTTCTCGACCCTGTTCGGCTGGGACTACCACCTGACCATGGTGATCGGCGCTGCCATCGTGTTCGCCTACACCGTGATCGGAGGCTATCTTTCCGTGGTCGTGACCGACTTCATCCAAGGCTTGCTCATGTTCTTCGCGCTGGCAGTGGTGTTCATCGGTTCCGTCGCATCCGTCGGCGGCGTCGACAACACCGTCGCCTTCCTCAAAGGCATTCCAGGCTTCCTTGACGGCACGCAAATGGCCACGCCGATTCTGAACGATGCCGGCGAGCAGATTGTCAAGGCTGGCCAGGCCATGTTCGGCGCGCTACCGAATACGGCGTGATCACCATGATTTCCATGCTTGCGTGGGGTCTTGGCTATTTCGGCATGCCGCAGGTGCTCGTGCGATTCCTGTCGATCCGCAGTTCCGAAGAGATCAAGAAGTCTCGCATCATCGCCACCACGTGGTGCTGTGGTGTCGCTGGCGTGCGGCGTGTGCAGTCGGTTTGGTTGGCCGTGCGATGATGCCGACGCAGTTCGTCACGCAGTCCGCTGCGGAGAACATTTTCATCGTGGTTTCGCAGGCGCTGCTGCCGAGCTTCATGTGCGGCATCGTGGTGTCGGGCATTTTCGCCGCGTCCATGAGCTCGTCGTCGTCATACCTGATTATCGGCGCTTCCGCGGTCGGTGAGAATATTTTCCGCGGATTGCTCTATCGCAAGGCCACCGATCGTCAGGTGATGATGGTTGCGCGCATCACATTGCTGGTTATGTTCATTTTCGGCATTGTGGTTGCGTTCGATCAGAATTCGTCGATTTTCCAGGTTGTTTCGTATGCATGGGCCGGTTTGGGCGCTTCGTTCGGTCCGCTGATGCTCTGCTCGCTGTATTGGCGTCGTACCAATAAATTCGGTGCGATTGCGGGCATGCTTTCCGGTACTGCGACCGTGCTGATCTGGCATAATTTCATCAAGCCGCTTGGTGGTGTCTTCGCTATTTACGAGCTGCTTCCGGCGTTCATCATCTCGCTGCTGTTCATTGTGGTGGTGTCGCTGCTGACTCCGGCTCCCGATGCTGAAGTGCTGCACGAGTTCGATCATTATCTTGATGATCCCGATGACCGCAAGGTGGATGACGATTTGGTCGCAGCGGAAATCGCTTCCGGCGAAAAGCGCGCGAAAATCTAATCAAACATAATGTGGCACATGCCACTCAAACGCAACAAAGGCCGGATTGTGCAATACGCAATCGGCCTTTGTCGATGCTGAAACGCTGTTTAAAGCGTGATTATGGTGTTTCTGGAGCTTTAGTAGCGCATGCCCATGGCGTCGCGCACCTGCTCCAACGTTTCGTTGGCGATGGCGTTGGCCTTCTTGTTGCCTTCGGCGAGCACGTCGCGCACGTAATCCATATCCTTGGCGAGTTCCTCGCGACGGGCGCGATGCGGCTCAAGGAAGCTGTTCACCGATTCGATCACATACGCCTTCAGCGCGCCCGCACCGGAATCGCCGATCTCCTCGGCGATCTCCTTCGGATCGCGACCGGTGACCAAACCGGCGGTCGTCAGCAGTGCGGAAACCTGCGGACGTGCGATCGGATCGAACGTGATGCGGCGCTCGGAATCGGTCGGACTCTTCTTGATGAGCTTGGCGGTCTCCTGCGCTGTGGCGCCCAACATGATGGAATTGCCGTACGACTTGCTCATCTTGCGGCCATCCAAGCTGGAATCTCCGGCGCTTCAGACAGAATCGCGGCCGGCTCGGGGAACACCGGATGCTTCTTGGCGTAGCGTTCGTTGAAACGACGCGCGATGGTGCGCGTGATCTCGACATGCGGCAGGTTATCCTTGCCGATCGGCACCACATTGGCCTTGCAGAACAGAATGTCGCATGCCTGATGCACCGGATAAGTCAGCAGCAGGCCGGTCAGCGCATGGCCGGAAGCTTCCATTTCCGACTTCACCGTAGGATTGCGATGCAGCTCGGCCTCAGTCACCAATGACAGGAACGGCAGCATCAGCTGGTTCTCCGCAGGAACGGCGGAATGCGTGAAAATCATGGTCTTTTCCGGATCGATGCCGGCAGCCATGTAGTCAAGCACCAAATTGAGCACATTGTCTTCGATGTGCGCGGTCGTGTCACGATCGGTGATCACCTGATAATCGGCGATGATGATATTCGAATTCACGCCGCGATTCTGCATGGCGACGCGCTCACGAATCGAACCAAAATAATGGCCGAGATGCAGACGTCCGGTCGGACGGTCGCCGGTCAGCATGGTGAACTTGCCCGGATTCTGTTCGATTGCGGCGAGCGTTGCGTCGGAACGCTTCTTCGCTGCGAGGAAGCTCGCGCTCATTTCATTGCCGACAGCGGTGATCTGCTGCTCCTGGGTTTCGTCCGTCATACGTGTCCTTTTCTTAAGAAAATCAGCGATTTTATCGTAAAAGTCTGAGCCGACAACGAAATATGGCACAGCAAGTGGTACTCTCTTGTTTGATGAATTGATAGCACAGTAATCCTCAGGGGGTCAGATGGGCCGCGGACGTCAGAAAGCCAAACAGCAGAAAATAGCCCGAAAGCTCAAGTACCTGACCACCGACACCGATTATGATGAGCTCGCCAAGGAGCTCGGTGCCCAGGAGCCTGGTTCGGGTTCTTTTGATCCTTTCGCCGATATCGAAGCAAAATATTCTCACGATGCGGACGCTGAAGATGAGATTTCTGAAGATGCTCAGGAGTCCGCGCAAACCGACGCCGAGGATGACCTCGACGAGTATGCAAAGTGGGCCGCAGAGGCGGCGGCGAAGGCCACGAGTGGAGAGTTCCCGGCAGCCAAGTCCGCCGCGCCGAAGCCACACAAGCCCATCCCGATGCCGATGCCCAGCGCACTGAAGCCGAAGAAGCAGGACTGATCGGCATATCAGGTACTTTGTGAAACCGCGATGCGGATATGCCTGCCAGGTGTATCCACATCGCGGTTTTGCTATGCGTTTTTGCGCCTGTGACGGTCTTCTCGCAGCCTGTCACACCAACGGCAGCAAGCTACTCAAATCGTCGCGTTCGCCAACGGCCGTGATGCGTCCTGCCTCCTTCTCCTCAGCCCAGCTGGTGATGCCCGTGGCGAGTCTCATCCACACGTCCGGTTCCAGTTCGATCACGTCCGGCGGTGTGAGATTATGCGGATCGGATGCCGGTCCGTCGAGAATCTTGATGGCACCCCACGGCGCGACACGAACTTCCACGCCCGCCCCGGGCGCTTTTTTCTCCAGCAGATGCAGCGAGTAGCGCACCGCCATCGCCCACAGTTGGCGTGGCAATCGTGGAGAGAATTCCAGACGGAAATCGCGGGCCGCGTCGGTATTTGCGGGAATATTGTCGGCGATCATGCGATGAGACGTTTGCAGCCATTGTGCAAATGCGTCATGCCCCTTATGCAGATCTTGTTCTCGAATAACAGCCATACGTGTTATTTTGCCGTTTGCGAGCGACTATGATGGGGTGTTGCAGACAACGTAGTCACAACTGAATAGGGGTGTGAAGAGAGGGAAAATACCTGCGATTCTTGACAGCGTTCGCAATGTCGTTGCATGTCGTTTGCATGTTGCTCGCAACGTTTTTGCAGCCGGTTTGCATTATTTTTGCAAACGAATGCTTGCTTGTAATTGCTTGAAATTTCATCTTTTTATGATTACGTAGTATGCTATGTATGAGAACGTATGCATGATGTTACTTAGTGTTCATGCGGCCGCTAATGCAAGGACGCTGGGGTAAGGCATAATGTTCCTGGAGAGTAATCCGTCAAAGGGAGTCGATTAATGACTGAAATTACCGCACCGAAGTCCGCGGTCACCGCGGAGCAGTTCGCAGACGAGATCCGCGAGCAGCTGAAGTACACCCAGGGCGTCACCGTCGAGCAGGCCAAGCCGGCCGACGTGTACGTCGCCGCGTCCGCCGCAGTGCGCCGCCACCTCATGGATTCCTGGTTCAAGACCCAGTCCGACATGGTCAACGGCAACACCAAGGCAGTCGGCTACCTGTCCGCAGAATTCCTGATGGGCAAGCAGCTGCGCAACGCGCTGCTCAACGCCGGTCTGACCGAGCAGTTCGACGCCGCGGTCAAGGAACTCGGCTTCTCCGTGCAGGACGTCGTCGACGCCGAGCACGAGCCGGGCCTCGGCAACGGTGGCCTCGGCCGTCTGGCCGCCTGCTTCATCGATTCGCTCGCCTCGCTGGGCGTGCCGGCATTCGGTTATGGCATTCAGTACAAGTACGGCATCTTCGAGCAGAAGTTCGATGAAAACGGCAAGCAGATCGAAACCCCGGACTACTGGCTGACCAATGAAGAGCCGTGGGGACACATCGATTACAACCGCGACCAGAAGGTTTCCTTCGGCGGCGAAGTCGTTGAGGAAGATGGCAAGAAGGTATGGAAGCCGGCTTGGTCCGTGCGTGCGGTGCCGGTCGACTACATGGTTCCGGGCTATGCTTCCGGTCGTGTGAACACCCTGCGTCTGTGGACCGCCAAGAGCTACGACGAGTTCGACCTGCTCACCTTCAACAAGTCCGAGTACCTTGACGCCGTCAAGCCGCAGGTTGAAGCTGAGAACATCTCCAAGATCCTGTATCCGGAAGATTCCACCCCGCAGCAAGGCACTGCGTCTCGAGCAGCAGTACTTCTTCGTGTCCGCCTCCATCCACGACGCCATCCGCGTCTTCTACCCGGGTCAGGACAAGCCGGATCTGACCACCTTCGCGGACAAGATCACCTTCCAGCTCAACGACACCCACCCGGTCATCGGCATTCCGGAGCTCATGCGCGTCCTCATGGACGAGTACGGCTACGATTGGGACACCGCCTGGACCGTCACCAACAAGACCTTCAACTACACCTGCCACACCCTGCTTCCGGAAGCCCTGGAAGTGTGGCCGTCCAAGCTCATCGGCGAACTCCTGCCGCGTCACCTCGAAATCATCGAGAAGATCCAGGACCAGTTCGCAGCCGAGCTCAAGGCCAAGGGCGTCGACGAAGCCACCATCAAGGACATGGCCATCTACACCGGCGACTCCGTGCGCATGGCCTACCTGGCCACCTACGGCGGCTCCCACGTCAACGGCGTTGCCGAGCTGCACTCCCAGCTGCTCAAGGACGTCACCCTGAAGAACTTCTCCGACGTGTATCCGGACAAGTTCACCAACGTGACCAACGGCGTGACCCCTCGCCGCTTCGTCAAGCTCGCCAACCCGCGTCTGTCCGACCTCATCACCGAAGGCCTCGGCACCGACAAGTGGGTGAGCGACCTCGAACTGCTCAAGGGCCTCGAACCGCTCGCAGCCGATGACGAATTCGTCAAGAAGTTCGCCGCCGTCAAGCAGGCCAACAAGGTTGACTTCTCCAACTACGCCAAGCGCGAATACGGCTTCGACATCGACCCGAACACCATGATCAACACCATGGTCAAGCGTCTGCACGAATACAAGCGTCAGGCACTGAAGATCCTCGCCGTGATCGCACGCTACGCCGACATCAAGTCCGGCAGGATCGCCGCCGACGATGTCATGCCGCGCACCATCGTGTTCGGCGCCAAGCGCTCCGCTACTACCTCGCCAAGCAGACCATCCAGCTGATCAACAACGTCGCCCGCGTCATCAACAACGACCCGGATGTCAAGGGCAAGCTGAACGTCTACTTCCCGTGGAACTACAACGTGCGTCTCGCACAGCACCTCATCCCGGCAACCGACCTCGACGAGCAGATCTCCCAGGCCGGCAAGGAAGCCTCCGGTACCGGCAACATGAAGTTCGCTCTCAACGGCGCCATGACCGTCGGCACCCTCGACGGTGCCAACGTCGAAATCCGTGAGCGCGTCGGCGCTGAGAACTTCTTCCTCTTCGGCATGACCGTCGACGAGGTGGACGCCTCTACGCCGAAGGCTACGATCCGAAGAAGTACTACGAGCCGATCCTCGTCTCAAAGCCGCCATCGACATGGTCGCGGACGGCACCTTCTCCAACGGCGACAAGACCGTGTACGAAGACCTTGTCCACGATTGGCTCACCAAGGACTGGTTCATGACCCTCGCCGACTTCGGCGCCTACACCGCCATCCAGTCGGAAATCGAGGCCCTCTACGCCCAGCCGCTCGAATGGAACCGCAAGGCCCTCATCAACGTGGCGAACTCGGGCTACTTCAGCTCCGACCGCTCGATGGAGGATTACCTCGAGCGCATCTGGATGACCGGTCCGCTCAAGTAATGACGGAGCGTTATCTGCGTTGTGGAAGCTTGACGTATCTTCGTACGCTTGCGCCTTCCACGCCTTGTGATACTGCGCTCGTCATTACTTTCGCTTCGCACGGGCCATATGTGACGTGAATTATCGCGTGATGTATGACTCGTAGCGTTAGATAGGGCGTGATGACGAAGGACGATCCATTTTGGAATCGTCCCTTTTCGTTTTCCAGGGCAAAACAAAAAGCCCTGCGCGTGGGGCGCAGGGCTTGAAAGAAAGAGAAATCAGGCAGCTTCTGGGGTGGCGGGAGCGACTTCGGCTTCGCCATCCTCGGCATCCTTGGTCAGGCCAAGATCGACAGGAGACGAGCTGTTCTCCCATGGCTCCTCCCACGGATCGTAATCCGGATTCTGCTGCTTGTACACATACAGACCGACGACACCGGCAAGCAAAGCTCCGAAGAGCAGTGCGAAGAACTTCCAACCGTTAGAAGACTTGTTCTCCATGACGGATCCTTTCCCAAATATCGGCGAACATTGGCTGACCTGCTCGTTCAAGCCAACTCTGTTCACTATATTAATTCCTTGAATGTGTTGATTGGGTGGATTTACGCGCCGGGGATTCACAAGAATGCAATCATTTGCAATGATTTCGCAGATTCGCGGATTCGCACGTTCCAGTAGGGTTGAAACATGGCTTATCAACGTTTCAGTCTGTTTCCCGATTCCCCGTCGTTCAAAGACTTCTTCTCTGCACGTTCCATGCGATACCGTTGGCGTAACGGCGATCCTGTGATCACCGTTACGATCATGGCGATATGCGTCGCGGTCTGGATTGTCGAAACACTATTGAAAATCGTCTGGCCGACCGGCTGCAACGCATTCGTCGGCTCAGGCGTATTCATGCCCGCGCTGGCGACTCACCGCCCATGGACCTTCATTACGTCAATGTTCCTGCACCAGCCGGCCTCCCTATGGCACATTCTTTTCAACATGCTGACCTTGTGGTGCGTCGGGCCTGTATTGGAACGCATGATGGGGCATCTGCCATATCTCGCGTTATACGTGCTGTCAGGACTCGGCGGAAGCGCCGGCATGATGGTCTGGGCACTGTTCTCGCAAGACGGTTGGCTGACATCCGCATACGGCGCTTCCGGCGCGCTATTCGGCCTGTTCGCGGCAATTCTGGTGGTATACCAGCGCATTGGCATCGACATTCGATCCATGCTGATCTGGATGCTCATCAACTTCCTGATGCCAATCATCACGCCGAACATCGCATGGCAGGCGCATGTCGGCGGATTCATCATCGGAGGAGTGTTCGCCTGGCTGTTGGTTTCCGGTCTGCATGCGTTGCGCGGCAAAAGCCTGCAGCAGCGCACGCTGATGTACGGCGTAATCATGTTGGCCGTGATTATTGCGATTGTCGTTGCATGCAATATGAGCAATCCACTTCTCACAAACCCCCTTCTTGGCATGTTCTCCTAGTTGGCAGGAAGGAGAAAAACAGATTTGGGGAATCGCAGACACACACTTATCCACAAGTGTGGATAAGTGTGTGGATAAGTGAGGGTTGAGCTGTGGGTAAGTCGGGGATAACTCGGTGCATTATCCACAAGGATATTCACAAAACGGTGGATTCCCCGGCTTTTCAACGGTGGAAAATGTGGATAACCCGACTGTGCATAGTGGAAAAATGGGGAAAAACACCATCCTATATATTGTGGACGGTCATAAAACTGCCTACAAGATATAGACGCTATCCACATTCGTCCACAATAATCCACGACTTATCCACATCGTGTGAAACCAGAAAATCCCCAGAATGACGACGAATCAACACAACGAAATCAGGTACGTCACCAATGACAATCATGAATGACGAGACGCGCGAATTCGTGGCGATGCATCGCAACGAGGACGTGCGCGAACTGGCGTTGAAGGCCAAACGTGTGGAAGGGCTCGACCTGCCGTTGGCGCTCGACCAGATTGCCGGATGGCAGATCGCACGCAAAAAACTGCCACAATGGGCCTCCTGCGAGGGAATCGTATACCCTCCGCACATTTCCATGGAACAGTGCTCATCGCAGTTCACAGCCCAATACAAGTCAGAAATCGCACAAACACTGCTTGCGCCGGCCGCAACCGTGCGCGCCAGAGTGTCCGATTCTGGAGAATCGGACAACCAAACCACGAAAAGTGAGCCACAGTTGTCCGATTCTGCCGAATCGGTCATGCAAACGGCAAAAGTGCGTTCCAGTTGTCCGATTCTCCAGAATCGGACACGCAAGAGATGAAAATGGGCGCGTGGATGTCCGATTCGCCAGAATCGGACACATTGGTGGCGAGAAGTTCGATGGTGGATCTGACGGGCGGGTTCGGCGTGGACTTCTCGTATCTGGCGCGCGGATTCAGCCAAGCCACTTATGTGGAACGGCAGCGGCATCTGTGCGATCTGGCCGAACACAATATGGCCGCACTGGGACTCGACCAGGCGCGCATCGTGTGCGGCGACGGCGTGGAATACCTCAGGCAGATGGGTCCGGTGGACTTCATCTACCTTGATCCGGCCCGCCGCGACGAGCATGGATCGCGCACTTACGCGATCGAGGATTGCACGCCGAACGTACTCGAATTGCGTGACCTGTTGCTCGCCAAATCGCAGTACACGCTGGTCAAGCTTTCGCCGATGTTGGATTGGCGCAAGGCGGTCGCCGATTTCGACGGGACCGTACGCGAAGTGCATATCGTGGCCACCGGCAACGAATGCAAGGAACTGTTGCTGGTATTGGGTCAGCAGGTGCATGAGGAACCATCCGCGCCGCGCGTGTTCTGCGTGAACGACAATCAGCGGATCGACTATGATTCCGCCGCATATACGCAGGGCCTGCGCATTGGCGGCAAACCGCTGCCGGAGGCGAAAAACTACTTGTATGAGCCGAATGCGTCGATTATGAAGGCCGGTTGCTTCGATCTGGTGGAGGAACGATTCGGTGTGACGCAGGTCGGTCCAAGCAGTCACCTTTTCGTGTCGGCAACGCCGGTTGCCGATTTTCCCGGCAGAGGATTCGCGATTGAAGCGATCGGCGGCATGAATAAAAAGGATATAAAACGACTGCTGAATGGCACGAAACAGGCCAATATCGCGGTACGTAACTTCCCGCTTACCGCACCGCAGCTACGCAAGAAATTGAAGCTTGCCGACGGTGGTCCGGTCTATCTGTTCGGCACTACCATGCAAGGCTGCGATCATGTGCTGCTGCGCACGTCGAAAATCTGAAAAACAAACCGGAATCGAAAAAAGAAACAGGCGAACCGGGATTGGCAAGGCAGTCGCGAAAGACCGCGTACGTTTGCGAAAGAGCGTGAAACCTACGAAGAAAACCTACGAAAAGATTGCGAGATAATCGTAAAAGGGCATGCGAAAAGGGCGTCTGACCGCACGTTGTACAGACGCCCTCAAATCGCAGGAAAGGCGAAACTACGCTTTATCGCCACCACATGGTCATGATGAATCCGATCATGATGATCGCGAATGCGATGGCCAGATTCCACGCGCGATGTTCGGAATCGGGTAGTCGGAAGTCAGGTAGTAGACGACCGCCCAGATCAGACCGATGATCATCAGTGCGCAGAACAGCGGCACGAACCAGCGTGGATTGGACTTGGTGCCTTGATGGTTTCCTCCACGCGGCGGGTGTTCTCCGCCTGACGGTTCATCATGCGCTGCATCTGCGGGCTCAGGGAGTCCTTATCGGCGGTAGCGTTCAGCACCGCTTCGACGCGATCCATCGGAATGTCGTGATCGTCATCGTCGTCGGAATCAGCGGATTCGTCAGAAGTGGAATCGACGGTGGTTTCCTCAGCGGCATCCTGAACGGTTTCGTTGCTCTCTTCAACGGCAGCGGTGTCGTCCCGTGGACTGCAGATCGTTCTGATCGTCCGCGGTGGTTTCGTGCAGCTCTTCGTCAGCCATCAGCATAGTCTCCTTTAATAGGCTAAAAGTCATAATAGTGGGTAGACTCGAAAGCGGCGAACTCACAGCGTAAAACTGTTCATAATCAGAGCAAATGCTTAATGGGAATCAGGAAGGTCCGCATGGCGAAGCACACCGGCAAGCACACCGCGAAACGGTCGAAAGCGGCCGGAGTGGCGGCATTCCTTGTGCTCATGTTCTCCGGATTCCTGCTCGCCACGAACCTGCGCGTGAACCGTTCCGTCGTGGTGACCAACGACACCGCCGAACTCGTGGAACAACGCGTGAAAAAAGTCAACTCCCTGCAGACGGAAGTCGACGCGCTCAGCTCCCGCGTGAACGATCTGAGCAAAACCCTGAACAGCCAGGACGACGCCGACCAGCAAGACAGCGAAAGCGCCGGCAACGGCACCATGCTGCCCGCGGTGGAAGGCCCCGGACTCGTGGTGACGCTCGACGATTCGCCACTCTGGGAAAACATGGTCGATTCCAGCGGCTCCACCTCCAACATCAACGATTACGTGGTGCACCAGCAAGACGTCGAAGCCGTGGTGAACGCGCTTTGGGCGGGCGGCGCGGAATCCATGATGATCATGGACCAGCGTGTGCTGTTCAATTCCGCAGTGCGCTGTTCCGGCAACGTGCTGCTTTTGCAGGGCAAAAGTATTCGCCGCCATTCACCATTTCCGCGATCGGCCCGGTCGAGACAATGAAAAAGGCGCTCGACAATTCGCAGGAAGTGACCATATACCGGCAGTACGTCAGCGCGTTCGGCTTGGATGGCAGGTCGACGAAAAAGAAAAACTCCATTTCGACGCGACCGACGCATTGCAACAGCCGCTGCAATACGCGCAGGCGATGAACAACGAAACAGACGGATCGCAGCAAACGGACGAAACGCAGGAATCACAAGAGGGGAAGTAACCGATGAAGCACGTGGCACCAAAACAGCGTCGCAAAAGCGTGGTCTGGACGATACTTGGCATCCTCGCCGAACTCATGCTGACCGCGGCGGCCGTCTGCGCGCTCTACATCGCATGGCAAATGTGGTGGACGGGCGTGCAGGCCGAACACAACCAAATCGAAACACGCCAATCCGTATCATGGTCCGACCCCGGACAATCCGACAGCGTCACCATTGCGCAAGCGCAGGAAGGCGACCCGCCAACGCAACCGCAAAGCGCACAGGAAGGCGAGCTCATCGCCCAGGTCTACATTCCGCGATTCGGCAGCCAATGGCAGCGCAACCTCGTTGAAGGCACCTCTCTCACCGAACTCAACAAGCACGGACTCGGCCACTACAAGGATTCGCAAATGCCTGGTCAAGTCGGCAATTTCGCCTTCGCAGGGCACCGCAACGGCTACGGACAGCCACTCGGCGACGTCGACAAACTGCAGGAAGGCGACCCGATCATCGTGCGCACGCAGGATTACTGGTACGTCTACCACTACACCAGCTACAAAATCGTGCTGCCGACCGACATCGAAGTGGTCGCCGCCAACCCCGAAAACCCCGCGCGACGCCAATCAAACGCATGCTGACCATGACCACATGCGAACCGAAATACTCCACGCCGACACACCGCTGGATCAGCTACGCGGAATTCTCATACTGGGCGAAGGTGTCCGACGGCATCCCCCAGGAGCTCGCCTCCACCGACTCCAACGGCAAAGTCAAATTCGTCAACAACGAAAAATCGTCGATCGTCGCATCCGTCAGCTCACTCAAACCGTGGATTCTCGGCGCGCTCGCCGCATATGCGATCATCTTCCTTTCCGCGCTGGTGGCATGGCGTTGGCCGTATCTCGCGACGTGCGCGCAGGACGCCGCGAAAAGCCGGAATTCAGCTTGTACGGCGGATTGATGCGATTGCAGCCGGGTGTGCTTCCGATTCGACTTGTGCTCATGGCGTTGCTGATTTTCGCGGCGGCCGCATCGTGCTTTGAATGGCTGTTCCCGTGGGCTGCGACGAATATTCCGGCATTGCAGGAAATGTCGAATTACACGGCCATGTAAGGCGTTTTTTGCAGTTGCTGCGGTTGCTGCGTGAGACGCGCGTCATGTCAGACATGTTGCGCACGTAGACTGCTGTTCAAACGCAAGTATTCGCACAGCGCAAGCATTCGGAATATTCGGATGCCGGCATTCCAACGTCGATAGGAGCATGATGACCGATTCCGCACGCATTCTGGTCGTGGATAATTACGATTCGTTCGTGTACACGATCGTCGGATATTTGAAGACGTTGGGTGCCACGGTGACGGTGGTGCGCAACGATGCGATCGACCCGGGCGAGGACGGTGTAATCGACGAATATGACGGCGTGCTGATCTCCCCAGGGCCTGGTGCTCCGGCGGAATCCGGCGCCAGCGAAGGCATGATCCGCCTATGCGCGGAGCAATCCAAGCCCATGTTCGGCGTTTGCTTGGGCATGCAGCACTGGCCGAAGTGTTCGGTGCCACCGTAAGCCATGCGCCGACCATCATGCATGGCAAAACCAGTCTGGTGGAGCATATCGACGACGAGATCTTCGAAGGAGTGGCCAATCCCATGACCGCCACTCGCTACCATTCGCTGGCCGTGGAACCTGATTCCGTGCCGGAAGAGCTGGTGGTGACCGCGTGGACGCAGAGCGACCACATCGTGCAGGGCATTAAGCACTGCAGCAAGCCGATGTACGCGGTGCAGTTCCACCCCGAATCCGTGATGACGCAGGACGGCTACCGATTGCTTGCGAACTGGCTGAAGGTGTGCGGGCAGGAGAACGCGGTGGAGCGTTCCGCCGGATTGCAGCCGAAGGTCGCGGCCTGAAGACACGAAAACGCAAGGTGCAAAACGCGGAAACACGCGAAACATAAGGACTGTAGGGAATCACGAAATACGTGAACCGCGCGAAAAAATCGGGAATGAATCTCAGAAAAACGTGAGTGTCGTAAAACGCAATCGTAAGAATGAAGGCCCGACTGGGGATTTCCAGTCGGGCCTTCATCGTGAATTATGGCGGCTATCGCGGTTGTAGCAATCGATCAGTTGCCTTGCTCGGGAGGGGTGTTGCTTCCGCCGTTGTTGTTGCTGTTGTTGCCACTGTTGTTGTTGCTTCCGCCGTTGTTGCCATTATCGGGGTTGGAGGATTTGGTGGTCAACGTGATCGTGGCTCCGCTGTCGGACTGGGTGCCGGCGGTTGGAGACATGTCCGTGACGGTGCCATCCTCCGGACCGGAAACCGTGACCTGGAAGCCGTAGCTTTCCAGCAGGCTCTTGGCATTCGTATAGCTCATGCCGACCACGCTGGGCACGCTGATCTGCTGCTTGCCGGTGGACACCCAAATCGTGACCGCGGTACCAGCCTCAACCGTGCTTCCGACACCCGGATCGACGCGGGTGACGCGCCGGAAGCGATGGAATCGGAATACTCGTTTTCGATGGTGATTTGCGTCAGACCGGCCTGCTTGAGCTGCTCAATGGCCGAATCCTTCGGCTGTCCTATCAGATTGTCGGGAATCTTGGTCATGCCGGACGAAATGTACAGCGTGATGATCGTGCCCTCGGTTTGCTTCGAATTGGCGGCAGGATCGGTGCTTACCACCTTGTCTTTTTCGATGGATGCGTTGTCTACCGTGCGCACGTTGCCCACTTTGAAACCGGCGGCCTCAAGAATGGACTTCGCATCGTCCTGGCTCTTGTTCGACACATCTGGCACCGCGACCGACTGTGGGCCGGTGGAGAACCATACGGAAACCGTGGAGCCCTTGGCGACCTTCTTGCCGCCCCTTGGATTCTGCTTGGTGATTGTGCCCTTCGGCTTGCTCGAATCGGAATCCTCGCGGGCGTCGAGCTTCAGGCCTTTGGCTGTGAGCTGCTCTTCGACGCGCGCCTTGGATATATTCGCCGTGGCGGTGAAATCAGGTACTTCCACCATGTCGGTTGTGGAGTCGCTCTTGTTCAGCATGAAGAACACGCCCAGAATGACCAGCAAAGCCACCAGACCGCCCACGACGGAGCCGATGATGATCTGCTTCTTCTTGCGTGCCTTCGCGGCCTCCGCACGCTGTTCCGCACGGGTTTTCGTGGCAACGCCGTTCTGCGGGTTCGGCACGGCCTCGAACTGGCCTGTGACGGGATTGAACGCCTGCGTTGCGGCCGTTTCGCCGGCAGGGGTCATGGCCACGGTATTCGCGGTCATTTCGGCCTGCTTGCGTGCCTTCATATTGGTCAGATCGGTCAACGGATTGAATGCGGCCGCCATCGGCACACCGCCGTTCATGAACGTCAGCAGATCGTTCTTGAATTCGGAAGCCGTGGCGTAACGGTTCTGACGATCCTTCGCCATCGCCTTCGCGCAAATCGAATCCCACATCTTCGGCAAGCCGGGAACGACCGAACTTGGGGGAGTGGCGACCTCCGAAACATGCTGGTAGGCGATCGCAACCGCGGAATCGCCGGTAAACGGCGGCCTTCCGGTAAGCATTTCATACAGCACGCAACCTGCGGAATACAGGTCGGAACGCATGTCGACGCTTTCGCCGCGCGCCTGCTCGGGAGACAGATACTGCGCGGTGCCGACCACGCCCTGTGACTGCGTCATCGTGGCGGCGGAATCGTCGAGCGCGCGGGCGATGCCGAAGTCCATGACCTTGACCACGCCCTGCTCGGAAATCATGATGTTGCCGGGCTTGATGTCGCGGTGGATGATGCCCATGCGATGCGAATACTCAAGCGCGTTGAGCACGCCCATCATCACCTGTTCGGCGTCGCGCTGGCTCAGAGCGCCATTCACTTTGAGAATGTCGCGCAAGGTCTGGCCCTTGACATATTCCATCACCAGATACGGCAGATGTTCGGTCTGGCCGGTTTCCGTGGCGACGACCTCTTCGCCCGAATCGTAGATGTTCACGATATTCGGATTGTTCATCTGCGCCACGGAATGGGCTTCGCGACGGAAACGCTCAAGGAAGATCTTGTCGTTGGCGAAGTCGGCGCGCATGATCTTGACCGCGACGGTACGCCCAAGGCGCGTATCGAGCGCCACGTGCACTTCGGCCATGCCGCCACGGCCGACCAGTTGGCCGAGCTGGTAACGTCCACCAGCCAAAGAGGTAGGCATGTTGATGTTCATCCTGTTCCTTCCCATCAGTGCTCAAGGAGATATGAGGTCTGCTGACCACGCGTCGCGGAAGTCTTCCGCCTGTAGGCACCACCATCGTGTCAGCCAATTGTGTCTGCTGGTCGAGCAGACGGCGTTCGATGCGGGACAACGTGCGCGACACCGTCAACGCGTCCTTCGGACGGTCAAGCGGGTCTTTGGACAGCATCGACATGACGAATTCACGCAGCTGCACGTCGACGGAGTCTGGCAGCGGCGGAACCGGATTGTTGACATGTGCTGCGGCGATGTCGACCGGCGTGGCACCCGTGAACGGACGATGCCCGCACAGGCCCTCGTAGCGACGATGCCAAGCGAATAGATATCGGATTGAGGCGTGGCATGCTGGCCCTGCGCCTGCTCCGGGGAAATGTACTGTGCGGTGCCACCACCATGCCGTCCTGCGTGATCTGCTCCTGATTGGTGGAGTAGGAGACGCCGAAATCGGTGATTTTCACCTCGCCGGAATCGGACACCATGATGTTCGCAGGCTTCACGTCGCGGTGGATCACGCCATGCGAATGCGCGACGAACAGGCCACGCGCGGTCTGGATGAGAATCGGCAGCAGACGGGTCGGCTCCATCGGGCCGTTCTGCTCGTGGAACAGGTCGGCCAGCGACTTGCTGGGCACGTACTCCATAACGAGGAAGCCGATGCCGTCATGTTCGTAATATTCGAACAACGCAGCGATATTCGGGTGTGCAAGATTGGCGGAATTATGCGCTTCCGCACGCAGGCGAAGCAGCTTGGCCTCCTGCGTGACGCCCAAGTCGCCGCGCAACGCCTTAATGGCCACGGGACGACCCAACTGGATATCATAGCCTTTCCATACTTCGCCCATGCCACCCTGGGCCAGACGGGCATCCAACCTGTAGCGTCGGTGGATGAGCTGTCCTTCAATCAGTTTCACTCTGCCAGCGCCTCCTGCATCATCGCCTTCATAATCGGACCCGCCGCGAACGAGCCATACAAATCCACATTGTGCACCACCACGCAACAGCGATCTTCGGATCGTCCGCCGGGGCGAAGCCGACCACCCAGCCGTCGATGGACGTATTGCCGTCACCGATCTGCGCGGTGCCGGTTTTCGTAGCCACCTGCACGCCGTCGATGGCCAGATTCGGGTTCTCCTTGGTGGCCACCGCCTCCATCATCTGCGTGAGCTTGTTGGCGGTGCCCGAACTGAACGCGCGGCTCATCACCTGCGGCTTGGTCTGCGAAATAACAGACAGGTCGGAGGAACGCACGCGATCCACCAGCGTCGGCTGCATGACCTTGCCCCCGTTCGCCACGGCGGCCGCCACCAGCGCGTTCTGCAGCGGAGTCACCACGGTGTCTCCTTGGCCGATGGACGCCAAAGCGAGCTTGTCGTCGGTCGTGTCGGTCGGGAACTTCGACGCCACGCTCATCCACGGCGTGCCCGTGGAATCGGATCCGTCAACCGTGATCGGACTGTCGAAACCAAGCTTCTTGGCCATGGACGACACCTTGTCATCGCCCAAAGCCACGCCCAGCTGGCGAACGCGGTGTTCGACGAATACGCCATCGCGTCTTCCAACGTGATCTTGCCGTCCGAACCGTCGGCCTGCGACACCGCGTTCGTCAACTGTGTGACCGTGCCCGGAAGCGTGTAGCTCGATCCGGCCGGAATCTCGGTGTCGGTCTGGTATTCGCCAGTTTCCAGCGCGGCCGCCGCCACCACCGTTTTGAACGTGGATCCCGGAGGATACAGCTGCGAGGTGGCACGGTTGAGCATCGGATTCGACTCGTCTTGCGAAAGCGTGGAATAATTGCCGTTCGCTTCGGACGTGTCGTGGCTCGCCAGTTGGTTCGGGTCGTAGCTTGGCGTGCTTGCCATGGCGAGAATACGACCGGTTTTCACTTCGATGGCCACGGCCGCGCCGTCATTGTTGGCAAGACCGTTGTAGGCGGCCTGCTGGATTTTCGGATCAATGGACGTTTCGATGGTCGCGCCCTTGTTTTCCTGGCCGGTGAACAGCGATTTGAACCGCTGCCATACCAGCTGGTCGGATTGGCCCGACAGCAGCGAGCTACGCGACGCTTCGATACCGTTCCAGCCGCGTTGGCTGATCGAGAAGAAGCCGGTGACCGGCGCGTACAGTTCGCCGGCGGTATAGGAACGCTGGTAGGAGAACGCGTCATTCGAAGGGTCGGATTTGGCGATGACGGAGCCGTCCGAAGCGAGGATCGCACCGCGCGGAGCGCCATACTCGTGGTAGAGGGCGCGGGTGTTGCGCGGGTCGTTGTTGAGCTGGTTCGCGCGAATCGCCGTGATGATGGTGGTGGACATGCCCAGGATGACGAACAGCGCCACCACGATGGTGAAGAGTTGGCGGAGTGACTTATTCATGCTTGGCTCCCCTCTGACATGCTGTCCGATACGTTCGGAGTGCCCGATGGGGGAGCGGGTGGTACGACTGGCGTGCCTGAAACCGGCGTCTCCGTGGAGATGATTTCAGTGGCCTGCGCGGAGGCCTGCGCGGAGGCCACGCTTCTGCGGGCGCGGCTCTGCTTGCGGGCGCGCAGCGCCTGCATCGCCTCATATTGGAACGTGTCGCTATCGATATCGGATTCGGGTTTGTTCGCCGAGTTGGAAATCACCACTAGGAGTGCTGCCAACATGTAATTCGCTATGAGTGAGGATCCGCCGGCGGCCATGTACGGAAGAGTCAAACCCGTAAGTGGGATGACTAACGTGATGCCTCCCACCACGGTGGAACACCTGGAAGGCCATGGTGAACACGAGGCCGATGCGAGAAGCTTGCCGAACCCATCCTTGATTTTCATCGCAGTGATCATCCCGGCGGCGATGATGAGCAGATAGAGCATCAGAATGGCCATCAGACCGGTGAGGCCCAGCTCTTCGCCAAGTGCCGCGTAGATGTAGTCGGAGTTGGCGATCGGAGTGAGCGACGGGTGACCTTGCCCAAGGCCGGTGCCCATCAAGCCGCCTGATGCCAGGCCGAAAATACCCGTGACGAGCTGGTAGGATCCGCCGTACTCCTTGTTGTACTGCGCCGAGTCGAACGGGTGCAGCCAGGCGTCGACGCGCGCGCCGACATGGCTGAAAATATTGGCCGCGGCGAACGCGCCCACGGCGAACGCGATGAAACCAATCACAATCCAACTGGTGCGCCCCGTGGCCACGTACAACATGGACACGAACATGGCGAAGAACATCAACGACGTGCCCAAATCATGCTGCACGACCAGCACGCCCATCGACACGATCCACACCACGATGATAGGCCCAAGATCCTTGATGCGCGGCAGCTGCAGGCCCAGCACCTTCTTGCCACCGACCGCCAGCTGGTCGCGGTGGTCATACAGGTAGGAGGCGAAGAAAAACGCGAGGAACAGCTTCGCGAACTCGCTTGGCTGGAACGATCCCAAACCGGGAATCTTCACCCAAATGCGCGCGCCATACTGTTCGGAACCGATCACCGGAAGCATCGGTGACAGCAGCAACACCAAACCGATCACCATGCTGACGTACGAGAACCGCCTCAGCACACGGTAATCCTTCATGAAGATCACCAGCAGATTCGCCAAAACCAGCGCTATCGACAGCCAAAGCAACTGTTTGAACGCGACGGACGTGTTCGAATCCTGGTCGATGCGGGCGATCATCATGATGCCGGTGCCAGTCAGCACCATCACACAACACATGATCGCCTGGTTGGCATACGGCTGGAAACGCAGCGGCAATCCCCAGGAAGTCAGGAACAATGCGCCGACAAAAGCGAGCATCCACAAATAATTCTGCGGAAAACCGCCGGTGGTGCGTTCGAACATCTGGAAGAACGCGACGCCGCAAATCAGCATGCTGAACAGCAGCAGGCCGAATTGCTTCAGACGGGTTGCCATCATGACTGGTCACCGCCTGACTTGTTTGCCGAAGCGTCGTCCGATTTGTCTGATTTGCCCGACGACTTGTCGGAAGTCGTACCAGAGGATTTGTTGTCGGATTCGCCGTTTGCCTTGTCTTGTTCCTTCTGCGCGGCTTCGTCCTGCTGTTGCTTCAACTGCTTTTTGATCAGTCGCGTATGCGTTTTCGCCTCGCCGTACGTGTCGAAGGAAATGCCCTGCGCAAGCTGTTCCTGCCAGCTTGGCGGCAGTTCGCTCGTCTTCATATGGGTGTCGGTGACGGCGTGCGACAGCTGGAAGCCGAACAGGCTTGTCGGCACGCCTTGGAAAATCGCCACTTCGCCGTTGTCGTCGCCGATGTAGTACTTGGTTTGGCTCCAACGGTAGGTTGCGAACGCGCCGCCCGCCAGTCCCAGCAGTACCACGATGGTGACGATGATGGCGATCACACGGTTGCGTCGGGTGCGCGTGCGCTTCGTTTTGCGCTGCTCGATATGCTCGTTGCGGATGGCTTTGGCGACTTCCGGATCGTTCGGATCGGCGGAAATGCGGCCGTCGTCCTTCTGTACGACGGGGATTTCACCGGTGTCGGGATTGGTGCGGTCGCCGTTCTCCTCGCGTACCGTGGACGGTTGCGCCACGCGCTGTTCCGGAGGATTGTCGTCCTCGTTGGGATTCTTGCCGTGCGCAGTGCGGCGGCACGGCGGCCGGCGACTTCTTGCCCTCGCGCAGTGCGGGAGCGGATGCGACCGGCTCGTTGATGATGTCGGCGATCGGCTCAAGCTTGCGCTGGCCGCGCCGCCAACCAATGGCGTCTGATGCGGCAGATCGAACGCGTCCGCGTCAAGGGCGAGCGTCGCGTCGGCGATGACCGCGGTGACGTTGTCGGTGCTGCCGGCACGAAGCGCCATCGAAACCAGCTGTTGCGCGCACTCCTCCTGATCGGAGCAGGCGGACAGCACCTCCTGCAATGTGGAATCCTCAAGCACGCCGCACAAACCGTCGGAGCAGAGCAGCCAGCGGTCGGCCGGATGTGCCTTGCGTATGGCGATGTCCGGACTCGAATCGATATCGAAATCACCCAGAACGCGCATCACGACGTTGCGCTGCGGATGGTTGCGCGCCTCGGCCTCGCTGATGCGGCCGGTGTCGATCAGATGCTGCACGTAGCTGTGGTCGGACGTCATGCGGATCAGACGGCCGTCATGCAGCAGATATGCGCGGGAATCGCCGATATGCGCCAAAACCCAATATCCGGCCACCAATGCGACCGACGTGACGGTGGTGCCCATGCCCGCGAGACGACGTTCGCGCTTCGCTTTGCCAACGATCGCGTCATGCGCGGCCATAACCGAGGTTTCCATCATGTGGGCGATAATCTGGACATCGCCCTGCACGTTGTCTTGCTCGATATGCGCCAATGAACGGATGGCGATGGTGGAGGCGGTGTCGCCTCCCGCATGGCCTCCCATGCCATGCAGATGGCGATCAGATGCTCGCCGGCGAACGCGGAATCCTGGTTGTTGGAACGTACGGTACCCACATCGGAAACGACGGTGGAATACATGAACAGCGGTTGTGAAGCGGGAGAAGTCGGCAAACGGGTCACCTCAATTCAAAGGTGGTTGCGCCAATGCGTACGGGAACGCGCGATCCGAGAATCATCGGAGCGTTCAGACGCTGCTGGTTGACCACAGTGCCGTTGGTGGAACCCAGGTCTTCGATGGCCCACTTGCCGGTGGCGGGATCCGTATAGACGCGCGCATGGTGGGACGAGACGAATTCGTCGTCCAGAACCACGGTGTTCGAAGCGGAACGGCCAAGCGTGATGGTGTTGCCGGACAAAGGGACGGAACTGCCGGCAAGGGGGCCATCGATGATGACCAGCAAGGTGGGTTTGGCGCTTGATGTGGCGCTGACGACTGGTGCCGGGACGGCCACGGCGCGGGCGCTTCGACGGCCTTGCGCGCGCGACGCTCCTTACGGCGATGAGCCGCGACTTGCGCGGCTGAGCGTTTCCACATCCCTGTACAGCGAACGCACCGTACAGGCCACGAAGATCCAGAGCAGTACGAGGAAGCCGTACTTGAGGATCGCGAAAGTAAGTTCAGTGAGCATAGAGGCAACTCCCGAGGTTGGGGTTGGTTACTCCTGATCCTGCGAAGAGGCCCAATACAGGATTCGGGTGCGGCCGATGGTGATCGTGTTGCCGTCGAGCAACGTGGCCGCCTCGACATGATGGCCTTCGACATACATGCCGTTGGTGGAGCCAGATCGCGTGCGATGACGGTGTTGCCGTTGTCGGTGATGTCGATCTGCATGTGGCGGCGGGAGATGCCCGGATCGTCGATCACGATATCGCAGTCGGATCCGCGGCCGATGATGGTCTTGCTTTCCGTGAGCAGATACTGGTGTTCGCCGATTTCCAGCATCGGGCAGTCTTCGGTCTGCGCGTCGGTGGTGACGGGCACGGTATTGCCTTGCACGGATTCGCTCGTCAGCTTGAAATTGCTCTTGGTGAGGTCAAGGTCCTCTTCGAAGATCACCACGACCGGACCGACGAACGCGTAATGCTGGTCCTTCGCGTACTGGGTGAGGTTGTCGGCCAGCTCATTGGCCAACGCTTCCGCGCCCCATTCGACGATGTTGTTGAAATCCGGCGTGCTCAGCTTGAAACGGTACTCATTCGGCGCCACGGTACGGTCTCGCGTGACGGGCATGGCCTCTTTGTCAATCTCACGTTCCAGAGCGCTGGAAAGGTCGACGGGCTGCAGGTCCTTGGACCCGAACTTGGCGAAAACCCCGTTGACGGCGCCTTCCACGCTTTTCTCAAATCGGTCGAGAACACTCATGCTTGTCCCTTTCTATCCTCACCCATCCTACGCGGTAGAGCGCCGAGCGCCAATTCGTAAGTCCTTTAATTGCAAAAATTTCATGCATAAATCCATCCCCAGCATCATTTAGGGGGTATTTATCCGCGAATATGACTACCTTCGCCCCCGATTTCCACGATGCACGAATTCACGGAAGGTGGAATTGGGATGGTGCTAGGTTGGGAGCATGACAGATGCGATTCGACAGTTCCCCCGTAAAAAAGCACGTACCTTGCGATTTTCCTGCGGCGCTCCGCGTTCGGCGCGCGTGATTGCAGACGGCTCCCGCGCGCTGTTCCTGCGTTCCGACGGTCCGGAAGACACCGTCACCTCGCTGTGGATGAGCGTGATCGACGAAGACGGCAACATCGGTGAGATTCCGCTCGCCGATCCGCGCGTATTGCTTGCCGACGCGACGCGGAAGACGTTCCGGCGGAAGAGAAGGCGCGACGCGAACGTGCGCGCGAAGGCGGATCCGGCATCGTCTCGTATTGCGTCGACGGTGCCGCAACCGCGTGACCTTCACCATCAACGGGCAGCTTTTCCTCACCGACCTTACGGCGGGCGCGACGCGAGCCATCACGATAGAGGAAGATGAACTCAAACCGGTGCTGAACCCGCGCATCAGTCCCGACGGACGGCACATCATGTACACCACCGGCACGTATCTGGTGGACGTGGATCTTGCCAACGATGAAGAAACCGGCGACGCGATTTCGGTGGTCGCCTCGGCACCGCAGAACGGCGAATGGAAAATCGGCTTGGCGGAATTCGCCGCAGGCGAAGAAATGGACCGCTACGACGGCTTCTGGTGGTCACCCGACTCCAAATACGTGCTCTTCGAAACCTACGACGAATCCCCCGAACCGATCTGGCATCTGTCGGACCCCGCGAATCCAACCAATCCGGCGCAAGCCAACCGCTATCCGCAGGCGTTGACCGCCAATGCCGACGTGCGGCTGACCCTGCTGGAACTCGGCTACGACAGCGACAACTGCTGCTACGGGGCAATCGCCAACGAAGTGCAGTGGGACCATGAATCCTACGAATATCTGGCCGCCGTAAGCTGGCGTGAAGGCACGATCCGATCATCCTTGTGCAAGACCGCCTCCAGCAGCACGATCAGGTGCTCGCCATCCATGTAGGCGAGCCGATCGCCACCATGCGTGACGCGGAAAACGGCTTCACCGACGACAATGGCGACGAGGTCGAAACCTTCTCCATCGCCATTCCCGAATACGCGGAAGGCGAACGCCCCGGCACCACGCGCGTGCTTGAGGAACACGGCAACGACTACTGGCTCGACCTCATCCACGGCACCCCTGCATTCACTCCGGATGGACGCTTGATCTGCGCGATGAACGACATGGACGTCGATACGAACCGACTCACCGTTGATGGTACGCCCTTCACTCCGGCCGGACTGCAGGTGCGCGAAGTGCTCGACGTGACCGACGACGACGTGCTGTGCGTGGTGCAGCGCACCCCTGAAATCCTGCCTGAAAGCGACCTGCCGTTCCTCTGGCAGTCGAATGCCGCCGACCATGACGCCCGCAGCTTCGACGTGGTGTCGATCCGCTATGACGGCACATGGGAACCCCTCACCTACGCGCCCGGCCAGTGAGCATGTCTCGCGCCGGCAACGGCTGCGTGGTGACCGGACGGGGCATGGACGACGCAACCGTGCAAATGCAGCATTGCATGAACATCGCCACAACCGACGAAAATGGTACGGACGTGGCGTCAATGGTGGTCGCACCAATCGAAAACCATGCCGAAACCCCCGGATTCACGCCGAACGTGCACTTCACCCGACTCGGCGAACGTGAGCTGTACACGGCGATCGTGCTGCCTCATCCGATAGTGAATACGCGCACGAAGCCATCCTGCCGGTACTCATGAAACCCTACGGAGGCCCCGGCTTCCAACAGGTCATCGAAAGTCAATCCTTCTATTGGGACGCGCAATGGTGGGCCGACCAAGGCTACATCGTGGTCACCACCGACGGACGCGGCACCACCGGACGCGGCCCGCAATGGGACCGCGCCATCTACGAAACCATGAAATCCGCAACGCTCGAAGACCAGATCGACGCAGTGCGCGCGCTGCCGGAAGCATTGGAAGCGCTGGCTGGCGAGAATGCGGCAGCCAACGTTCCGCAACCCGATCTCAGCCGCGTCGCCATGATCGGCTGGTCGTACGGCGGATTCCTCTCCGCGCTCGCCGTGTTGGAGGCGCCGGAAACGTTCGCCGCGGCCTGCGCGGGCGCGCCTCGACCGACTGGACGCTGTACGACACGCATTACACCGAACGCTATCTCGGCCTTGACTCGGCCGTGTACGAACGCAACAGCATCATCGCCGACGCGCCGCAGCTTGATCGCCCGCTCATGCTCATCCACGGGTTCGCCGACGACAATGTGACGATCGCGCACAGCCTGCGCCTGAGCCAGGCGCTGATGGCAACCGGACGTAAGCACACGTTCCTGCCGCTGACCGGCATCACGCACATGACCAACGACGAGACGGTTGCCGAAAATCTGCTGATTCTGCAGCGCGATTTCCTTGCGGAAGCGTTGGGGTGACGGCACTGTGACGACAGTGCAGTAACGGTAACGGCGACATCGCAAACGAAAGTGCTGCAAAGCGCCGTAGGAAGACAAAACGCGTTCCCCTGCGACTCCCGGACTGCCAAGCATCCGAACGTCGTGGGCGAACGCGTTCCCTTCTCGAATGCCAACATAAAACAGGCGAAAACGACTTCGCAAGCGAGGGGGTACCACATTTGTGTACCCCCCCCAAAAAAATCTGGGCTTGAAAAAGACGGAAATCGGTGGATCGGGCTCGTCCTAACCTGATCCGCAGCTATGGTCAAACCTGCACTTGTTCAAGCAAACCGGGCGAATCGTCGATGACGGTCACCGGAATGTACGCAAACAACGTCCAACTGCCGTCCTGCGTAGACGTGGTGAGCGTGCCCTGATACGATTCGAGCTGCTTCTTGAACGAGGCGAGCCCGTGGCCGCCCGGTAGTTCGTCATCGCGCTCGTCAGCTCCAGCCATGTCCTCTTTCATGGGATTGATTTGTGTGATTTCGATGGCATTCGGCCGGAGCATCACCGAAAGATCGACCTTGCTTTCCGGAGCGGCATGGCGTGCGATATTCGCATAGATCTCGCGCAGCAGATTATTGGCAAGTTCGGCGATTGCTTGCGATGCGCTCGGCTTGCGCCCGCGCAGTGCCGGATGGACGTGATATTGAAGCCAAGCTTGCGCAAGCGACGATCGCCGTCATCCAGTGTTGCTCGCAGCAGATTGGACAACGCTTCGCCGTCGGCGTCGCCGGGGAGAGTGGTGGGGTCCATATTCAATTCGTCGATGACGCGATGCACGTTCGTCAATGCGGAAAGAATATATTCGTTGATTTGACGCCAGTCTTCGGCATCGGATGTTGTGGTTGCCGTAGTTGTGGTTGCGTTGGCAGGGTCAGCAGCGACGCCAGGGCCGCTAGAGTTGCCACCGATATGCCGTTGCGCCACAAACGCCGCCGCTGACAAATCGCCCGTCACCGCATCGTGAATGGCATCGGCAATGCGTGTGCGGCTTTCCAATTCCTGCAGACGATTCTTGTTCTGCGCCGCTTCGAAGCTTTTCTGCGTTGTTTTTTCGCTCCAACTCAACGCCCGACCAAGCAGCAGCACCATGCATACATGCCGACCATGGCGACGGGGTTGGTATTTGGGCCAGGGGGGTCAATCAGCAGAATGTTAACAACGTAATATGTGAGTAACGTTGCCACGATAATGGCATTAGTGCTGTATGCGAGCATGCCATAGGCGTAAAGCTGCGCGGGAAGAGAATTTCCCAAATGCGCGTAGGGAGTAAACAGATCGCCTATGGAGCAATCACGAGAATCGCCACCGATGTACTTTTCAGAAACAGCGGAGGCAGTACGAGCGCCGTAGCCAGCATCGCAACCCATATCACGCCAGATATGTCGGTAGGAGCTCGTAGCAAACGCCGTATATGGTCCATGCAAGCACGATCAGCATAATGGCGAAACGGATTGGATGCCACAGGTTCGGATGCTGCGTGCGCATACGGTTGCGCCACGCAATGTACTGAGTTGCGGGTTTAGAGCGCATTGGACCTCACCCACAGTGCCACTGCCTGACGCGAGGTCTTGCAGTTGAGTTTTCTTAAAATACTTTGCATATGTTTGCGGATGGTGGCTTCGGAAATCCCCAAACGCTCGGCGATGTCCCGGTCAAGCATGCCCTCCGCGCACAAGGAAATAATCTGCTCCTCACGAACGGTAAGCGCGGGAGTGGTCTCAGCCTCCCTGCTGATACGCAGATTGGCCAACGCAGGCGGCTCAAATCCCTCCATCACCTCGCCATTGCACATACGCATAATAATCTGCGCCAACTGGTCGGCATTCTCCTTACCAACCAACCCTTGCGCACCAGCCTCAACCAGCTTGTCCCGATAACTATTGATGGAAAAACTGGTTGCACCGAGAATCGGCATGCGCTGGCCCATCAAACGCAACCGACGACACGTGGCGGGGCCTTGCAATCCCTCCATCGACATATCGAGAATCAACAAACTGACATGGCCGTTCGCATCCTGCAACGTTCTATCGCCTCACAGCCTGAAGTCGCCGTCCACACCACATACGCGGTCGGCACTTTGCTGGCAATGACGGCACTGAGCGAATCCAGCGCTCGCGGATCATTGTCGACCAGCGCGATGCGGTGAATCTTGGGATGCTTTTCCCGCGTGGACATCATGCGATCACTTTCCTTTTCCGCACAGCCATTGCAGCCATGTTGGGCAGTTGGAATCTTGGGCAGCGGAGATATCACCGTTGTTGTCAACGGGAGTTGCCGCCGCGTACGCATACGTTGGTGTGCCGGTGAGAGACAGCGTTACCACCATCAGCAGTGAAACGAACTTCATACCTCCATAGTATGCGAGGATGGCGCGCGGGGGTGACGATTCGGTTGTTCCGGTACGCCGTTGATGCACTGACGCATCGTTATACAGCGCGTATGCCTGTGCTTAGTTTCGTCTTGGCGCCGTTCGCCTAAGATGGAACCATGACTATCACGCTCATCGACGAGGCGCGCTATGACGCCGAAATGGACGCTACGGTGCTGCCTGCGCTGCAGGCTTGCATGACGGAAGGTTGGATGGAACCGGCCACCGTCGATTGGGAAGGCAAGGCGTTGCCCAAGTTGGAGCGCCCCGGCCGGTTGCATTATTACCGCTACGACGCGCGCACATTCGACGCGTTGCGCGAGGAAGGCGCTTCGGGCGTATTTCGTGGCACGATCGTCATTTCGCACGGATTCACCGAATTCGGACGCAAATACAGCGAAATGGTGTGGTACTTTCTGTTGGCCGGCTATTCGGTGTGCGTGTTCGAGCATCGCGGGCATGGCCATTCCGCGCACGATATGAGCAATCCAAGTTTGGTATGGATTGACGATTGGCGGCGATATGTGGCCGATTTCGCCACGTTTGCACAGACTGTGGGGCGTGAGGCGGCGGATGGTGGCCCAATGTACCTGTACTGCCATTCCATGGGCGGCGGCATCGGCGCGGCCGCGCTGGAACGTTACCCGTCGCTGTTCGACAAGGCGGTGCTGTCCGCGCCGATGATCGCGCCGGTGGTCGGCATGCCGACGTGGGTCGCACGCATTGTGGTCGGCGTAATCTGCGGGCTTGGCTTCGGCAAATCGCGTGTGTTCGGGCATGCCGATTTCGACGGCAACCTCAATCTCGACGACTACCGCGGGGCCTCGGAGGCACGCATCCGCTGGTTCCACAAGCAACGTTTGGCGGACGTGACGTGCCAGACCAACGCGGCCACGTTCGATTGGGCAAACCAGGCGATGGCGCTTTCCCGAGCCGTGCTCAAACCTGACATGTGTGGAGCTATCGAAGCTCCGGTATTGCTATTCCAAGCCGGACGCGACGTGTGGGTGCTCAACGGTCCGCAAGATGACTTCGTCGAACGTGTGCGAGAAGGCGGCGGTTCCATCGAAAAAGTGCGATACAGCCAGTCATTGCACGAAATTTTCTCCATGCCGAATGCCGTGTTCGGACCATATCTCGACAAAATCCTCGATTTTTTGGCGGCGTCGAACGCAAGCTTGGCGGAATAAATCTGTTTTGCATAACTGACGTTTAATATGCGTACCGTGTGCGTTACAATCGCCGTGAATTTGCCGTGAAAGCCGTGGAGAGAGCGAGGACAGGCCGTGGCAAAGCAAACGTCGGGACAGGCGTCGCAATCGCAGAAAACTTCCGAATCGCAAAAACCGCGAAAAAACTACGAAAAAACGGAACATGTGCTGGAACAGACGCCGAAAAGCCTGCTCATCGGCACTGGCATGACATTGCTGGGCGGTGCCATGTGGGGTATGAACAGCACCGTGGCCAAACTGCTGATGCGCGACTACCAGCTGGATCCGATCTGGCTTTCCTGCGTACGCGCGCTATTCGCCAGCCTGATCTTCCTGGTCGGATCGGCCATCACCACACCGCAGAAACTCGCCGGAGCGGTCAAAGACGTCAAATCGTATCCGAAATATCTGGTCACGACACTGATCTGCGTGCTTCTGGTGCAGGTCTCCTACCTGATGACCATCGACTGGACGAACTCCGGAACCGCCACCGTATTGCAGACGCTCAACCTGATCTTCGTGCTCGCCTGGGTATGCCTGCGCGGCAAACGACTGCCCTCAAGCGTGAATTGGTCGGCGTGCTCCTGGCGTTCGCAGGCACGTTCCTCATCGCCACCGGCGGCAACTTCGCCTCGCTGTCGTTGCCATGGCAGGGGCTCGCATGGGGACTGGTTGACGCGGTGAGCACCGCGGCCATGTCCATCCTGCCGGTCGTGCTCATGCTCAAATGGGGCAACATGACCATCAACGGCATCACATTCCTCATGTCCGGACTCATATTATGCCCGTTCGCGCAACCGTGGGCGAACATTCCCGCACTGGACGCGCGAGGCGTGCTTCTGCTGCTCTACACCATCGTATGCGGCACGTTCCTCGCGTTCTGGCTCTACATGGCAGGCGTGATGCGCGTCGGCGCGGTGCGTGCACCATGCTCGGCACCAGCGAACCGGTCATGGCCACCATCACCGCAGTGGCATGGGCCGGCGAAACGTTCACCTTCACCGACCTGACCGGCTTCGCATGATCATCATCATGGTCTTCCTCGTGCGCTGACCGCTCGCCATAGCCATAAACTGTCCGATTCTGGAGAATCGGACATCCAGAACGCAAAACCCATACCTTAGTTGTCCGATTCACCAGAAACGGACAACTAAACAGGTAAAACTGCCCCACAGTTGTCCGTTTCTCCAGAATCGGACACTTATGGTGCGCACGTCGGTGCCGGCGAGCACGTCGGCCAGATGCTTGGCAGTGTTCGGGATTGCCGGCAGAGTCTCTTCGGTCCAAGCGCCGACCGCGTTCACGACCACGTCGAATACTCGCTGACTGAAGTCGGCGAAAGCCTGCGCCCGATCATCGATGCGATGAAGACATGGGGGAACCATTACCGAAACGAACACGAGTTCTGATTGTTCCAGTCACTGGAGTTGTCGGGAGCCGCTGAGCTCTACTGCCGCTTGGGAAACGAAAAGGCCGGAACCTTTCGGCTCCGACCTTTTCACCATGGTGCGAGCGGGGGGAGTTGAACCCCCACGAGCATACACTCACTGCCACCTGAAGACAGCGCGTCTACCATTCCGCCACGCTCGCAAACAATCGACTAATCTACACCTATCGTTCCGATACCGCAATTACGGCGTGTCGCGATGGTTACGGTGTCCGATTCACCCGAATCGGACAGTCTGGGGCGTCGGATGATGCGTGCATGACTGATTTACCCGAATCGGACACTCGGGTGAGTGGAGGATGCGCTGCGAGTGACCGATTCTGGAGAATCGGACAAATAGACATGCGAATACGCGGCTGTGAACGGGCGTGAATCAAGGCAGCATCAAATCGGTACCGCCGAGAAAACGGTAGCCGCCGTCATCCAGCAATCGGGTTTTCGCAAAATGTAAGCCCAGGAGCGTGGCTTGTACCTCGTCGATGCCGTAAATGACATGCTCCCAGACGGTCTGTCCAGAAGCGTCTTCCAGACGAACGTTTACACTCCAGGCGTCCTCGTCGATTTGCGGTTCGGAAACCGACAACACCCGATCTCCACCCGCGTATTGGAATTGTCGCTGCATGCTCGTCTCCCATCAAATGCGCGTATCTTCGATTGCGGGTTGTTCGCTCTTCGGGTCGGAAGATAGTGTTTGGCTATTTGTCGCATTGGAACTTTTTCCCGCTAGGCAGGCGGCATAGGCTGTGGCTGCCCCGGCCCAGCATACTGCGGCCGCAGCACCGTGTAGGCGTTTGCATTTTTAGTGGGGAATATTCCGGAAGCCTCCGCCTCTGCCGGGTAAGCATATTGTTTGTCGGCTGTGGGCTGGACGGAGAGGCTATGTGCTTCGTGTTCGATTGCTGCGCTGTTCGGCACCTCATCCATGCTGGGAAGCGAAGCTTCATCTGCCATTGCTGTCGCGCTCCCCGATGCAAGTGTCGCACAAGCCAAAAGAGTCGCAATAACACGTAACGTGTTCTTTTTCATATATATGTCCTTTCGTCAAGTTGACGTGACATCAGTCGAGAGTAGAAGCGTGTTCGCAATTGTGATAGAGTGCTGTCACCTGTTAGGGGGACATGTCGCATTAAATATTCAAACGGGTGACATTGCTGTTGTACGGAACCGCATTGCGTGATTTACATGATGACGGAATGTGTCCCCCGGTGAAAGGTGTGAATATGCGACGGAAGCAAAATGCATGCGATTCGAACGGTGGCGTACATGCTGAGCGCGTGACGGCCAACATGCATGACCTTACATATGGCTTGAAAGATTTTTTCCGCGAGGTCTTTCTTGATAAGGATGATATCGACTATGAGCGCCGCTTTGACGTGCGTTCCTTGCCATTGCTGGTTGTAGCGATGGCTGCAGGATGGCTCTATTCTCGTGATGGAAACGGATTCTATGCGTGTGTCAGCGCGATTTTTGCTGTTTCCTATACTGTGTATTTCATCGTCAATCGAGGCGTGTACATCGTGCGCCTGTTCCGTGGGGAAAATATTTTCGGTAAACGGCGTGTGAGATGCATGAAATACCGTGGCGCGATACATTCGTCGGTTGCGGGCGGGCTGGCAAAAGCCTTGGAAAAATTCGTTGATAACGATACGCTGTATGCGTATATCGGCGGATATGGTGTTCCGTTGCTGGGCACTGCGACAATGATTGCTTATGATGCGTCGCACTGGTTATGGTTGGCATTAGTTGGGGGAGTCTTGTGCGTTGTATATGCGCTGTATTGGCTGATATATGCATTTGTTGCCGCGCATCGGGCGCTTATCGCAGTGCTTGCGGATCGCGATAGGAGATTGGAACAGGCGGGTTATCGCATGACGGTTATGCGCCGAGATGCAAAATTGGCCAGCAGGACGCATGATACGGTTACCGGCGGTCTGTCGTATATTGCCTTTATTGCGCAGCAGCAGCTGGAGGGTAAAACCTTATCGGACGAGGAACGGGTTGCGTGGAAACATATCGATGATGCGGCTCAACGTACGATGGACAATGTTCATGAAGTTATTGATATTCTTGGACGAGATGTCGACCCCGCAAATCCCGTTGGCGGCGAAGGGTTTGATTGCGAATCGCAAGAAATACAGATGCCAGATGTTTCTTCATTGGAGAGAATTATTCGCGAGCATTGTGATGAGGGGGATTCTCGGCTTAAGACGCTCGGGTTTGTTGGAACAAGTGAGATTCAGCTGGATGTTGCGGATGCTGATGATACTGGTGAAAGTGTTTGTGCGGATCTGATTGATGAGTGTACAAGTCTGATTGATGAGTTATACACCAATATTTCTTGTCACGCTGATACGAGTCAGCCATACGCTGTTTTTGTCAGTAGCGAGAACGGATGCCTCCGCATCACGCAGGTAAACGCTATAGCGTGCCCGCGCGATGCGCAGAGCGGCTATAAGAAGAAGGTTTCAGGAAGGGGACTTGCGTTTCATCGGAGGATGCTTGACGCGATGAGCGGGTCGATTACTACTTGTGAAGAGGGTGATACTTGGACGCTGCATGTGGTCATACCGTTGTGAAAACAATAGGTTTTGGCGTAGATATTTGATAATTATTCATGCTGAATCTTTATAAAATATCGCAAGTAATTTGGTGGTTAATGTAATGGAAACTAATGTGGAAAGAATTAACAAATTAGTTGAACATATAGGCATAGTCGACAATGATGTGTTGACGTTGGGTGCGTTGTCTAGCTATTTGACTCAACGATTTGGAGACGAGAAAATTTTATGGCGATGCACGCTTGGTAAAAAAGCTGCGGAATTATGTAGTAATTCGCAAACACGTCCCCAGATATTACTCATGGATATGTCATTATCTGATGCCGATGGCGTGCAGATTTGCCAGGAGATTCGGCGTACTGTTGACGATATGCCGATTTGGCGATTACTTCTTTTCCGTT
>ENA-OQIC01000020-OQIC01000020.1-human-gut-metagenome-genome-assembly--contig:-NODE-20-length-59717-cov-2.828579_pt1 | contig 59717 bp, 75 predicted proteins | sample MGYA00242572_ERZ504736 | MGnify/ENA primary metagenome ERZ504736 (study PRJEB26092, sample SAMD00036201) | human gut metagenome | host: Homo sapiens | study: EMG produced TPA metagenomics assembly of...
CACCTGATTGCTGCTGCCGCGCCAGATCAGGGAAGGGTCTTTTAAATCCTGCACAAATTTGCCGTCGACCAGCACGTTAATCAAATCAACAACCTGCATTTGCGCAGCGTTGAGTTCGTCGAGTTTATAGCCTGTCCACATCCAGATGTCTTTACCCGGACACTCGGCGCGGATGCGTTGTACCAGCTTCAGAATATCCGGCACGTTTTGCGGATGTAGCGGATCGCCGCCGGAGAGGGAAATACCCTGGCGTTTGATGCGAGTGTCATTCAGATCGTTAATGATCTGTCTTCCATTGCTTTGGTAAATGGCTGACCGGAATTTACCCGCCAGGTGCTTTTGTTATAGCAACCGGGGCATTCATGAACACACCCGGAGACAAACAGGGTGCAGCGAGTGCCGGGGCCGTTGACGATGTCGACAGGATAGTACTGATGATAGTTCATTATTTCACCTGGCTTATCAGTCCGCGTGTAGGCTGCATCCGGTAATCAACGCCTGTTGCGACGCTGTCGCGTCTTATCAGGCCTACAGCCGTTGCCAAATGTAGGCGGATAAGGCGTTTACGCCGCATCCGGCATTTGCTTAACACAGAGTGAAGATTAACCTATCTGCCCATTTCCCAAATGTTTAACGCGGCGCTTAACTTCTTCCTGCTTACCAGCGTTAAACGGACGTGCATCCGGGCTACCTAAATATCCGCACACGCGGCGAGTCACCGACACACGGGAGGTGTCATGGTTACCACATTTCGGACAAGTGAAGCCTTTGCTGGTGCACTCAAATTCGCCGGTAAAGCCACACTCGTAGCATTCATCGATCGGTGTGTTGGTGCCGTAATACGGTACATGCTGATAGCTGTAATCCCAGACATCTTCCAGCGCCTTCAGGTTGTGCTGAATGTTTGGATACTCGCCATAGCAAATGAAGCCACCGTTCGCCAGTGGCGGGTAAGGCGCTTCAAAGTCGATCTTGTCGTACGGGTTCACCTTCTTCTCACATCGAGGTGGAAACTGTTGGTGTAGTAACCTTTATCGGTCACGCCCGGCACCACGCCAAACTCAGCGGTATCGAGACGGCAGAAGCGGTCACACAGGTTCTCACTCGGCGTACTGTAGAGGCTGAAACCGTAGCCAGTTTCTTCTTTCCACTGATCCACCGCCTGACGCAGACGCTCAACAATCGCAATACCTTTCGCGCGCAGCTGCTCGTTGTCGTAAACATGCTCGCCGCCGAACAGCGCGTTAATGGTTTCGTGGATGCCGATGTAACCCAGCGAAATAGACGCACGACCGTTTTGAAGATTTCAGAAACGTCGTCGTCAGCATTCAGACGCACGCCACAAGCGCCTTCCATATAGAGGATCGGGGCTACGCGCGCTTTCACGCCTTCGAGACGAGCGATACGGGTCATCAGCGCCTTACGTGCCAACACCAGACGTTCATCCAGCAGCTTCCAGAAGGTGGCTTCATCGCCTTTTGCTTCCAGAGCAATACGCGGCAGGTTCAGGCTGATCACGCCGAGGTTGTTACGACCATCGTGGATCTGCTCGCCGTTTTCATTTTCCCACACGCCGAGGAAGCTGCGGCAGCCATCGGGGTTTTAAACGAACCGGTGACTTTCACTACCTGATCGTAGTTCAGGATATCCGGATACATGCGCTTGCTTGCGCACTCCAGCGCCAGCTGTTTGATGTCGTAGTTCGGATCGCCTTTTTTATGGTTCAGGCCATCGCGAATCGCAAACACCAGTTTCGGGAACACCGCCGTTTTACGGTTTTTACCGAGGCCGGCGATACGGTTACGCAGGATAGATTCCTGAATCAGGCGCGACTCCCAGCTGGTGCCCAGACCAAAACCAAAGGTCACAAACGGTGTTTGACCGTTGGCGGTGTGCAGGGTGTTTACTTCGTACTCCAGCGACTGGAAGGCATCGTAGCACTCTTTGATGGTACGAGAGTTAGCGTAGCCTTCGGCGTCCGGGATGTTCCACTCTTCTGCGGTCTTGCGATGTTTGTTGTAGCTGGCGGTGACAAACGGTGCCAGCACTTCATCGATACGGTTAATGGTGGTGCCGCCATAAATATGGCTGGCGACCTGAGCAATAATCTGCGCTGTTACCGCGGTTGCCGTAGAGATCGATTTCGGCGGTTCAATCTCGGCGTTCCCCTATTTTAAAGCCTGGGTCAGCATGCCTTTCAGGTCGATCAACATGCAGTTGAACATCGGGAAGAACGGTGAGTAATCGAGATCGTGATAGTGAATATCACCACGTTCGTGTGCCTGCACCACGTCACGCGGCAGCAGGTGCTGGCGTGCATAGTGTTTAGCCACGATCCCGGCCAGCAGGTCGCGCTGGGTTGGAATCACCTTGCTGTCTTTGTTGGCGTTTTCGTTGAGTAACGAGGAGTTGGTCTGCTCGACCAGACCACGGATCTCCTGGTTCAGGCGACCGCGTTTTTCACGTTCAATGTCGCGATCGTGACGGTACTCGATGTAAGCACGAGCCAGTTGTTTGTATGGCCCCGACATCAGCTGGTTTTCAACTGCGGTCTGGATCTCATTGATATCCACCTGGTTGCGGCCCTGCATCTGCTCGCTGACAACCGCAGCAACAGTGGCGCAATAATCGGCATCATCGACTTCCGCTGCTTTAGCTGCACGCAGAATCGCTTCTTTGATGCGCTCTGATTTAAACGGCACTTTGCAGCCGTCTCGTTTCATCACATGCGGTGTCATGATCGCTCCATATTTTTAAGAACAGGTTATCCACAGAAATTGGGAAAGGCGTTTTCCGGTTTTTTCGTTTCGTTTTCCGGTGCTTTCCGCAATCGCCATCCGCTTATCCACAACGTCGCCCCTTTTTCGTGGGGAGCTGTAGTAGCATTATAGTCGATTAATACAACATATTGGGTTGGGACGCATTTTAAAGTCTATATATAGTGCTTTGCATCAAGGATGTTTGAACTTTTTTTGATGTAGCTCAAAGTAAAAAGCAGAGCGTACGGATGACGGGCGCTACAGCGATATGTAAATTTTTTAATGAATTTTTTGATTATAAAATCAACAAAAACAAAACATCTTTTACAAAACATTATTTCATATCCATTTCAAAATTAGAGACGAGAAATCAATTTTGAAGATGGCTACAAGGTACAAAAGATAAATCATTATAAAAGTTTTAAGTGTACGGAGAATACAAGATAAACAGAAAGTAATGATAAAGTACCAAGGAAAAAATAATGAATGAAAAGAATGTGGAGTTTTAAATAAAGATAAGGAGGTTTAGTCCAATGGAAATTACTAAATCAAATTATCAATATGAGAGTGGTAAGGCATAAATCCCTATGAAAGACCTGAAATAAGAAAATAAAAAATCTTCCTCAGCAATATAATATATAATAGTAGGAAAAGCATTTCAGGATAAATATCAAAAATGTCCTCATATTGAATATTACCACAAAAGTAATAAAAAGGTTTTAGATTATATGTAAAGAAATATAATTTAAAAGAATAAAGTATCTATATATCATTTTAAAGTATAGCAAAAAAGAAAACAATATGATGAGTTCTATTCGTTGAAATAAGCCTGTTGTATTTGGTAAATAAAAATAGTTGTTATATTAAAAAGAAATGTATAGAGAAATATTTTGAAGGCAAATAGCCCGAACTACTTGTTAGAAACTTTTTATTATCATATATAGATTGATATAAACTTTCAATAAATCTTAAAAGGATTTATACAAATAGGGAAAGAAAAAAGGTTAGCTTAAATAAGAAAGGAATAAGAAAATTGAATAACGAAGAAAATTAGAACAACCGTTATATCCAAGTATTAGATATAGCGGTTGTTCGATTTTTGTGCTATAATTGGAAAAATTAAAAACACAGGAATATATGAGGGCGCTATGAATACTATAAATATAGAAGATACTGTTTTATATGAAGATAAATATATTTTGGTTTGTCAAAAACCGGCAGGATTTCCGGTTCAGAGCAAACGGTTGGGAACTCTGGATATGGAATGTGCATTGAGAAATTATTTGGCAAAGAAAGGACAAGAACCTTATGTGGCAGTTATCCACAGACTGGATCAGCCGGTACAGGGAGTTCTTGTGTTTGCGAAAGACAAAGAAAGCGCAGCAAAGCTCAGTAAACAAATGCAGCAGGGGAAATTTGAAAAAACTTATCTGGCATATACACAGGGACATACGGATAAAAAACAGGAAACTTTAATTGATGAATTAGAAAAGGACGGCAGAACTAATACGTCTAAAGTGGTTGCAAAGAAAACGGCAAACAGTAAACGGGCGGAGCTTTCCTATAAGGTTCTGAAAGAAGCAGAAGAGGGAAGCCTTTTGGAGGTTTCTTTGAAAACAGGGCGTCATCATCAGATTAGAGTGCAGCTGGCACATGCAGGACTGCCGATTTTCGGTGATGCAAAGTACAATGCGAAATGTACGAAAGAGGATGCAAATCATGGTGTTTCTTTATGTGCATATAAATTGTCTTTTTTACATCCTGCAAAAGGGAAGAAAATGGAATTTCAGGTAATGCCGGTTGGAAATTTTCCAATAGTATAGGAAAGAATTGTTTCACCATACTAAGTGTAAAGGATAAAAGGTATGGGGGAATAAATTATGAATTGGAAAAAGGCAGGGATTGCAGCGGGAGTGAGCGCAGGAGTATTTCTGGGAATGAAATATGTATTTCCTGTTATACTTCCGTTTTTTTTAGGATGGATTTTGGCGGAAGCAGTCCATGTACCGGCAAAGAGAATATGTGAAAAGCAGACGAGTAAAAAGCTGCACCTGTCAGAAACTGCTTTGGGAATGATTTTTATTATTATGGGCGTGTTGCTGGTGGTTTTGAGTATGCTTTTTACCTTGCAGTATCTGACCGGAAAATTGGGGGAATGTGTCCAATATTATCCGGAATTGAAAGAGGAAGCGCAGGATATTTTATGGAAGCTTTGCCTTGGAATAGAGCATCTTACAGGAATATCTGCGGATAAAAGCTGTTTTTATATCAGCAGGCAGGCAGAACTTTTTTTGCGGTGCATTTTTTCGGGGAAGAACAGTATGAATACGGCGATGGTTTCTGTAAAAGGCTGTGTTTGCTTTGTCGGTATACTGGCAATTTGTATTGTGTTTGCCATTTTATTTTTGCAGGAAAGAGAGCGTGTGTATGCGTCTTTGGAAAAGTGGAAAATATTTGGAAACCTTATTCATATTATCAGGGAAATGGCAGCAGGGATAAAAGCATATTTAAAAGCGCAGTTTAAAATTATTTTTGTGGTTTGCCTGCTGTGTGTGGGCGGACTTTGGGCGCTGAAGGTTAGGCACTACGTAGGCTTTGGTGTTGCCATTGGGATGTTTGATGCCTTTCCTGTGCTGGGAACAGGAACTTTTCTTATTCCGGGGGCGCTGCTCATGTTCCTTCAGGGGAAAATAAAAATGAGCATCGGCTTGCTTGTGCTGTATCTTTTGACTGCGGCAGTGCGACAATTCTTAGAACCGAGGCTTATCGGAAATCATGTCGGTGTGTCGCCGCTTTTGGTACTGGTATCGGTTTACTTGGGAGTGGTTTTGTATGGTGGTTTTGGATTTGTTTTGGGACCTGTATCTGCTTTTTTAATTTATGTGATTTTGAAGGAATGTGCCGCTTTTAAGGAAAATTAAGAGCTTATGGCATTTCGAAAAATTTTATAAACAAAGATAGAAGGTATGGACTATTAAAAACTTTCGTGTATAATGGGAAAGTAGTAAAACTTTTAGATAAAATGAGTAAAAGGCAGGTAAGATTATGAAGAAAGTACTGGTGGGTTTGCTGTGCTGCATGCTGGTAGCAGGAGTTATCAGTGGCTGTGGCTCAAAGGAAAAGCCAAAATCTGATAAAAGCCAAAATCATACAGAGAAAACGGAAGAGCAGTCCGATACTACAAGTACAGAAAAGCCGCAGGAGGAGAAAGAGCCTTCAAAAGAGCCGGAAGAAGAAAAGAATATGGCAAATGATTTAACCATGCAGGTTTTGAAGGAGCAGGCAGGAACAAGGGATTATACTTCTTTGGAGGAGTTAAATCCTGAACCGGGCAGTTATATTGCGGTGGTGGTAAAGAATACAAATCCAGCTTCTGGGCAAGTGTAAAAAGAGGTATGGATGATGCGGTAAAAGATTTAAACCAAAAAATGGGATATAAAGGTGAAGATAAAATCAAAATTTCTTTTGAAGGTCCTTCAGAGGAAACGGATGTAGAAAGCCAGATTAATATTATTGATGCGGTGCTTTCTGAAAATCCTGCTGTCCTTTGTCTGGCGGCTATTGATATGGAGTCCTGTGAAGCACAGTTAGAAGCAGCGGCAGAAAATGATATTCCTGTTGTTGTTCTGGACTCAGGGGTGCAAAGCAGTTTAGTCAACTCCGTATGCGCAACAGATAATTATTCAATGGGAGCAGAGGCTGCAAACAAGCTGGCAGAAGCCATTGGAGGTCAGGGACAGGTTGCGGTGATGACACATGTTGCTGCATCTCAGACAAGCAGAGACAGAGAAATCGGATTTACAGAAACCATTGCAAATAATTATCCGGAAATCGAAATTGTAAATGTCTCTCATGAAAATCCGGAAACGAGTATGACGGAAATGGCAGAGGCTGTGTTAAAGCTGTATCCGGATGTAAAAGGTTACTTTGGAACAAATGAGCATGCCACAAATGCTGTTTTAGATGCAGTGAGTACATCGGGCAGAGAAATTGCGGTGCTGGGTATTGATGCGGGAAAGAAACAGATTGACGCAGTGAAGAAAGGAACAGAAATCGGAACTTTTGTACAGAATTCCTATGGCATGGGGTATGCGACTGTTGTAGCTGCAATGCGTGCAGATTTAGAGTTGGAAAATGACACCTTTATTAATTGCGGATATCAGTGGATTGATGGGAACAGCATTGAATTATCAGAATACGCTAATTATTTATACGAGTAAAGTGTTAATGTGAAAACAAATGAAAAAAACAGCTTAATACTGTGATAATTAGATAAAATACACAAAGGATAAAAAGGGGAAATGCGCAAAATTGTGCAGTTTCCCTTTTGTTGCCTTAAAAAATCGATAAAAGTGCAGGAATTTCGTGAAAGTAGCAAGAATAATACGTTAATAAATTGACAAAATGTATAATTCATAGTAATATCAAGTTATGTGAAGGTGGTGATACTGTGGTAGAAAAAACAATCAAAGAAATCCGGGAAACAGAGCAAAAAGCGGATGATATCATTGCTGAAGCCAAGAGCCAGAGTGAAAAGCTTCTTGAAAATGCAAAAAAAGAAGCGGAAAACCTGGAGTCCGGAATGATTGAACAGGCGCAGGAGGCAGCGAAGAAAGCGTGCCGGGCTGCGCAGGATGCCGGCAAGAAGACTCTCGAGGAAGCATTAAAGGATGTCGGCAAAGAGATTGCAGAAATTAAGGAAACTGCAAAATCTCGAGAAAAAGAAGCAGTAGACGCAATTATTGAGAGCTTGGTATAGGCGTACTGCAAAGTAGAACTACGAAAAAGGAGGAATGCGGATATGGCAGTATTGCAGATGCAAAAGGTAAGTATCTGCGCACTGAAGAAGGACAGGAAAGCAATTCTGGAAAAAATTCAGTCCATGGGCGTTATGGAGATTTCCAAGGTTCTGGATGATGACTCAGGTTTTGAGCGAATGAATACACAGAATGAGAGAAGTAAATTTGAAAAAAACGCTTCTTTAGCGGATATGGCTTTGGATATTCTTCAGGAATACGTGCCGGAAAAGGTGTCTATGTTCTCCGGTCTGGAAGGCAAAAAGCTGATAGAGCGGCGGGAGCTTGAGACAGTGGCAGAACATAAGGAGCAAATTATGGATATTGTTTCGGATATCATCGGCAATCAGAAAAAGATTGCAGAGTACCGTGCCAATATTCAAAAATTTGAAAATCAGATAGAAATGCTTATTCCGTGGATGATGCTGGATGTTCCCATGACATGGAAAGGGACAAAGAGCACAGAGCTTCTGGTCGGAACAATGCCCGGACAGATGACTTTAGACGGAATGTATAGTCTGATTGCAGAAAATGCACCGGAAATTTCCGGAGTAGATATTACTGTTCTTTCTTCTGGACAGGACGCAGTTTATATTGCAGTGCTGTGTATGAAAAAGGATGCGGGAAAGGTCGAAGAGGTTTTCAGGCAGAACGGTTTTGCCAGACCGTCACAGCCTGTGACACAGACGCCTGCACAAGAGAAAGAAAAGCTGGAAATGCAGATTAGAGATTTACAGAAAGAAATTTTAGATTGTCAGGAAAATATTAGAAAACAGCAGTCTGAAAGAATGAATATCAGGCTGGCATCTGATTATTTCCGTGCCAGAGCTGAAAAGTACGAGGTACTGGGACAGCTTCCGCAATCTAAGAAGACTTTCATGATAAGCGGTTATGTACCGGAAAAAGCAGTTCCCGCATTAGAAAAGGCGCTAAATGAAAAGTATACCTTGAGTATGCATGTGGAAGAGCTGGCAGAGGATGAGGAAGGCCCGGTTCTTCTTAGCAACAATGGATTTTCAGAGTCGGTAGAAGGAGTTTTGGAGTCCTATGGATTGCCAAAGAAAGGCGAGATTGATCCAACAACAATCATGTCCTTCTTCTACGTGTTTTTATTCGGATTAATGTTATCTGATGCAGCGTATGGACTCATTATTTTCCTCGGTTGTTTCTTTGTACTGAAGAAATTCCCGAGAATGGAGCAGTCTTTAAAGAAGGCCATTAAAATGTTCATGTACTGCGGTATTTCTACGTTGGTATGGGGTGTTCTCTTTGGAGGATATTTCGGAGATGCCATTGATGTAGTGGCACGAACCTTTTTCCACGTAGAGGTTCCGGAGGGCGGACTTGTAAAGGCTCTTTGGTTTGTACCTTTGAATGACCCTATGAAAATGCTTATTTATTCTATGGCATTTGGTGTTATTCACCTGTTTACCGGTTTGGGTATTAAGGGCTATATGCTGTTAAAGGATAAGAAAGTGTTGGATTTCTTCTGTGACGTTGTGCTTTGGTACGTATTTTTAATTGGTTTGCTGCTGATGCTGCTTCCAAGCGAAATCTTTGCATCCATTGCACAGATTGACCTAAGTATTTTCCCACCGGCAGTAGCGGGAACAGGAAAGGTTCTTTCTATTGTAGGTGTAGTAGGTATTATTCTCATGTCAGGACGTGCCAATAAAAATCCGGGGCTTCGTCTGGCATTGGGCTTGTATGATGTATATAACGTAACGGGATGGCTCAGTGATGTATTATCTTATTCCAGACTTTTAGCTCTGGGACTGGCAACGGGAGTTATTGCATCTGTTATTAACCAGATGGGAAGTATGGCAGGAGACGGCATCTTTGGTGCGATTGTATTTCTTGTAGTATTTGTATTTGGTCATGCGTTTAACATGGCAATCAATGTGCTGGGAGCTTATGTTCATACAAACCGTCTTCAGTTTGTTGAGTTTTTCGGCAAATTTTATGAGGGTGGAGGAAAACCTTTCAACCCATTTAAGTCTAGTACAAAATATGTAGATGTTAAGGAGGAAACGTATTTATGAGTCATTTAGGAATTGTTTACGCATTATTAGGTGCAGCAGTAGCAGTATTTTTATCAGGTGCAGGTTCTGCAATCGGTGTTGGTATTGCAGGTCAGGCTGCCTCAGGAGTTGTTTCTGAAGACCCTTCCAAATTTGCAAAAGTATTGATTATGCAGCTGCTTCCGGGTACACAGGGTATCTACGGTTTGCTGGTTGGATTTATCACTTTATCAAAAATCGGATTATTAGGCGGCGGAATGCTTGAACTGACACCTCAGCAGGGATTATTGGTATTAGCAGCATGTCTTCCTATCGGTATTGTTGGTTTGATTTCCGGTAAATATCAGGGAATGACTTCCGCAGCAGCTATCGGAATTGTTGCAAAGAAACCGGAACAGTTCGGTAAAGCAATGCTTTTCCCGGCAATGGTTGAAACTTATGCGATTTTAGCGCTTCTGATTTCTATTCTGTCTGTAACAAACCTTCAGTTCTAAGATTAGGGCAGTTTTGAAAAAGATGGAATAAGTAAAGGAGAGCGAAGAATGACTGGATTAGAAAAAATGAAAAGCCAGATTCTTGAAGAAGCCCATACTTGCGCAGAAAAAATTCTCGAGGACACGAGAAAAGAGGCAGATGAAATTCTTGCCGAAGCAAAGAAAAGAGCAGAAGCAGAATGCAGTCGCATTGCTCAAAACGCAGAGGAAGAAGTGAAAAGTCTTGCAGAGCGCTCTGAGTCTTCCTGTGCTTTGCAGAGAAGAAAAGCTCTTTTAGAGGCAAAGCAGGAAATTATTTCAGAAGTGCTTGAAAAGGCTTATGAAACTTTAATCAGCGCAGACGAAACCACATATTTTGGAATGCTTCGAAAAATGCTCTATAAATATGTTCTTCCGGAAGAAGGAGAAATTTGCTTCGCTAAGGAAGATTTGGAAAAGATGACACCGGGCTTTGAAGAAGAAATCAAAGGTATTGCAAAGGAAAAGGGCGGAGCACTTACTATTTCCAAGGAAACCAGAAATGTAAAAGGCGGCTTTGTTCTTGTATATGGAGGCATTGAGGAGAATTGTACATTTAAGGCGATGTTTCATTCTCAGAAGGATGAGCTTTCTGATAAGGTTCATAGTTTATTATTTTCATAGCATAACCGCAAAAAGGAGGAATTGATTTGTTTGACACAAAGTATACCTATGCGGTTGCGCGAATACGTGCGCTGGAGACATCATTATTTACTTCCCAGATTATAGACCAGTTGCTTGCCTGTGAAACAGAGGAACAATGTATTCAGATTTTACAGGAAAAGGGCTGGGGAGATAATGATACGGCAGGAAGTGCAGAGGCAATTTTAGAAAGAGAGACAGAAAAAATATGGGAGACCATGAAGGATTTAGGGTAGATATGTCTGTTTTTGACGTGCTTTCCTATCCAAATCTCTTTCACAATCTGAAAGCAGCGATTAAAGATGCCTGCTCCGGAAAGGATAATCAAAATCTGAATATTTATTATGAAGATACGCAGATTAGTCCTAAGGAGATGTTGGAGATTATTAAAAATAAAGAATTTTCCAGATTTCCGGAAAACATGTCAGGTGCGGCAAGAGAAGCTTATGAAACCTTGCTGCATACAGGAGATGGGCAGTTGTGCGATGTGATTATCGACAGGGCGGCATTGGATGCAATCTATGCAGCCGGTGAGGCAGCGAAAGACAGCATTATCAAGGAATATGCCGAGTCTGTTGTTGCTATTGCAGATATTAAAATTGCAGTGCGCTCACAGAAGACCGCAAAGACCATTGAATTTATGAAACGTGCAATGGCTCCGTGTAAATCCATAAATGTAGAACAGTTGTCAAAAGCGGCAGCAGCAGGTATGGAGGCAGTTACGGAATATTTATCCGGCACTGCTTATGCAGAAGGAGGGCAGGCGATTGCAGAGTCTTCCTCCGCATTTGAAAGATGGTGTGACAATCGTATGATGCAGCAATGCAGCCGCAGAAATATGAGTCATTTTCAGTAGGACCTTTGGTAGCTTATGTGCTGGCAAGGGAAAATGAAATAAAAACGGTGAGAATTATTCTCTCAGGAAAACAAAATGGTTTTTCTGAGGAGTCAATCCGGGAAAGGGTAAGGGAGATGTATGTATAAGATTGCAGTTGTGGGCGACTATGACAGTATATACGGATTTGCTACACTGGGCCTTGATACATTCCCTGTGGCCGACCGTAAAGAGGCAGAAGAAAAAATAGAGGCACTTGCCAGTCAGGAATATGGGATTATTTATATTACAGAAGCCTTGGCGGCTGAGTGCAAAAATGTAATAGAAAAATATCAGGAGAGAATTTTACCGGCGATTATTCAAATCCCCGGCGTGTCAGGAAATACCGGAGACGGTGTGCAGGGCGTGAAAAATTCAGTAGAACAGGCAGTAGGCTCTGATATTCTATTCAGTAATAATTAGAAAGCAGGTGATGCGTGGCCATGAGCAAAGGTATAATTAAAAAAGTAGCAGGTCCGCTGGTTATTGCAGAGGGCATGCGTGATGCAAATATGTTTGACGTTGTTCGTGTTAGTAATCAGCGTTTGATTGGTGAAATCATTGAAATGCATGGAGATGAAGCATCCATTCAGGTATATGAGGAAACTTCAGGTCTTGGTCCGGGAGAACCGGTAGAGTCCACAGAAGCTCCGCTGTCTGTTGAATTAGGGCCTGGTTTGATTACCAGTATTTATGACGGTATTCAGCGTCCTCTGGATGATATTATGAAGGTTTGTGGAACAAACTTAAAAAGAGGTGTGGAAGTTCCTTCCTTAAAGAGAAACTTAAAATGGAATTTTGTTCCCACAGTAAAAGCAGGAGACCATGTAGAAAATGGTGACATTATCGGTACTGTTCAGGAAACCATCGTAGTAAACCATAAAATTATGGTGCCTTATGGCATGAGCGGTACTGTAAAAGAAATTAAAGCGGGAGAATTTACCGTTGAGGATGTTGTAGCTGTGATTACAACAGAGCAGGGTGACAAAGAGCTGACTATGATGCAGAAATGGCCGGTTCGTAGAGGTCGTCCATATCTGAAAAAGCTTCCTCCGGAAATGCCTCTTGTAACAGGACAACGTGTAGTTGATACCTTCTTCCCTATTGCAAAGGGTGGTGTTGCCGCTGTTCCGGGACCTTTCGGAAGCGGAAAAACAGTTATTCAGCATCAGCTGGCAAAATGGGCAGAGGCGGACATCGTGGTTTATATCGGCTGCGGTGAACGTGGAAACGAGATGACAGACGTATTAAATGAGTTCCCTGAACTGAAAGACCCGAAAACAGGACAGTCCTTGATGGAAAGAACGGTATTGATTGCCAATACCTCCGATATGCCGGTTGCTGCCCGTGAAGCATCTATTTACACAGGTATTACCATTGCAGAATATTTCCGTGATATGGGTTATTCTGTTGCACTTATGGCAGACTCCACTTCCCGTTGGGCGGAGGCTCTTCGAGAGATGTCAGGACGTCTGGAGGAAATGCCGGGTGAAGAAGGATATCCTGCATACCTCGGTTCTCGTCTGGCACAGTTCTATGAAAGAGCAGGACATGTAATTTCTCTTGGAAAAGATAAGAGAGAGGGAGCATTGTCTGTAATCGGTGCAGTATCTCCTCCGGGTGGTGATATTTCTGAGCCGGTATCTCAGGCAACTCTTCGTATTGTAAAGGTATTCTGGGGCTTGGACTCTTCTCTTGCATACAAGAGACATTTCCCTGCAATTAACTGGCTTACCAGCTACTCCTTATATCTTGACAATATGGAAAAATGGTTTAACGAGAAGTTGCACCGGATTGGATGACAGGTCGTCAGAAAATGATGAGTCTTTTACAGGACGAAGCAGAGCTGGAAGAAATTGTTAAGATGGTTGGTATGGATGCTTTATCAGCAGGCGACCGTCTGAAAATGGAAGCAGCACGCTCTATCCGTGAGGACTTTTTGCATCAGAACTCTTTCCATGAAGTGGACACTTACAGCTCTCTGAAAAAACAGTATTTGTTAATGAAGCTGGTAGTTGCATACTATGAGCAGGGTGTGGAAGCTCTGGAAAAAGGCGCAAATATTCAGGATTTAGTAAACTTGATGTTCGTGAGAAAATCGGACGTTTTAAATATGTGTTAGAAGAAAATTTGGATGAAGAATATAAAGCTGTATTAGAACAGCTTGCAAAAGAAATTTCCAATATAACAGGGAAGGAGGACTTCTAATGCCAAAGGAATATAGAACAATACAGGAAGTTGCCGGACCTCTTATGTTGGTTCGTGGCGTTGAAAACGTTCATTTTGATGAACTGGGTGAAATTGAATTGGCAAATGGCGAAACACGCCGCTGCCGTGTACTTGAAATTGACGGAAGTAATGCTCTGGTACAGCTTTTTGAAAGCTCCACAGGTATTAACCTCTCAAACAGCAAGGTTCGTTTCTTAGGAAGAAGTATGGAGCTTGGTGTATCTGAAGACATGCTAGGACGTGTCTTTGACGGTCTGGGGCGCCCGATTGATGACGGTCCGGAAATTTTGCCGGATGCCAGAATGGATATCAATGGTCTTCCTATGAACCCGGCTGCAAGAAGCTATCCGGAAGAATTTATTCAGACAGGTGTTTCTGCCATTGATGGTTTGAACACACTGGTTCGTGGACAGAAGCTTCCTATCTTCTCCGCATCCGGTCTGCCTCATGCACAGCTTGCAGCTCAGATTGCAAGACAGGCAAAGGTACGTGGTTCAGGAGAGAACTTTGCCGTTGTATTTGCGGCTATGGGTATCACTTTCGAGGAAGCGAACTTCTTTACAGAGAGTTTTAAAGAAACAGGCGCTATTGACAGAACGGTATTATTTATCAATCTGGCAAATGACCCGGCTGTTGAGCGTATTGCAACACCGAAAATGGCGCTGACAGCAGCAGAATATCTTGCATTTGAAAAAGATATGCACGTATTGGTTATTTTAACCGATATCACAAACTATGCAGATGCCCTTCGTGAGGTATCCGCAGCCCGTAAGGAAGTACCGGGACGTAGAGGTTATCCTGGTTACATGTATACCGACCTTGCAACGATGTATGAAAGAGCCGGACGTCAGAAAGGCAAAAAGGGAAGTATTACCATGATACCAATTCTGACCATGCCTGAGGATGATAAAACTCATCCAATTCCTGACTTAACAGGATATATTACCGAAGGTCAGATTATTTTGAGTCGTGAATTATATCGTAAAGGCGTTACGCCCCCAATCGATGTATTACCGTCACTTTCCCGTCTGAAAGATAAAGGTATCGGTGAAGGAAAGACAAGAGCAGACCATTCCAATACCATGAACCAGCTTTTGCAGCTTATGCACGAGGCAAAGAAGCAAAAGAATTGATGGTTATTTTAGGTGAGGCAGCTCTTTCTGATATTGACATTATTTATGCGAAATTTGCAGATGCCTTTGAGCAGGAATACGTTTCACAGGGATATATGACAAATCGTGATATTGAAGAAACGTTAAGAATTGGCTGGAAGCTGCTTTCCATACTTCCGAGAAGTGAGCTGAAACGTATTGATGATAAGTTCTTAGATGAATATTACGGAAAGTTCTAAAGCAAATTCTGTAATAAGGAGAAAGAGGTGATATTTTGGCATCTACGCAGGTAACACCTACCAGAATGGAGCTTACCCGATTAAAGAAAAAGCTGGTAACGGCGGTAAAGGGACATAAGCTTCTGAAAGATAAGCGTGATGAGCTTATGAGGCAGTTCCTTGATTTGGTAAGGGAGAACATGGCGCTGCGCCAGAAGGTAGAGGCAGGGATTTTATCCGCAAATAAGAACTTTGTCATTGCAAAAGCAGGTATGTCTGAGCAGATATTAAACACAGCTTTAATGTCTCCCAAGCAGGAGGTTTATCTGGAAGCAGGGAAGAAAAATGTCATGAGTGTGGATATTCCGGTTTTGAGACAAAGACCAGAACGCAGATGCAAATGATGTTTATTCTTATGGTTTCGCATTTACCTCAGGGGATTTAGACGGAGCTGTGAAATCTCTGGCAGATATTTTGCCGGATATGTTAAGGCTTGCGGAAGTGGAGAAGTCCTGTCAGTTAATGGCTTCTGAAATTGAGAAGACACGACGCAGAGTAAATGCTCTGGAGCATGTTATTATTCCGGAGACACAACAGAATATTAAGTATATTACCATGAAGCTTGATGAAAACGAGAGAAGTACACAAATTCGTTTGATGAAGGTAAAAGATATGATGTTGGAAGAAGTGCATCACTATAAAGAAAAAGAAGCCATGGTGGAATAAAGAGAATAGAAAAGATGATATGGAATTGTTTGAGAACAGTTCTGTATCATCTTTTTTGTTGGGGAGAAAATTGGGAAATAAAGGAAAGAATGTTTGTACAAAATTCAATATGTATATATGTGCAAAATGTATGAAAAATAAGAAAAATATATTATAATATTGACATAGTGCCTAAAACGGGTGTATAGTCTAATTGTTAAACAAATTAACTATAAAACAAAGTTGGAGGACGATATGGAGGAACTTAAAATTTTAGCTCCATGTGGTATTTTTGGGCTATGGGTATCCCAAAGAGTCATTCATGAGGGGATGAAGGAGAACCGAATGCAATCATAGTAGATGCAGGAAGTACAGATGCAGGACCACATAAATTAGGAGCTGGTGTTGCTATTGTAAGCCGTCAGGCATGTAAAAAAGATTTGGAAATTATGATTACAGAAGGAGCCAAAGCGAATATACCTGTGATTATTGGATCAGCAGGAGGAAGCGGAGGAAAAGTTCATGTAGAATGGACATGGAGTATTATTCAGGAAATTTTAAAAGAAAATCATTTAGAAAATTTAAAAACAGCAGTTATTTGGGCGGATATTTCAAAAGATGAAATAAGAGAAAAGTTAAAAAAAGGAGAAGTCACACCTCTGGGTGCGGCCGTTAAAGAGCTTACTGAGGAAAGACTGGAAGCCACGAGTGAAATAGTTGCTCAAATGGGACATGAGCCTATTGTGGAAGCATTAAAAAAAGGCGCTCAGTTGATTATTTGCGGAAGAGCATACGATCCGGCACCTTTTGCAGCAGCAGCAGAATTTTATGGATTTGATTTGGCATACGGTTATCATGCCGGAAAAATATTAGAATGTGCTGCCTTATGTGCGGTCCCGGGAACTACAAAAGATTGTATGTTAGGAACGATAAGAAAAGATGGGTTTATTATCACACCGTTATCTGAGGAAAGAAAATGCACACCATTGTCAGTTGCAGCACATACTTTTTATGAGAAAAGCCATCCTTATAAGCTTCATGGTCCAGGTCAAATATTAGATTTGGAAAATTGTACATTTACCCAAATTGATGAAAGTAGTGTATTTGTCACAGGGAGTAAAATATATCCAACAGAAGAATATTTCATCAAGCTAGAGGGTGCGATGAAAGTAGCATACAGAACCTTTGTTGTTGCAGGAGTGAGAGATCCTATTTTAATTTCTAAATTAGAGTTGATTGAAAACTTAGCAAAAGAGCAAGTAAAGAAATATTATAGTGATGTGCCAGAAGATACCTATACTATGAATTTCATTAATTATGGTATAAATGGTGTAATGGGAGAATTAGAACCATGTAAAGATTTGCCGCACGAAGTAGGGGTTGTTTTTGAAGTAATTGCAAAAACGCAGGAAATGGCAGATTCCATTTGTGGTACATTACGTTCCAGTTTTTTACATTATGGATATGAAGGAAGAAAATCTACGGCAGGAAATTTAGCCTTTCCTTTTGCTCCTAGTGACATTAGTTTCGGGGCAGTATATGAATTTTCAGTGTATCATTGATGAAGGTAAATAATGGAATTGATAATTTTAAAATAGAATTCGTAAGGATTTGAGAGAAGGTAGAAAATGGCAGAAAAGAAATTGTACGATATAGCAAAAATTATAAGATCTAAGAATAGTGGACCATTTGAAATTACTTTAGATGTACTTTTTGATACAAAAGAGGTATACGAGAAAGTAAAAAACAGTGGAATAATTACTAAAGAATGTATAGCAAAAATTTATCATATTAAAGAAAGCATGATTACACAGATTGTTTTTTTTGATCAGGCACAGGGTATTAAAATTACTTATGATAGAATAACTTCGTCCGGTACTTGTTTTGATACGGACGTATATGGTGCACAGCAGCATGTACCTTGGGAGAACTTATTGTAGACATATAAGAAGGGAGGAAAAACAGAATGACAAATACAGTGAAAGCAGTTTAAAAAAACCTCGCTTTCAGTCCAAAGATGAAGTATGTGAAGCAGAACAAGGTGTTGTACTTTATGTTACTGCCAACGCTAATCTTTTTTATCATATTTCATGTTATTCCGATTTACGGAATGAAATTAGCATTTTTTGATTATAAAATAATGGGAGATGATGTATTGCAGGATTAAAATATTTTCAAAAATTATTTTCAACACCTACATTCCTTCAAATATTAGGAAATACTTTGATTATTAGCGCTATGAAAATCTTTATGATTTTTCCACTTCCAATTATTTTTGCATTGATGCTAAATGAGTTTAAAGCGGGAAAATTTAGAAAAAGTATTCAGGTTGTGTCATATCTTCCACACTTTTTATCATGGGTTGTAATAGCTGGTATTTGGTTTTCATTTTTGTCTCCGTCTACTGGGATATTAAACAATATTTTAAATAGCTTAGGACTGGAAAGTGTAGATTTATTGACAAGTAAAGGTGCAATAAGATGGATTTATTAGCATCAGAGGCATGGAGATCCATAGGTTGGGATTCGATTATTTATATGGCAGCAATTTTGGGAATTGACTCTACATTGTACGAGGCAGCACGTATGGATGGAGCATCTAGATGGCAGGTTATCAAAGGCATTATTCTTCCGGCATTAACAACTACAATGGTAACAGTATTAATTTTAAATATTGGATTTTTTATGAATGCAGGGTTAGATCAGGTGCTTAATTTTACAAACCCGGCAGTTAATTCCGAGATTGACATTATTGATACATATGTTTATAGGATAGGACTTCAAAACTCTCAGTATTCTTTTGCAACAGCAGCCAATTTGTTTAAAGGAATTGTGGGAACCGTACTAATTATAACAACTCATTTGACATCGAAAAAGTTAACTGGTAAGGGGGCGTGGTAAATGAAAAGTAGTAAAAAATTATCTGTTTCCAAAATTATTATGGGAATTATCCTTATTTTTCTTGCAGCCTCTATGTTAATTCCGATGCTGAATATTTTAGCACAGTCTTTGTCACATCCTGATAAAGTGCATGCATTAAAAGGTTGGGATATTCTGCCAAAAGGTTTTTCGCTGGTGAACTTTCAGGTGATTTTGAGCCAGCCGTTAGTTATTAGGAGCATATTAAATTCAGTCTTTATTACAGTAGTAGGAACGTTTTTAAACTTGGTTATGACAGCCAGTGCAGCTTATGTTCTTACAAGGCCGGGATTAGTGGGGAAAAAGATTTTTATGTATTTCTTCATTATAATGATGATTTTTGAACCTGGGATTATTCAGGAATACTTTTTAATGAAGGATATTCATTTACTGGATAGTTTATTCTCCATGGTATTTTATAAATGCGTAAATGTGTATTATCTGATTATTTTAATGCGTTTTATGGAAGATATACCGGGATCTTTAATAGAAGCTGCGAGAATTGATGGTGCAGGTCATGTTAATGTGCTTTTTAAGATTATGATGCCATTATGTAAAGTTCCATTGCTTACAGTGGGTATGTTTTATGCAGTATTTCGCTGGAATGAATTTTTTAAATCAAGTATTTTCCTTACCAGTAAGAAAAATACGGTGTTGCAGGTTTTATTAAAACAATTTGTGGTTAATTCAGATACACAAGTAATTGTAGGAGCAGCAAATATTATGGCTAATAACAATATTGCACAGTTGGATAATGGTTCACTAAAGGCAGCCACTATCGTTATAGCAGTTATTCCTATTTTATTGCTATATCCAATTATCTTAAAATATTATACAAGTGATGTATTAGCAGGTGGAGTTAAAGAATAGAAGTGAAGTTTAGGGTGTAGTTTTATTTCAATGTAAAGGAGAAAAGGAATTTATGAAAACAAGAACAAAAAAGATTATGAGTTTATTTCTCACTGCAGCAATTTTAACAGGGACTGTAATGGGATGTGGAGGAAAAGAAAAAGAAGAAGCAAATGGAGCAGAGTCCACAAATAACGAAGAAGCTGTGACAATCAGTATGGTTATGAAAGATATGTCACCAGATGATGAGGTTTCTGTAAAATTCCTTGAAGCAGTTAGCAAAGGAGTATCTGAACAATTAGGAAAAGAGATTAAAATTGAATTAGAACCAATTTCAGAGGGAAGTTATTCAGAAAGCATGGGACTGCTTATTCAGAGTGGGAAAATACCGGATTTGATGTATTTTCAAGGAGGCGATTATCAGTTTGCCATTACACAAGAAATTCTTGAAGACCTAACACCATATATTGAGTCTTCTACATATATTAAAAGCATGATGCAGCCATACAATGAAGAAAGAATTAAAAATTATCCATATTTATTATGGCTGTCTCCAGATAGAATACCAGTTCCACTGGTGAGAAAAGATTGGTTTGAAGCAACGGAGTCCGGAAAGACATTGTTAGAAAATCCGACTGTGGAAACTATAAAATTTTCTTCCAAGAGTTAAAAGAAAAGAATAATTTAAAAGAAGCATTTACAATGACAGGAGATAATAGTGAAGTTTTATTAGAGCTTGATACAATTTTCAACCAGGCATTTGGTATTACCAAGACATGGGAAAAAGAAGGTGATGCCTATGTTTACAATAAAGTAAGTGCTAAGCAAAAAGAAAAATTAGCTTTTTATGCAGAGCTCTATACAGAAGGACTTTTGGACAATGAGTGGCTTTCTAAAAAGTGGGACACTAAGGAGAGTGCTTTTTATAATGGAGAAGTCGGTGTGATTTCAGGAACACAGGGTAGTGTTATTAATGTATACAACAATAAAATGACAACACAAAATGGAGATGAGGCAGAACTTATGGTACTTCCACCGGCAAAAGGTGAAAGTCAGGGATATGTGTCAAGCGATACCAGTAAAGAGTCAAGAGGATGGGCAATAAGTGCATATTCTGAACATAAAGAAGAAGCATTTGCGATACTTGAGTATATGGCAAGTCCAGAAGGACAAGTATTAGATAAACTGGGATATGAAGGTGAACAGTATAATATTGAAGACGGAAAATATGTGCTGACAGATAAAAGTGCAGAATGGTGGCCGAGATTTCATGAGTCATTAAAAGGCTTCGAAGCAGAATTTTCAGAAGAAACGCCATATTATACAGAGGCAGCTACAAAATCATTGGAAATGACAGAAGAGTATGGTTCTCTGGATAATAAATTTATCTTACCTGATGAGTATGTAACAAGTTGGGATGCATGTGAAGCCTTATATAAAGAATATGTTGCAGATGTAATTAGTGGTAAGAAATCCATAGATACTTTTGATGAGTTTGTGAAAGAGTGGAATGATTTAGGTGGAAAAGAAGTCACAGAGTATGCAAATGAAGTATTAAACAAATAAGATATGGGAGGCAAATATGATTACAAGAGAAGATTTAATTCAAAATAAAAATTTAGCGTTAGATAAAGCAATTGGTTCATTAAGTGGCTTGCAATCGGAGACTCTTTTGGAGATGCAGCCAGAGGCGCTGATAATCAAAGAGATTATGGAATTACTACGGATTTTAACAAAGGAGCTTCTTGGAGTACAGACGATACAGAATTTGCATTGATGACAGCAAAATTGTTGATTGAGCACGAAGGAAATTTTACATCTGATGATGTCGTTAATATGTGGTTTAAATATGTAGCAACAGAGGACGAATTAAAACGTGGTGGTGTAAGTGAAGTTGAAGCTTGCAACAATTTGAGAAGAGGATTACGCCCTCCGCAGTCAGGTATGTATAATGCTTATTATATGAGTGATGGTGCGGCAATGAGATCTGGTCCTATTGGAATTGTATGTGCCGGAGATCCGGAAAGGGCAGCGGATTTAGCATACAGGGATGCTTGTGTGAGTCATTATAGAGAAGGTATTTGGGGTGCACAGGCAGTGGCAGTAGCAGTATCTCTGGCAATGGTAGATGCAGATATGGAAGATATTATGGAGGCGATATTTAAGATTGCTCCTCCGGATAGTTGGTTTTATGAAACTTTAAACAGAGCGATGAATATTGTAAAAGAGGCAGATGGGGACATAGCGAATGCTTGGATGCCTTTACATAATGAATTGTTTTCCACGCATCGCTCTACTGTTGCAGAGGCATTACCGGAAGTTTTTGGATGTTTGATGCTGGAAAACAAATCCTTCAAGTCAGGATTAATATTAGCAGGAAACTTTGGAAGAGATGCAGACACCATCGGTGCTATTGCAGGAGCTGTATTAGGGGCAAAATATGGTGCTAAAAATATTCCGGATAAGTGGAAAGAAAAAACAAGATATCCGTCAGGAACTTGTCTGAGTTTTACAAAAGGCATTGATATTTTTGAATATGCAGAAAAACTGGCTGCATTGATTTGCTAGAATTTATAAAGGTGGAAAATGCGATGATACCAAAAAATTATCTGGAGAAGGTTTATGCAGGATTTTTAGGAATGAATATAGGTATTCGTCTGGGGGCACCTGTGGAACCTACGATTGGACGTATGAAAGAATAAGAGATACCTATGGAAATATTACAGGGTATGTAAAGGAATTTAAAAATTTTGCGGCGGATGACGATGTAAATGGACCGGTATATTTTTTAAGAGCATTGTATGATGATGCAAAAGACAGAGAATTAATACCTCAGGATGTCGCAAAGGCGTGGTTAAACTATGCGAGAGAAGGAGTTGGAATGTTCTGGTGGGGTGGATATGGAATAAGCACTGAACATACAGCATATTTAAATTTAAAGCATGGTATTCCAGCACCGGATTCAGGCTCAATTAAACAAAACGGAAAGATTATGGCAGAGCAGATCGGGGGACAAATTTTTATAGATACATGGGGTTTGGTAAATCCTTGTAATGTGAAAAAAGCAGCAGATTACGGAGAGATTGCTGCAAGTGTTTCTCATGATGGAAATGGTAAATATGGAGCAAGATTTTTCTGTGCTTGCATTTCCAAAGCATTTGAAACACAGGACATTATGGAAATTATAGAAACCGGTTTATCGGAAATTCCTGAAGATTGTACATACCATAAAGTTGCTGATGCTGTTATCGATTTTTACCAGAATAATCCTGACAATTTTAGAGACTGTTATGAAATGTTGGTAAGAGACTGGGGATATGATAAATATAAGGGAGTCTGCCATATTATACCGAATGCGGGAGTATGTGTTCTGGCTATGCTTTACGGAAAAGGTGATTTTGCAAGAACAGTAGAGATTGCAACAATGTGTGGTTGGGATACAGATTGTAATGCCGGAAATGTAGGTACGGTGCTTGGTGTTATGTGTGGAATTTCAGGTATACCAGGCAAATACAGAAAACCGATTAATGATGGAATTGTGTTATCCGGAATTTCGGGAAGTTTAAATAATTTGGATGTTCCGTCTTATGCAAAAGAAGTTGCTGCATTGGGGTATCGCTTAGCAGGAGAAGATATACCGGAAAATTTAAAAGAGGCTTTGAAATTTGGAGAAATTCATTTTGACTTTTCATTGCCGGGTTCTACACATAATATGCGCTTGTCAGATGAATTTCTGTATGATGTCACATTCAACAGAAAAATTTATGACGGGGAAGGGCTCATTGAAAGTGTTAGTGGATAGAATGAGCAGAGGAAATCAATGCAAACTCTACTATAAACCATTCTATACAAGAGACAATTTTTCAGATGAGAGATATAGTCCGGTGTTTACACCAACTGTATATTCAGGACAAAAAATGACGATGCGGTTATTTTTAGAACAATGGAACGGATGGGAAACACTGGGAATTGCGCCATATATTCGAACTATGAGCGATAAGAAGGAACACTTATCCGGTTATATTAAATTAGTAGAGAACGAATGGCTGACCGTAGAATATGATATTCCTGACACTCAAGGAGACTTAATTGATGAAATCGGAATTGTTATAGAAGGGTATTCTACACAGAAAGCGAAGTCATTAGGTGTTATCTATGTAGACTCTATGGACATAACAGGTAAATCAAAATATAGTATTGATTTTCGTAAACAAAAGAAAGAATTTGGAACAATTACTCCGTTTGCAGTAAATCATGGAGCATGGGATGTGGAAGATGGAAAGTTATCTTTGATGAGATGTGAGGAAGCATTTGCTTATGCAGGAAATTATTATGCAAAAGATTATTTGATAAAAACTTCTATTATGCCAATTAACGGAACGTCTCATTTACTTCAGGTGCGAGCACAAGGAGCCATGAGAGGATATGCAATAGGATTTTCCGAACCAGGGAAAGTGGCATTTTATAAAAATTCTATGGGATATAAAAAAATTACAGAAACTTCTTTTGAATGGAAATTTAATCAGAATTATGAATTTACTGTTCAATCCAAGGGAGAAAGCATAGAATTACTTATTGATGGAGAGAAAATAATAGAAGTGAAGGATTATGATTATAAATACGGTATGTTTGGATGCGGATCACTTTCTATGGGAAGGACAATTTTTGGCAATTTTGAAGTGAGTGAATTGTAAGCCTATGGACGTTATAATTTTCCTATGATAATATAAATATAGGCATAATGATTGATTGCAAAACGGAGAAAAATAGATGGAATAGGGAGATTTAACAATATGGGATTTACAAGAATAACAAATGAGAGGCTATCAGATAAAGTAGCACAGTCGATTATTGAGCAAATTGAAACAGGTGAGCTGAAACCGGGAGACAAACTGCCCAATGAGCTGGAACTGGCAGAAGAACTTGGAATTAGCAGAGGAATTTTAAGAGAAGCATTAACAATTCTTCAAGCACGAGAGTATATAGTTAGAAAACCTAAAGACGGAACTCTTGTAAATCCTGATATTATGGAAATTCTTAGGAGTAAAAATGGTATTTCACTTAAAGAGGCTACATATATAGATTTGCTTGAGATGCGTGAATGTGTAGAAGAAAGAGTTGTGGAAAAAGTAGTCGATTTAGCTTCAGATGAAAAAATTTTGGAATTAGAGGAGTTTTTAAATCCGATACAAGAGCAGATTAACGGAAACTCAGTAGACTATTATTTTCATTATAAGCTTGCTGAATTATCCCAAAATGCAATGTTTGTAAATTTTATTGATACATATTATGATGTGATAGATGAATTAACTAAAAAAACAACACAGAAAAAGTCACGAAAAACGGAAATTAATCAAGAACATCGAAAAATTGTAGAGTATATTGTAAAAAGGGATAAAGAGAAGGCTGTAAATGCTATGTTGGAGCATCTAAGAAAGGTAAAAGAAAATATTAAAAGAACTTAGGCGCTTTTAAAACAATGTAAAAACAGAAAACCAGAAAGTACCAGCAGCAATAGAAATGGACTTTCTGGTTTTCTATATTATCAAGATTTAAAGAGAGAAGGAAATAAAAGAATGAAAATTTCTGTACTTGGAAGTATTAACATGGATATGACTGTTAAAGTGGACAGAATTCCGTTAAAGGGAGAGACCTTAAGAGGAGAAAGTATTTCATATATACCTGGTGGTAAAGGTGCAAATCAGGCAGTTGCAATGGCAAGATTAGGCGCAGAAGTGGAAATGTTTGGATGCGTAGGTAAGGATGCAAACGGTGAAATCTTAATCAAAAATTTAAACCAGAATGGAGTCGTTACTAAAAACATAAAGAGAGTAGAAGGGGTATATACAGGAATAGCAACAATTACTGTGGGAGAGAATGATAATGCAATTGTAGTAGTAGCAGGAGCAAATGAAAAAGTAGATTGTGATTACATTGATATGATTAAAGAGGATTTACTGAATTCTGAGTTGGTAGTACTCCAACATGAAATTCCTCTTGAGACAGTAAAATATGCGATTGATATTTGCTATGAAAAAGGGGTAAAGATATTGCTAAATCCGGCGCCAGCGTATGCTTTAAATGAAGAGCTTATAAAAAAAGTAACATATATTACACCGAATGAGCATGAAGCAAAAATTATATTTGGAGGTAATAATAAATTAGAAGATCTTTTAAGAAGTATAAAGAAAAATTAATTGTGACGTTGGGAGAAAAGGGAGTCAGTATGTTGCTTATCTGATGGAAATATTTTGCAGGTGCCTTGTCGAAAATCGAATGTAGTGGATACAACTGGTGCAGGAGATACTTTAAATGGAGCATTAGCTGCGCAAATTGCAGAGGGAGTCTCACTAAAGAAAGCTCTGAGATTTGCGAATATTGCAGCAGGAATGTCCGTTGAAAAATTTGGGGCTCAAGATGGGATGCCTTGTCGAGCGGAAGTAGAAAAAGAATTCAAATAAAAACCCGTTGTTTTTATCACCTAAATCGGATATAATAAATGCAGAAGAATGTCGAAGGAGTGATAAAGTGGATCATTATGAGGTATTCCATGATATTCTTGTAAATTTATTTCAGGAAATTATGGATATAGAAGGGAAAGCACTGATTACTTCTGAATTTAAAGATATTTCTGTCAATGATATGCATATTATGGAGGCAATCGGAGAAGAAAGTGCCAAAAATATGTCTTCTGTTGCAAAACTTTTATCCGTTACGGTAGGTACTTTGACTATTGCTATTAACGGTTTGGTGAAGAAGGGATATGTGGCAAGGGAAAGAAGCGAGGAAGACCGCAGAGTTGTCCTTATTTCTCTTACAGAGAAGGGGCGTAAGGCCAATGAGCACCATAAGAAATTTCATGACGGAATGATACAGGCTCTTTTAAAGGATTTAGATGATGAACAACAGGAAATTTTAGTAAAGTCCTTATTAAATTTAAGAGAATTCTTTGGTTCTTATGAAAATCAGAAATAAAGGGTTGATGCAGGGAGCAAATTTATGCCCGTGCACAACCCTTTTCCTAATTCATTCTCATTGTGCCAAAAACTGGGCATATTTTTTAGGCGATACTTTCGTCGCTTTGGTAAACGCCTTAAAAAAGTTACTATAATCATTAAATCCGCATTTTATACTGGCTTCACTTACTGTATATCCCTCTGCCAGCAGCTCTTTTGCATAAGAAATGCGTTTGGCGGTAATATATTTGTTAATGGTAGTGCCGGTGGCAGATTTAAAGAGCCGGCATAAGTAAGAGGAACTTAAAAAAAAGTGAGATGACAGCTGCTCCAGACTTAAAGGTTCTTCAATATGTTGATTAATGTAGGATAAGATACTGTCTACCTGTGCATTTGAGCCGATTTCTTTATCTGTATCTGCAATACGGTTTTTATGAAATCTTTTATTGAGAAAAACCATCAATCTAAAAAGGTAGCCTTTTCTAAAATGTCAGAACCATATCCTTGAATATGAGAAAGCTTATGAATAAAATACTGAAAGTTTTTCTGTTCCTCTGTGGTCAGAGATGACTTTGTGATTGGAGCGCATACTTCTGTTTTGAAGCATGCGTCCAATTGGTGTTTTCTGTGCACAAAAGACTTTAAAAAGTCAGGATAAATAGAAATAATAATGCGTTCGTGTACCTGACTGTCAATCTGTGTTAGATGATGACTTTCGTACTGGTTAATAAAGAAAATATCACCGGGGAAAATATTATAAAAGCAGTTATCGATTAAAAACTGTTTTCCGCCGGATATGGAATAATAAATCTCGTAACAATCATGAATGTGCATATCCATAGGCTTTTCATCGCTGTATAAATGGGCGATGGCAAAAAACTTCTGTTCAATACAGTTTGCAATAGAGTCTTTGCAGGAGCTGAGTATTTCCATTTTATCACGTCCTATCTGCTAAAGCTTATTTTCCATAATTTGTTCTGCGTATTTTTGAGGGGTTGTGCCTGTATATTTCCCAAATACACGGATAAAAGTGTTGGAGCTGTTAAAGCCTGTCATAACACTTAAATCCTTTGTTTTCATAGAAGGTCTTTCCTGAATTAATTTTTTTGCCTGTTCAATACGATATCGGTTTAAATAATCTTTGAAATTGTTGTCACTTAGCTGCTTAAATAAAATACCGCAGTATTTTGGAGAAATATTAAATTGGTCTGCTAAGTCGTTCAGCATAATATTGTCTTTAAAATTTTCGTGAATATAATCCAGCATTTGTGTTAATAAAAGTTCATCTTGTGTTTGACTGCGCTGTTTTTTTGCTGCAATTACATCGGAAAGCACGGCTTTTATAGCAGTAATTGTTACAGAGTCTCCCCAATGGGTGTACCAGTATTCGTAGTTAATCGGACGTCCGATAAAATCTTCCGGAGAGGACTTTAATTCCTGAAAAATTCGGTTAACTGTTCCGATTAAGGTATAGACAAAATTTTGCAGCACTTCCATGGAAAGTCTTTTCTTGGTAAGATTTTCACGGATGAGTTCATCAAATAAATCCAGCGCCTTTTCTTGTCCATCTATTACTTCTGAAATCAATTTATTTTCTGTGGAAAGAGGATAAGAGTAGGTAGTACAATCCACAGAAGCAATAGAGTCATAAGTAATAATTTTGTCATGTGGCAGCATAGAGAGATATTCTGCTATTTTTAAAGTTTCTCGATAAGAACTATTGATATTTTCCAATCCTTTTTTTACCGGACTTAAAATAATCTGTTCTTCCCAGCTTTTTTCTGTTTTATTTAAGCCTTCTGAATGGGAAAAAATTTGGTTTAATAGTTTCTTTGCCTGATCTAAATTATCTGCCTGAATAATCAATCCACAGCGATACATGGATAATTTTACCATGAAACAATTTTTTTGTTTAATACATTCCTGAAACAAAATATTTTTGTAAAGCTCTAACTGTCCCAATAAAGCAGTGTCCAGAGCATCTTCCTGTTCCGGATGGAGCAGAGGAGCCCTACACAAAAGTTTGCGGTTTCTGAGAAATAAGGTTTTTTAATCTCTGCAAGATAACCGTTACAGTCTGTCAGAAGGTTTTGATAATATTGTTGAACCATAAGTCTATCAGTAGTTTTCTGCGTTTCCAGTAAATTTTTATTTAAAGTTTGAAGTCGGTTTAAGTTTTCGTCTAAAATTTTGAATTCATCAAAGTGTTCGTTTTCTTCTTTTAGTGTTGGTTTTAAAGTCTCATAAATTGGTTGATATAAAAGCTTTGCTATATAAAAAAACAAAGTAGACAGCAAAATATAGATAAGAACTACGAAAACCAGAAAGAAGAAGATGTTCAGGATGCCAAGACTGTTGTGGTCATATAAATAGTATATACTCCAATTCATAGAAGGCAAATGTGAGGACGCAATATAGTAATCCGAAGTCTTTATTATGCTTTTGTTAGGATTTATATATTGCTGAAGAGTTTTTAACAGCTTGGTTGTTTCCTTATCTGTCGTACAGGGAAGGAATAGTCCGTCATCATTTGCAATCCAGAATTTTTGATTTTCAGTATTATTTACAATGGAATTTACAGGGATTTCTGCCATGTAAATACAGGTTTGAGGATGCTGATATCCTTTAATCCAATAATAGAGAAAGTCTAACTGCCCTTTTTCGTTGTAATGAGGGAGCACATAAGGAAACATGTGAGTGCTAAAATATTCTCTGATTTTGGACAAATCTTTTGGGGTCAAATCTTTACTTTTCAAAAAGTCCGAAACAGAAAAAGAGCCTTTCGGTGAAAGAACATCGGAAGGAGCGATTTCATCATTTGTAGTATTAGTATTATCAATAAGTAAATAAGTCTGAAAGCGTGTTTCACTGGTACTACAATATTTTGTCAAGGCTCTTTGTACTTGAGAAGACAGAAAATAGAAATTATCTTTTTGATAAGAAGTCGACCATTCTTTGATAAGGGAATCATTTACAATATCGGTCATGGTATTGGAAATATTAATTAGTGATGTTTCTGCTTTCTCTTCTAAGATTGTTCTGGAAAGTGATATAGAATTTTTGTAGCTTTCCTCTGATTGTCTGGAGAGAAAAATCCGAGAACAGAAGAAAGGATAAGGGTTATGAAAACTGACAGAATAATAAAAATAATATTCAATTTCTGCTGATATCTGCCATGAACATGTTTATACATTTATAATCTCCTTTAGCTGTGAACAAATATGTCGATAAAAAAATTATACTGGCATTTCTTGCAGATTTCAAGGGTTGAAAAATGGTGATGTGTTGAAAAATGATGATGAAAAGTCTGGAAGAACAGCTTAAAATCAAGGGATATACAGAAAAAGATATACAAAAAAGAAGATAAAAAAAATACAGGTGGAATTTGATGATTTACTTTTTTTCTAAAATCCGATAAGGTGTGGTTATTGCATGAGACGTTTCAGGAAAAAGAAGAAAAGGAGAGGAGAAAACAGGTGAAAAAAAAGAAACCGCTGTTTAAAAGGATTTTAGCAGCAAAAGAATTATATCTCTTATTAATACCCGGTCTTGTCTGGTATTTGCTTTTTGCATACCGTCCAATGACTGAGCTTAGAATTGCATTTTATGACTATAACGTATTTCAGGGGATAGAGGGAAGTACCTTTGTAGGACTTGATAATTTTATTGAATTTTTTACCGGAAGGGATTTTTTAAGAGTATTAAAAAATACATTGATGATTTCTTTTTGGCAGCTTTTGATTTGCTTCCCGGTACCCATTGCACTTGCAATCTGTATTACAGAAATGAGAAATAAATTTATCAGTAGAATGACACAAATGTCGACATTGCTGACTCATTTTATTTCGGTTGTAGTTGTATGTGGTATTGTCATTAACTTCTTGTCACCAAGTACAGGTGTGGTTAATCTGTTTTTAGAAAAGCTGGGAATTGACCCTATTTACTTTATGACAAAGCCGGAGTATTTTAAAGGAATTTATACGTTAATGACTTTATGGCAGAATGCTGGTTTTGATGCGTTGGTTTATATCGCAGCAATTATGGGAATTGATCCCCAGTTGTACGAGGCGGCTACTGTTGATGGCGCCGGAAAGTTGAAAAAGATTTTTCATGTTACTATTCCCGGAATTACACCTACAATCGTAACAATGTTAATTTTGAAATTGGGAGGTATTATTAAAGTAGGATACGAAGCAATTTTGCTTTTATATCAGCCGGCAACTTATTCAGCAGCCGATGTTATTTCTACATATTCTTACCGTCTGGCATTTGAAAACGGAAATTATGGTCTGTCTGTTGCGGCAGGATTGTTTGAGTCTGTTGTGGCATTTATTATGGTAATACTTGCAAATAAGTTCAGTAAGAAAATTTCTGACAGTGCATTATGGTAGGAGGGAGAAAAATGGCAGGAAAAAAAGTGAAACAGGGACAGGTTATGGGATTAGGAGAGAAGACCTTTAATGTATTTATGGTACTTCTGGGAATTCTGATTACTTTTATTGCTCTGTATCCTATTTATTACGTATGGATTTCTTCCTTTAGTAAGCCCTTCTTTGTGGAAAACGGAGATGTGCTTTTAGGAATTAAAGAATTTACAACAGCCAGCTATGAGGCTGTATTTAAAAGAGATGGATTATGGACAGCGTATGGAAATGCTATATTCTATACAGTATTTGGTTTACTCGCAAATATGTTTTTTACCACCACCATGGCGTATGCTCTGTCTAAGAAGTCTTTGGTAGGAAGAAAATTTTTTACATTGTTTGTTATTTTTACCATGTGGTTTAATGCCGGTATTATACCGACCTATATGAACTTTAACAACATGGGGCTTTTAAATACAAGAACAGCAATTATCTTTGGGTTTGCTATTGAAACATATAACTTGATTATTATGAAAAGCTTTTTTGACCAGGTACCTGAAGCGCTTGAAGAAGCTGCATTTATTGACGGTGCAGGACATTTCAGGGTGTTTTGGAATATATATTTGCCATTATCAAAACCGGCTCTTGCAACAGTGGGACTTTTCTATGGTATCAGCCGATGGAATGGATATTTCTGGACCATGCAGCTTTTGAAGGATGATAATAAAATTCCGCTTCAGGTATTTTTGAAAAAATTAATTGTAGAGCGTGTGGCAAATCCGTCAGATGCGGCAATCGTTACAAGAGACTCTTTGACATCGCCGACAACACAGTATATGCCTTGATTATTATGGCAATTCTGCCCATGGTTGTGGTATTCCCGTTTGTACAGAAGTATTTTAAAACAGGTCTTACACTTGGTGGTGTAAAAGGTTAATTTATATTAAAGGAGGATTTTAGAAATGAAGAAAAAACAGGTAACAGCGTTTTTGCTGGCAGCAGTTCTGGGGGTATCTGCTCTTATGACAGGCTGTGGTGACAGCAAGAAAAAAGAAGAAACAGCAGGTAAAGAAGGCGGAAGCAAAGAATTTACAGCATTTATGTTCTTGTCCGGAACACCTTTCAATGAAGATTGGGAAGTATGGAAAGAAATCGAAAAAGAGACAGGTGTAAAATTAAAAGGAGTTGTGGCATCTTCTAACTCTGATTATTCCACAGCATTCCAGAACATGGTTGCATCAGGACAACTTGCAGATATTATTGCATGTGAGTCTACTTCTGACCTTGAAAAACTGGGAAAAGACGGCGGTATGCTTCCGTTAAATGATTTAATTGATGAACATGCGCCAAACATTAAGAAAATGTTAGAAGAAGATCCGAATTTCAAATATCAGGCAATAGCAGAAGACGGAAATATTTACAACATTCCGTTGGGAAAAGAATTGCAATCTTCTCAGTTCTACTGGATCAGACAGGACTGGCTGGACAAGCTGGGGCTGGCAGTACCTACCACAGTAGATGAGCTTCATGATGTTTTACTGGCATTTAAGAATAACGATCCAAACGGAAACGGAAAAGCAGATGAAATTCCATTATTTGACCGTTCAGCTACTTCCGAAAACGAAATGGGTGAATATCTGGCTCTGTGGGACTCCAGTACAGGATTTTATCCAAGAGACGGAAAAATGGCATTTGAACCGATTACAGAAAATTATAAACTGGCAGTTTCTAATTTAGCTAACTGGTATAAAGAAGGTTTAATCGACCCTGAAATCTTTACACGTGGGATGTCTGCGAGAGATACGCTGTTAAGTAATAACACAGGTGGATTTACACATGACTGGGTAAGTACAGGAAACTACAATGACTCTCTGGCACAGGATGTTCCTGGTTTTAATATGGTTGCAGTAGCTCCATTTGCAGATCAGAATGGAAATGTAAAAGAAAGAGAACGCCGTTATGCAGAATGTGGATGGGGTATTTCCTCTCAGTGCAAAGATCCGGAAGCTTTAATTAAATTTATGGACTATATGTTCACAGAAGAAGGCTCTGACTTTATGAACTGGGGGATTGAAGGAAAAACTTACACCGTAGACGAAAACGGAAACAAAGCATTTACAGAAGAAGTATTCAATTCCGGTCTTGCTCCGGTAGAATATCTTCGTTCCTTAGGTTCTCAGTATCGTGCGGGATATGTACAGTCTGCAGATTATGAATATGCTACCATGAACGATGCAGGAAAAGCAGCAAATGAATTATACAGCTCTCATGAAGAATGGTTTAAAGATGCAAAATTACCGGACTTAAAGTTAAGCAAAGATGCGTTAGACGAATATAAGAGCATTATGTCTGGTATTACACCAATCGTATTTGAAAAATTACAGAGCTGGGTTTTGGGTTCAGGAAATATTGAAGCAGAATACGATGATTTTGTAAATGAATTAAAAGCAAGAAACATTGACAGAGCCATTGAAATTCAGCAGGAAGCATACGATAACTTTATGAAAGTAACAAAATAAAAGCAAGATGGGGCTGTGGCACTAAAGTTTTAGTGCAGCAACCCCTTTTTAAATCTACGGGAGGCAAAGATGAACAGAAAAAAATTAGAAACAGCCGCATTACAGGCAATCGAAGTGTTAAAGAAAAATTTAGAAGTTTATACAGAGAAATTCCCCGGTTCAAATACAGAAAATCAGATATATCCTGTATCTGAAAACATTGAATGGACAACCGGATTTTGCACAGGAACTTATTGGTTGGCTTATGAGCTGACCAAAGATGAAGTATTTAGAAAATCTGCCATGGTGCAGGTAGAAAGCTTTTATAACAGAATTGAGAATAAAATAGATGTAGACCATCATGATATGGGATTTTGTATACGCCGTCCTGTGTGGCAGCCTATATGCTGACAGGAAGTGAGCGGGCAAAGGAAGCGGCAATTTTGGCAGCAGATCAGCTTATCAGCCGTTTTCAGGAAAAGGGACAATTTATTCAGGCATGGGGAACGTTGGGAGCAGAGGATAATTACCGTTTGATTATTGACTGCCTTTTAAATCTGCCATTGTTATATTGGGCATCTAAGGTAACAGGTGATCTGAAGTACAGAGAGATTGCTATTCGCCACACAAAAACCAGCTTAAAAAATTTGGTGCGTGATGATTTTTCAACATATCATACTTATTTCTTCAATCCGGAAACAGGAGAACCGGTAAAAGGTGTTACCGCACAGGGATATAAAAACAATTCTGCATGGGCAAGAGGTCAGGCATGGGGTGTTTATGGAACAGCTCTTGCATGGAGATATTTAAAAGATGAGAAATGCAAAGAACTTTTCAAAAAAGTGACAGATTTTTATCTTGCAAATCTTCCACAGGATAAGGTCCTTATTGGGATTTAAGCTTTAAAGCAGAAGATAAAGAACCGAAAGACTCCTCAGCAGCAGCGATTGTAGTATGTGGAATTTTAGAAATGTGTGAAAGCGGAGGATTAACAGAAAAAGATCAGGAGTATTATAAGGAAAAAGCATACGAAATGCTGGAAGTTTGATTGACAATTATTCTGTAAAGACTTCTCAGGATGCCAATGGATTGATTTTACACGGAGTCTATGCAAAAAGCAGTGAATATAACAGCGTAACGGACAGAGGGTAGATGAATGTAATCTCTGGGGAGATTATTTCTATCTGGAAGCAGTGGTAAGATGTTTGAAAAAATGGAACCCCTACTGGTAGAGTTCAAGATTTGCAAGGTTTTCAACAGGAAAAGAAAGCTTACCCAAAAACAGAAATGCTATAATCCATACAACAAAAGGACAGGCAGAGAAAGAAAGGGGAACATTATGGAAGTAAGAACAGCAGCATCACCAAGAGACGTGAAGCATTACACAACAGACCGATTAAGAGAAGAATTTTTAATCCAGAACTTATTTGTACCAGGAAAAATAAAAATGGTTTACAGCCACATTGACCGTATTATCACCGGTGCAGCAGTTCCGGCAAAGGAAACCTTAACATTAACAGCAGGTGCAGAGCTTCGCGCAGAATATTTCTTACAGAGAAGAGAAATGGGTATTATCAATATCGGCGGAGCAGGTACAATTACCGTAGACGGAAAAGCTTACGAGGTAGCTTATAAAGAAGGTATGTACATCGGAATGGGAGCAAAAGACATTACTTTTGCAAGCAAAGATGAAACAAATTCTGCAAAATTTTACTTTAACAGCACACCGGCACATCACACATACCCAACGGTACTGATTAAACCGGAAGGAACACCGGAAGAAGGCGTTGTTATTGTTAAGGATGAAAATAAGGTAGAACTGGGAACATTAGAGCAGTCCAATCACAGAACAATCTGCAAATACATTCTGCCGGGACAGGTAGAAAGCTGCCAGTTGGAAATGGGAATGACAAAATTAGAGCCGGGAAGCGTATGGAACACAATGCCATGTCACACACACGACAGAAGAATGGAAGTTTACCTGTACTTTGATATTCCGGAAGATGCATTTGTTATGCACTACATGGGTGAACCCACAGAAACAAGACATTTAGTAATGAGAAATGAAGAAGCAGTCATTTCACCAAGCTGGTCGATTCATTCCGGTTCCGGTTCTCAGGCATATACCTTTATCTGGGGAATGGCAGGAGAAAATCAGGATTTTGACGATATGGACCACATTGCAAATACAGAACTGAAATAAAAGGAGAATAGAAATGGACGTAATGAAAAGTTTTTCACTGGAAGGTAAGGTTGCTTTAGTAACAGGCGCAGCTTACGGAATTGGTTTTGCTATGGCAGAAGCTTACGCAAAAGCAGGAGCTAAAATTGCATTTAATTGCAGAGGACAGGAGCATTTAGAAACAGCTCTGGCAAATTATAAAGCAAAAGGTATTGATGCAAAAGGCTATATCTGTGACGTAACAGATGAAGAACAGGTTGCAAATATGGTAGCAGATATTGAAAAAGAGCTGGGAACCATTGATATCTTAGTAAATAATGCGGGAATTATCAAACGTATTCCAATGACAGAGATGAGCGCAGCAGAATTCCGTCAGGTAATCGACATTGACTTGAATGCGCCGTTTATCGTGTCAAAAGCAGTTATTCCAGGCATGATAAAAAAAGGACACGGAAAAATCATTAACATTTGTTCTATGATGAGCGAATTGGGACGCGAAACAGTATCTGCTTATGCAGCAGCAAAAGGCGGATTAAAAATGCTGACAAAGAATATTGCATCTGAATACGGCGAATACAACATTCAGTGTAACGGTATCGGACCTGGTTATATTGCCACACCTCAGACAGCTCCATTAAGAGAAATTCAGCCGGATGGCTCTAAACATCCGTTTGACCAGTTTATCATCAGCAAGACACCTGCAGCTCGCTGGGGAAATCCAGAAGACTTAATGGGACCGGCAGTATTCCTTGCTTCTGAAGCATCAGACTTTGTAAACGGACAGATTTTATACGTTGACGGCGGTATTTTAGCATACATCGGAAAACAGCCAAAATAAGAAAAACAGGAGAAAAATTATGAAAATCGCATTAATTAACGAAAACAGTCAGGGGCAAAAAACCCGATTATTGAAAAATCCTTAAAAAAAGTAGTAGAACCTATGGGCTTTACCGTAGATAACTATGGAATGTATACAGCAGAAGACGAAGCACAGCTTACTTATGTTCAGGTTGGTATTCTGGCAGCCGTATTATTAAATTCAGGCGCAGCAGATTATGTAATTACAGGCTGCGGTACAGGTGAAGGCGCAATGCTTGCTTGTAACTCCTTCCCGGGCGTTATCTGCGGACACGTAGAAGATGCGTTAGATGCTTATACTTTTGCACAGATTAATGACGGAAATGCAATTTCCCTTCCATTTGCAAAAGGATATGGATGGGGCGGAGACTTAAATTTGGAATATATTTTTGAAAAACTTTTCTGCGAAGAAAGCGGACAGGGATATCCAAGAGAAAGAGCTGTTCCGGAACAGAGAAATAAGAGAATTCTGGATGATGTAAAAAAGTGACTTATCGTGAACTTACAGATATTTTAATGGAATTAGACAGAGAACTGGTAAAAGGCGCTCTTGCAGGAGAACATTTCCAGGAATTATTCTTTAAAAACTGTAAATGTGAAAAAATCGCCGCATGTGTAAAAGAAATTCTGGGCTGCTAAAGGAGAAGGTATATGTTCAGTTTAAAAGTAATTGACGGAAACGGAAGAACCATTGCTGTTGGCAGAGATGAAGAAGAAGTTAATTTAATGGTGGCAAGAGAATATCAGGAAGGTGACAGAATTCTTCTTGAGACTTCTGAGAAAAACATCCATGTGTGGTTTCAGGTAGATGACGCTATGGGAAAATCTCTGGTTTACCTTACCGGTGATGCTCATTATCAAATTCCTTTTGGAGAAAAGAGAATTAATCTTTCTCCAAAGACATTTTCAGGAAGCAAGCACTTAATTACTGTAAGAAAAGCAAAAGAATTTGAGCCGAAAACTTATCGTAACCTGGCGCTTAATGTAAACGATTTACATGAAAATGAAACTTGCTTCCCACATGCTTTTGCAAATGTGGAAACAAGAGGTGAGTCTGTATTTGCGGCAAAAAATGCCATTGACGGTGTAACCGCCAATGAATGTCACGGAGAATGGCCTTATGACTCATGGGGAATTAACCGTAATCCAAATGCAGAAATGACCGTGGATTTCGGACGTGAGGTTGAAGTAGACAGAATTGTTATTTATTTGCGTGCAGATTTCCCGCATGATAATTGGTGGAAAAAATGACCATTACATTTTCCGATGGAGAAGATATGGAATTGTCATTAAAGAAAACAGGTTCCGGACAGGAATTTACTTTTGAGAAAAAGAAAATCAGCTGGTTAAAGGTTTCTCATTTAATCCAGTCCTCTGAGCCGTCACCATTCCCTGCACTTGCACAAATCGAAGTTTACGGAAATGATTTATAAAAAATGCAATAAAAAATAAAATGAAGTATAGACTATTTGCACAGAAAAAAATCCTGCGGTATTTGATTTTTGTGTAAATAGTCTTTTTTCTTTCGTTAATAAAGAAATTAAGAGAATAAAATACAGTTAAAACATATTATTTTTTAATAATTTCTAATAAAAAATAAATTTGACAGTCTTTAAGTTTTATGTTAGGATAAACGCCAATTTAGCATAGTAGAGAGATGAAATGCTAAAGCGATATAAAATTTAAGGAGGAATTAAAATGAAGAAAAGAATTGCACTGATTTTGACAGGAACAATGTTAATGGGGTTTGTATTATCTGCATGCGGAGATAATGAGAGTACAGAGAAAAAGGATGAGAAAACAGAAAACAGTGTTGAAACATCTTCAAATGCAAATAACAGGACTACATTTACAGTAGGATTTGATGCAGAATATCCGCCTTATGGTTATATGGATGAAAATGGAGAGTATACGGGATTTGATTTAGAGTTGGCTGAGGCAGTATGTAAGCTGGAAGGCTGGGAACTTGTGAAAAAGCCAATCAACTGGGACGCGAAAGATATGGAATTAAATTCAGGGGCTATTGACTGCATCTGGAATGGATTTACCATGAATGGAAGAGAAGACGAGTACACATTTTCGACACCGTATGTAGATAACAGTCAGGTGATTGTAGTTGCAGAAAATTCCGGTATCAACACACCGGAAGATCTGGCAGGAAAACAGTAGGAGTGCAGGCAGCAAGCGCAGCTTTAGAATTACTGCAAAGTGATGAAAAAGACGGACAGAAAGCATTAGCAGATACTTTCGGAGCACTTAATGAATTTGCAGATTACAATACTGCTTTTACTGAATTGCAGGCGGGGGCTTTAGATGCGCTTGCTATTGATATTGGAGTTGCGAATTATCAGATTAAGTCAAGAGGAGAGGGATATAAAATTTTAGAAGAAACCTTAAATACAGAACAATATGCAATTGCATTTAAAGGGTGATCAGGAATTACGAGATGTTGTCAATGCAGATCTGAAAAAACTTACAGAAGACGGAACAGTTGCAAAATTGGCCGAAAAATATGAGATTTCTGATATGGTGACATTGAAATGAGTATTAATGTAATCATGAGAGAAATGACTGCAGGATTTGGACAGACGTGCCTGATTTTCTTTATGACGCTGGTGCTTTCTCTGCCTTTGGGACTAGTCATGTACTTTGGCAGAGTAAGCAAAATAAAATTAGTCAGCGGCATTGTCAAATTTTATATATCAGTTATGAGGGGAACTCCGTTGATGCTGCAGCTTTTGGTGTGGTATTATGCACCATATTATTTATGGGGAATGAATATAGGAGGATATAAGCTGACAGCAATTTTACTGGGATGTTCATTGAATTATGCGGCATATTTTGCTGAAATTTATCGCTCCGGAATAGAAGCAATTCCCAGAGGACAATATGAAGCGGCAGCTATTTTGGGGTATTCCGGACAACAGACTTTTTTTCGGATAATTTTACCGCAGATGATTAAAAATGTATTGCCTGCAGTGACAAATGAAGTAATTACTCTGGTAAAAGATACGTCTCTTGTGTATTCTTTATCTTACGTTGAGATGTTTGCAGTGGCAAAGCAGATTGCAGCTGCACAGACAACCATAGTTCCATTTTTTATTGCAGGCGCATTTTATTATATTTTTAATTACATTGTTGCAAAGGTGATGGAAATGTTTGAAAAGAAAATGAATTATTATAGATAGGAGGATACCGGAATGAGTCTTTTAGAAATGAAACATATTAAGAAAGAATTCAGTGGGGTATCCGTTATCAGGGATATTTCCTTTTCCGTTGAACAGGGAGAAATATTGGCAATCATTGGACCATCCGGTTCCGGTAAGTCTACGTTGCTGCGTTGCGCAACAATGCTGGAAACTATTGAAAACGGTGAAATTTTATATATGGGCAAGAAAGCAGTGTGGACAGAAAACGGAAAACTGTTTTTGGCGAAGAAACAACAGCGCAGGGAAATAGGGTCTTGTTTTGGTCTTGTATTTCAAAATTTTAATTTGTTTCCGCATTTTTCAGTGATAAAAAATATTACAGATGCCCCAATTCGTGTGCAAAAAAGAGAGAAGGAAACCGTATATAGAGAAGCTGAAATTTTACTTAAAAAAATGGGACTTGCAGATAAAGCAGATGCATATCCTCATCAGCTGTCGGGAGGACAACAGCAGAGAGTATCCATTGCCAGAGCATTGGCATTGAAACCGAAAATGTTATTTTTTGACGAACCCACTTCGGCTTTGGATCCGGAACTTACAGGGGAAATCCTAAAAGTAATTAAAAATCTGGCAACTGAGCACATGACAATGGTTATTGTAACTCATGAGATGAAATTTGCAAGAAATGTGGCAGACAGAATTATTTTTATGGATAAAGGCGCAATTGCAATACAGGGCACACCGGAGGAGGTGTTTTCTTCAGAAAATCAAAGAATGCAGGAGTTTCTTGGAAAATTGTCTTTGGAATGACAAAAACAATAAAAATATATTGAAATCAAGGCTTTGAAGGGTTATAATGCATAATATAAATAAAAAGAAATTCTTCGGGGCAGGGTGCAATTCCCTACCGGCGGTTATAGTCCGCGAGCCGTATAAAACGGTTGAATTGGTGCAATTCCAATACCGACAGTATAGTCTGGATGAGAGAAGAAAGAAATTATTTCTATTGAACTTTCATGAGGATACCCCGTATAGGGGTATCCTTTTTTGAAATGCATGAAGAATTTCCTTTTATGAAAAACATTCATGAAAAGGAGAATAAAAATGAGTCAGGAAGCAGTTGTAAACAAGCAAATTCAGGTAACCGGTAACAGATCTAAATTGAGAACTATGGTGCAGATAGCCATGCTGTCAGCAGTGTCGGCAGTGCTTATGATGTTTGAATTTCCAATTCCTTTTTTAGCACCCCCTTTTATTAAAATGGATTTTTCCGAAATTCCGGTTTTAGTGGGAACCTTTGCTATGGGGCCTTTGGCAGGTGTGGTAATTGAATTGTTAAAAAACATTCTTCATTTTGTTACCTACGGAACAACCACAGGCGGTATTGGGGAATTGTCCAATTTCTTTATCGGCTGTGCGTTTGCAGTACCGGCAGGAATTTTTTACAGAAAAAGGAAAACAAGAAAAAACGCTGTTTTAGGAATGGCAGCAGGTACGTTGCTGATGGTTATTATGGGCTGCCTTTCCAATGCCTTTGTTATGTTTCCGCTGTACAGCGTGGTTATGGGAATTCCCATGGACAGCTTTATTGCTATGGGAACAGCCATTCATCCGGCGATTGACAATATGGTTACTTTTGTAGTTTTATGTATGGTTCCTTTTAATTTGGTTAAAGGAATAATTATTTCAATGATTACCCTGCTTTTATATAAAAGGCTGAAGGTAGTATTAAAGGGAGAATAACATGGCAACAATTACAGGAATTACGAAAAAAACAGAAAATCCTTTTGTAAATCTTTATGAACTGGACAGAAATCAAAACAGGAAAAGAAGGAAAATATTATGTTGCGTCAAGAGCAAAAGCGAGAAGGATTTAAAGCTTGTCACAGGGAAGAATGAGCCTGACGGAGTTGTGATTTACAGTTTATACGGCGAACAGCAGGATAAGGTAGTGTTAATTCGTCAGTATCGATATGCAATCAATGACTTTGTGTATGAATTTCCCGCAGGACTGGTAGAAAAGCAAGAGCCTTATAAGGAAGCTGCCGTTCGGGAAATGAAAGAGGAAACAGGCTGGAGTTTACGCCTATTACAGTAAATGAAGCTTATGAAAAGCCTGCATTTACCACAGTGGGAATGACAGATGAGTCTTGCGCTATTGTATTCGGTACTTCAGCAGGAGAAATTACAAAGGAATTTCAGGAAGACACAGAGGAAATCGAAGTGGTTTTGGCAGACAGAGAAGAAGTAAAACGGATTTTAAAAGAAGAAAAAGTGGCAATTATGTGTTCTTATATGCTGATGCACTTTATACATGACAAAGAACCTTTTGAATTTCTGAAAGAATTGTAAAAATTTTATATAATCGGTCTACTTTTTTCTAAGTTGTGTTATACTTAAAAAAGCATCCGGAAAAGAACAGCCTGTATGTATAAAACCGTGTGCATATAGGCTGTTGTGCATTATAAAATAGGGTGCGAAATTGACTTAAAGGGGTTTTGTAGATGAATTGGAAGAAACACATTAAAAATTTACTGGTATTTACTTTTACACTTCTGGCAGTGGTTTTAGGCGGTCTTATTGCCTTTAAGTTTATTCGCTTTTTTATGCCGTTTGTAATCGGATGGCTGATTGCGCTGATTGCAAACCCGTTGGTGCGGATGTTGGAAAGACGGATGAAGGTAGCCAGAAAGCATACCTCTATGCTTCTTATTATTGCAGTGCTGGCCGCTATTATCGGAGGCATTTATTTTATCGGAATGAAGACATTGCAGGAAGCAAGTTCGCTTATTGAGCAGGCGCCTGAGATTTACAGTAGTTTTCGAGAGGATTTTCAGGAGGCAGGAGAAAATCTTTCTATGATTATCGAAGAATTGCCGGACGGAGTTCAAAAAGGAATTGCAGACTTTCAGGACAGCTTAGGCAATATGATTGGAACAGCTGTAGGAAAAATCAGCCAGATTACCGTAGATCAGGCAAGTAATTTTGCGAAAAATCTTCCAAGTATTATTATAGCCATTATATTTACAATTTTATCATCGTATTTTTTCATTGCAGACAGAGACAAGATATTGGAATTTGGAAGGGAGCATACCCCTCAGCTTATTCAGGAAAAATGGAAAATACTGGAACGGTGCTTTCGGAGTATTTTCGGCGGATATTTTAAAGCTCAGTTTAAAATTATGGGAGTCGTCTTTGTTATTCTCTGTATAGGATTTTTAATTTTAAAGGTAAACTTTGCCATTGTGGTGGCTTTTCTCGTGTCTTTTTTGGATATGCTTCCGTTTTTCGGGACAGGTACTGCTCTTATTCCGTGGGCGTTGTTTAAAATTCTGTCAGGGGATATGCAGTACGCAGTGGGACTGATTATATTATATTTGACAACGCAGCTGATACGGCGTATTATTGAGCTAAGTGGTGGGAGACTCCATCGGTATTGATCCGTTGTGGACCTTGATATGTATGTATACCGGATATCGTTTTGCAGGTGTGTTGGGAATGATTTTAGCCGTACCTGTCGGGGCAATTATTGTGAATTTTTATCATGCGGGAATGTTTAACAGCGCAATTCGAAATTTGCAGGATGCAGTGGAAGATTTTCTGAAATGGCTGTATCGAGACGACGGAAAACATATTTCAGATAATAATAAAAAAGAATAAGAGAATATACGGTACGCAAAAGAGAAGCTTCTGTTCTCTGTACCGGATAACAAAAGCGGAGGAAAAGAAGATGAAGTCAGTACTTCTTATTGGACTTGGCCGTTTTGGAAGACACATGGCGGCAAAATTGATTGAAGAAGGGAATGAGTCTTAGCAATAGACAGCGATGAGGGAAGAGTAAACGATGCCATTGATATGGTGACAGATGCCCAGATTGGTGATGCAACCAACGAGCATTTTGTAGAGTCCTTGGGCGTGGGAAATTTTGACCTCTGTGTGGTTGCCATCGGAGACAATTTCCAAAGTTCCTTAGAAACAACTGCTCTTTTAAAGGATATGGGAGCACGTTTTGTTCTGGCAAGAGCCAACCGTGATGTACATGCTAAATTCCTTTTGAGAAACGGAGCAGACCGCATTGTGTATCCGGAAAAGGAAATGGCACAGCGTCTGGCTGTAAAATACGGAAATGACAATATTTTTGACTATATTGAGCTGACAGACGAATATGCTATTTATGAAATACCTGCACCGGAGTCATGGATTGGAAGCAGCATTATAGAAAAAGATATCAGAAAAAAATATAACATCAGCATTTTGGCAACAAAGTCACAGGGAAAGATGAACCTCTTCCTCATGCAGATTATGTATTTAATCACAATGAAACATTAATTATTATGGGGCATTATCGTGATGTGCGTGCAGTGACAAAATTAAAATAATGCGACTTATTTTTTTATTTGTTCTATATGTAAAAAAATAGGAGAAAAATTGGTAAAAAATTCACAAACTTTATTGTGGTGCATTGACAGCAAGATGATTTTGTGTTAGAGTAAGTACATAGTTAAGTGACAGATATAAATATTATTTATTTGTTGCAGAATAACACGCATCTGATTACTGACGGATTAATGTGGAGTACCACAGGGAAATCAGAATGCGAAAAAAGCCGACCGTCTGGGCAACATTTGTTAATCTACAAATGTTGCCCTTTTTTCATCTCTTGCGGAGAATGGGAAAAGGGTGAGTAAAAATTATTTTCAAGGAGGATGTTACTATGGGATTCAAATCAGACATCGAAATCGCACAGGAGTGCACAATGGAGCCAATTACAAAAATTGCAGAGAAAGCAGGTATTGATGACAAATATCTGGAACAGTACGGAAAGTACAAAGCAAAAATTGACTACAATTTATTAAAAGAGTCCGATGCGCCAAACGGAAAATTAATTCTCGTTACAGCAATCAATCCGACACCGGCAGGAGAAGGAAAAACAACAACAACGGTTGGTCTTGCAGACGGTATGCAGAGACTTGGTAAAAATGTTATGGTTGCTCTGCGTGAGCCTTCACTGGGACCTGTTTTCGGTGTAAAAGGCGGTGCAGCAGGCGGCGGATACGCACAGGTTGTTCCAATGGAAGATATCAACCTGCACTTTACCGGTGACTTCCATGCAATCGGTGCAGCAAATAACCTTCTGGCAGCTATGCTGGATAACCACATTTATCAGGGAAACGAATTAAACATCGACCCAAGAAAGATTACATGGAGAAGATGTGTGGATATGAACGACCGTCAGCTTCGTTTTGTTCTTGACGGTATGGGCGGAAAGACAAACGGTATGCCAAGAGAAGACGGTTATGATATTACCGTAGCTTCCGAAATCATGGCAGTTCTGTGTCTTGCAAAAGACATCACAGACTTAAAAGAAAGACTGGGACGTATTATCGTTGGATATACTTATGGAAAAGTTTCTGAACAGAAACCGGTAACAGCTCATGATTTACATGCAGAAGGCGCTATGTGTGCACTGTTAAAGGATGCTTTAAAACCAAACTTAGTGCAGACCTTAGAGCATGTACCTGCAATCGTACACGGCGGACCATTCGCAAACATCGCTCACGGATGTAACTCTGTAATCGCAACAAAGATGGCTATGAAGTTAGGGGATTACGCAATCACAGAAGCAGGCTTCGGCGCTGACTTAGGTGCAGAGAAATTCTTAGACATTAAATGTCGTATGGCCGGTCTGACTCCAAGCGCAGTTGTAATCGTAGCAACCGTTCGTGCATTAAAATACAACGGCGGAGTAGCAAAAGCAGACTTAAATAACGAAAACTTAGAAGCTCTGGAAAAAGGACTTCCAAACCTGTTAAAACATGTAAGCAACATTAAAAATGTATATAAACTTCCATGTGTTGTAGCAATCAACGCATTCCCAACCGATACAAAGGCAGAGCTTGACTTAGTAGAAAGCAAATGTAGAGAACTGGGCGTAAACGTTGCACTGTCTGAAGTATGGGCAAAAGGCGGCGAAGGCGGAATTGCACTGGCGAAAGAAGTTATCCGTCTGGTAGAAGAACCAAACGATTTTACATTCTCCTATGACTTAGAGGGAAGTATTGAAGATAAGCTGAACCAGATTGTACAGAAGATTTACGGTGGTAAGAGAGTAGTTCTGACAGCAAATGCACAGAAACAGGCAGCACAGTTAGAAGCACTGGGTTACGGAAACTGCCCAATCTGTGTTGCGAAAACGCAGTACAGTCTGACAGATGATCAGACAAAATTAGGAGCACCTACAGACTTTGAAGTAACTGTAAGAAATCTGAAGATTTCCGCAGGTGCAGGATTTATTGTAGCATTGACAGGGGAAATCATGACAATGCCAGGACTTCCAAAAGTACCGGCTGCTGAGAAGATTGACGTAGATGAAACAGGTAAAATTACCGGTCTTTTCTAAGAAATAAACATATAGCTGCTGCATGACAAATGTGGTGCAGCAGCTTTCTACGTATTAGAAAATTTTGGGCTTGAAGGGAGCAAATAAGTATGTATAAAGACGAATATAAAGCCGTTTGTAATTCTGCGGCAACAAAATTAAATTTACTGAAAACCAATCCGCTAGGATATTTTGTGGCGTCTATGCTTGCTGGTATGTTTGTTGCAATGGGGGGATTTCTGGCATTTACACTTGCAGGTCATTTATCAACTTCAGAAACAGCAGCAATTTGGGCAAAACCGGCACAGAGTGCTGCATTTGCAGCAGCACTTAGCTTAGTTATCATGGCAGGAGCGGATTTATTTACAGGAAATAATTTTCTTATGTCAGCAGCAGCATTTAGAAAAACTGCTACATGGGGAGATGCCTGTAAATTATGGTGTGTATGTTGGATTGGAAACCTGGTTGGTTCTCTTTTATCTTCTGCTCTTTTTATAGCTACAAAAGTTCCTACAGGTGCAATTGGCAATTATTTTGAAAATCTTGCAATTACAAAGACGACTACTGCACCAATGCCATTGTTTTTCAAAGCGGTATTGTGTAACATTTTAGTATGTCTTGCTGTATGGTGTGGAATAAAAATGAAGTCTGAATCAGGTAAATTGATTATGATTTTCTGGTGTATTTTTGTATTTATGGTATGTGGATTTGAACATAGTATTGCAAATATGAGCAGCATTGGAATTTCTCTTTTTACAGGAAAAGTTGGAATTGGTGCATATTTATATAATGTAGTAGTTGTTACCCTTGGAAATATGGTTGGAGGTATCTTAGGAGTAGCATTTCCATATCATTTGATTTACAAAGAAAATAAAATAAGAATAAGAAGTAGAGCTGTCTGTTAAGGCAGCTCTTTTTCGTTCTATCCTTATTCATAAAGCGTAAGATGGAGAAAGGGGGATAGAATATGCAAAATCAAAAATTAGAAAATCTTTTGAATTTAGCTTTAAGTGCTACAAAAGAGGAGAGAATGAAATCATCACAGTTAAACGTAGGGTATAATACAGAAGAAAAAAACTGGGAGCTGATTATAAAGTTTTCCGGTGATTTGAGTGCAGTGCTGGGAGAAGATATTCCAAAAGTAGAACTTTTAAATCAATTTGCCATTATACGCATTCCAGAAAGCAGAATAGAGGAATTATCACGAAATCCGCAGATAGAGTTTGTAGAGAAACCAAAGCGTTTATTCTTTGCAGTAAATCAAGGAAAAAGTGCTTCCTGCATGACAGCAGTACAAAGTGAGTTTTCGCCTTTGGGAGAAGCGCTGACAGGAGAAGGCGTGTTGGTTGCATGTATTGATTCAGGCATTGATTATAGCCATCCTGATTTTCGTAATTCTGATGGGAGCAGCAGAATATTACGTCTGTGGGATCAAACCATACAGGGAAATCCACCGAAAGGCTATTTTATAGGAACGGAATATACAAAGGAGCAGATTGATGAGGCATTGAAGCAGGAAAATAAAAGGGAAATGGAAAAAATCGTTCCCAGTCGTGATTTAAGCGGACATGGCACCGGAGTGATGGGAATTGCAGCCGGAAATGGGGCGGCTTCGCAAGGTGTTTATCGAGGAGTGGCTTATAAAAGTGACTTGCTGGTTGTAAAACTGGGAACGCCTTTGGAAGATGGATTTCCCAGAACCACAGAGCTTATGCAGGGAATTGATTATGCAATTCGTCAGGCAATCGATTTGCAGATGCCGCTGGCTTTAAATCTCAGTTTTGGCAATAATTATGGCTCTCATAGTGGGGAGTCACTTATCGAAACGTATTTGGATAATGCGGCATTGTCGGGAAAAACAGTAATTTGTGTAGGAATGGGGAATGAAGGAAGTGCGGCTATTCATACTTCGGGAAAATTGACAGAAGGTGAGACAAAAGAGATTTCACTATATATCAGCGAGTATGAAACGGGGATGAGCGTACAGATTTGGAAACAGTATGTGGATGAGATGGAATTTGTATTGATACATCCCAATGGCGAAAGGGTAGGTCCTTTTAAGCAAATATTAGGACCGCAGCGTTTTACTATTCAAAATACGGAGCTGTTAATCTATTATGGAGAACCCAGTCCATACAGTCTTTCACAGGAAATTTATATAGATATGCTTCCAAAAAATCAGTATATCGACAGCGGTGTGTGGAAAATTCAGTTGATACCTTCAAAAGTTGTGGACGGTTCTTTTGATTTGTGGCTTCCGGGAGGAGGAATTTTAAATGAAGGAACAAGATTTTCTTTTCCTACACCGGAAACTACGCTGACAATTCCTTCAACGGCAGGAAGAGTAATTTCTGTTGGGGCATATAATTCCAGATATATGTCCTATGTGGATTTTTCAGGAAGGGGTTATACAAGAGTGATAAAGGCAGTAAAACCGGATTTGGCAGCACCGGGAGTGGATATTCGTACAACAGCAGTGGGCGGAGGATATGATAACAGAACAGGAACATCTTTTGCAGCGCCTTTTGTTACGGGGGCTGCAGCACTTATGATGGAATGGGGAATTATAAAAGGAAATGATCCTTTCTTGTACGGAGAGAAGGTAAAGGCATATTTAAGAAGAGGAGCAAGGCCGCTTTTAGGCGGGGAATATCCTAATAATCGTATTGGGTATGGGGCACTGTGTGTCAGGGATAGCCTGCCAGAGTGAAATGATTTTAGAAATATATAATGCGGAATCATGAAATGAGTATAATATGTATTTCGATAAGCATGAAAAATAGTTATAGTTAAACCTGAATCCGTGAACTTCACGGATTCAGGAAAAAAGGTAAAGAAAGGCCGCCTGTATGCAACAGCACATGGAGTATATGAGGCATCTCTGAATGGACAGACCGTAGGTGATTATCGTATGGCACCGGGCTGGACAAGCTATCATAACAGATTACAGTATCAGATTTATGATGTGACAGAAATGCTTGCCACAGATAATAAAATTGCGATCACAGTTGGAAACTGCTGAAGCTATTTTGTTGACAGGAAAAACCAGCGGCAGCTATCAAAATTATCAGTTTGAAATATCTGTTCATGAAGGAGAACTGCTTATTGCTTTTGCGGATACTTCATCTTTAAGAATGGAGGAGAAAAGGTATTTCATTCTTTCCCTGGCGGTTGCCGTAATCTTAGGGGCATTATGGATTTATCCAGCCTGGAAAATCACAGGAAAAATGGTTACTCCATTAGAGAAAGCGAACCGCATGAAGACGGAACTTATTCTGAGACCATAGAAGCTGACGGAACAGAAATTTCAGATGGTGTATGGGGCTGCGTTGCATACAGTGCCATTACCTCTTTGCAGGAAGCGGATATGGCTATGGCATTTGAATATTATCTGGATACAGATTATGAGTTCAATACTGATTTTCAGAAAAAGATGGCAGAATATTTGTCTCAGGAATATATGGATTATATCAATGACCAGAATTTAAGTGTCAGCGAGGCTGCTGTGGATATTGACCTCAATGAAGATGGGGACAAAGAGGATGTGGCAGACCTGACTATAGAGTATGATGCGGAAAAATATGCAGATACAAATGGATATGGAGGCACGTATCTCACTTTTTATCTGAAGGAATTTGAGAAAAGTCTGGAATGGTATCTGGAAAATCTGGATTACGCAGATGACTGGACCTGGTTTGACAGCGATGGAAATGCTCTCAGTGATGAAGCTGTGGCTGAGATGACAACAGAAGAGAAGACACAGGCATTTCTGGAAGGAAGATACGCCAAGGGACAGTCCGGGGAAAATGCAGGTCCTGGAGGAATGATGGGTGGAGCGCCGGATGGAAATGAACCGGATGGAAACGGATCAGCTAAGGAAGACGACTTGGATTTACCCTTGCTGACGCAGCTTCTTACAGAACCAAAGGTGCAAACAAAGCAATTTTTGGTTTTGATGTTATGGACTACGGACAGGAAACCTACGAGTTCGGCTCAAAAACTCAGGATGCAAGACATTTTGACAAGTATGTACTGAAGGTAATGCAGGAAGAAAAAGAGTTGCTGATGGAACTGTTTAATTCTGAAGAATAATGAATGAGCAGAACAAAACAGACATAAATTACAGAAGTTGTTCAAAGAGCAGCTATTTATCCCACTTTTCTTTCCGATATTCCCCCAGGGGTTGTCTGGTAGTGCTTTTTGAAAGCTCTGCAAAAATAATCTGCATTGTGAAAACCAGTTTAGCTCCCAACTACGATACCTGCGGATCGTTATGGGAAAATGGTAATTTCTTACGATATTATACAATAAAAATCATAAATAATCCAATAAGACAAAATCTTCTTTAAAGAAGAAAGATGTAAGCGGTCATGGAACTGCTGTGCTTGGAGTGGCAGCTGGTAGCGATTTTACCCGTGGTGCAGTGAACCGGGGTGTGGCATATGAAAGTGACCTTCTGGTTGTGAAAATGGGAATTCCAAGACAGGACTCTTTTCCAAGAACTACAGAGCTGATGCAAGGTGTAGATTATCTGGTTCGGCAGGCTATACGGCTTGGAAGACCAATTGCGATCAATTTAAGCTTTGGAAATGTTTAAAGATGTGAGATCCTTTGAGATAAAGCATTAGGTAGAAAAAGCCACAAGGGGCAGTTAGGATTCCCTTGTAGCTTAATATGCAGAAAATTAGCAATGAGATGATTCCCGGTATTTTATCACAGTGCGAACGTAAGTTGTACGATATGGAATACCCGGTTCTTCAATACGGGAAAGAAGAAGTTCTGCAGCAATATATCCCATAGCAGAACTTGGAATATGGACAGTGGTTAAATGTGGTTCAATAATCCGAGACTCAGCAGAATTATCGAATCCTGTAATTTTTACATCTTCAGGAACTGACAAGCCGCATTGCTTTAAGGCCTTAATGAGATCCATAGCGACAAAATCGTTAGCACATATAAATGCATCTGGCAGTTCAGGGAGTTGTCTGATATACGATGCAAGCTGCTCAATCGTATGGAAGGGCTCGTCTGCTAAGAGTATGTCAGTAACAGGTTTTAGACCAGAGAGGCTGAGTGCATCACAAAATCCCTGATATCGTTCAAAGAATGATTGGCAGTTATTAATATTTCCTGCAAATGCAAGTCTATGCTGTCCATTTTTTATGAGAGATTGCACAATGCTGGAAATGCTGTTTCTGTTTTCCATAAGCAGAAAATCAGCATCAATAGTAGTGAAATCGATGTTCGCAGCACAATCTGTAAAAAGCAGAGGAATGTCAAGTTTGCTGAGCATCTGACTGTATGCGCAATCAAATAATTCCAAACAAATAATTCCGGCACTGTTTGAAGGATCAAACCCAGCTGGAAGAAGTAAATCTGTAAATTCTTGTTCACGAATAAGGTAAAACGACAATCTGTACCCGTTAGAACTGATTTTTCCTGAAAGGTATTCAGTAGTTTAGAACCGAAGTGAGAACTATTCGGCATGGCACGGGTAAAAAGAGCAATCTCACAAATTTCAGGCTTGGGAACAGAGACTGCAGGCGAGAGATAAGAAAACTGCTTATAACCCAATTCGGCAGCCTTTTGTAAAATCTTATCTCTTGTAGCATCAGCCAACACGCCGGTATTGTTTATTGCCTTTGACACTGTGTTTCTTGATACCCCTAATGAATCTGCTATATCTTGAATGGTAATTCGTTTTCCCATAGACACCTCCTGTTTTGAATGTAATGGTGGTATAATACGTATAAGTCCATTTATGTGAAATAGTTATACTTTGTTATTAAATGTAACGTATTTAAAGGAATTTGTCAAATGTAAAAATATAATAGAATAATAATTGGTTCATAGGTTAAATTTATACTTTTTTGCGACACGAAAAGGTGCAAATGTAAAAAATAAAAAGGAATAAATGCAAAAATACAATTGACAAAATGCTGTGCAAATGATAATATATATCCAAGAAAAAGTACAAATTGCACAACAAACCAAGAAAATGAGACAAACTTGCAAAGGAATAGTGCAAATGTAAAAGAGAGGAGAGGGAACGATGAGTTTCGTAATGCAAAAAGTGCTTCGGCAAGTCGGCAGACAGTTCGTCAAAAAGCTGGCTATATCAAAAGAAACTGGCAGTTATATGTGTTTTTTTAATGCCTGCCCTTCTGTTGACAATCATTTTCAAGTATATTCCCATGGAGGAGTATTAATTGCTTTTGAGGATTACAATGTCATAAAAGGGGTGTTTGGCAGCCAGTGGGTAGGACTGGATTATTTCAGAAGATTTTTATCGTCTCCGGATTTTATGAAATATCTTCTGAATACATTGAAATTGAGTGCCTATAGTTTGCTGTGGGGATTTCCGATACCGATTATTCTTGCTCTTTTATTGAACCAGATTCGCAGAACCGGAATAAAAAAGAAAATCCAGCTTTTGATTTATGCACCGAATTTTATTTCCGTCATCGTACTCTGTGGTATGGTCAGAATGTTCTTGTCACCGGTAGGACCAATCAATCAGGTTTTTGGTAGTGATACAAACTGGATGACCATGCCGGAGGCATTCCGTACTATTTATATAGCCAGCGGAATCTGGCAGGGAGCCGGATGGGCGTCTATCATGTATACGGCTGCTTTGTCTAATGCAAGTAAAGACCTTGAAGAGGCTGCGATTGTAGACGGAGCGAATATTTTCCAGCAGATATGGTATGTACAGTTACCTGCAATTAAAAATATTATTGTAATTCAGTTTATTCTGCAGGCAGGAAATATCATGAGTATTGGATTTGAAAAAGCATATGCACTGCAAACTGATATGAACCTTCCGGCATCAGAAATCCTTTCTACATATGTGTATCGAATTGGTTTGCTGAACGGTGATTATGGATATTCTACAGCAGTTGGATTATTTAATTCTATTATTAACATTATTCTGTTGATTTTTGTGAACAAAGTAGTAGCAAAACTGAACGATGGTGAAGGATTATAAAAAGGGGGAATTTGAAAAATGGAAAATCGAAGAAAAATGAAATTTGGAATGTCCGATAAAATAATTCTGTCCATTGGATATACACTTCTTGGTGTTTTTGCTCTTGCAATTCTAATTCCTCTGGTTTATGTCGTAATTGCTTCTTTCATGGATCCGAATGTACTGAACAATCAGGGAATTAGTTTCCATTTAAAAGACTGGACTCTGGATGCATACAAACGCGTACTCGAAAACAAAATGATATGGAGAGGATTTGCCAATTCTTTCTTTTATTCTATTGCATTTACGGTAATATCAGTGTTTGTTACAATACTGGCAGCATATCCGATGTCCAAGAAAGAATTTGTAGGTAGAAAATTTTTTAATGCAATTTTTATTATCACAATGTTTTTTAATGGTGGATTAATTCCAACGTTTATTCTCGTTAATCAATTACATTTGGTAAATACAATCTGGGCAATTTTACTTCCTGGTGCATTCAATGTATGGAATATGATTCTTGCAAGAACTTATTATCAATCCATACCAAAAGAGCTACGTGAAGCCTCTCAGCTCGATGGAGCAAGTGAGATTCAGCATTTTTTTAAAATAATGCTTCCGGTGTGTAAACCGATTATTGCAGTATTAGCATTGTGGTCTTTTGTAGGAATGTGGAATGGCTATTTTGATGCTATGATTTATTTGAATGACGCAGACTTACAGCCGTTACAGTTAGTGCTTCGTTCAATTCTGGTACAGAATACCCCACAGCCTGGTATGATTGCGGATATTCAAAGCACAGCTGAGATGGCAAAGGTTGCAGAGCTTCTGAAATATGCAACAATCGTAGTGTCCAGTTTACCATTGTTAATTATGTATCCGTTTTTCCAGAAATATTTTGATTCGGGAATTATGGTAGGCTCTGTAAAAGGTTAAGGAGGAAAGTGTGATGAAGAAGAGAATGAAACATCTGTTTACTCTGGGGTTATCACTGCTTATGCTAGTTTCCCTTGTCGGATGTGGTGGAGAGAGTGCACAGGTTGCAGATACAAATCCTGATACACCAGTAGAAGAAGTGACTTTCCCGCTAAAAGAGAAAAAAGAACTGTCCTTTATTACAAGTGCACCGGCAACAAGTACACAGGATCCGAATGAAAGATTAATTTTTCAGCGCATAGAGAAACAGACAAATGTAGAAATTGACTGGACCTGTTTTGTGGCAGATCAGTTTGCTGATAAAAAGAATCTGGCACTGGCACAGTTTGGAAGTCTTCCGGACGGATTGTTTACAGCAGGAATGAACGATTATGATTTGCTGAGATATGCGAAACAGGGAATCATTATTCCTTTGGAAAATCTGATTGACAAATACATGCCAAATTTACAGGCTGTTTTTGAAAAATATCCAGAATATCGAACCATGGTTACTGCTCCGGACGGACATATTTACTCCTTCCCGTGGATTGAACAGTTGGGAGAAGGAAAAGAAGCAATTCAGGCAATCGGTGACATTCCATACATTAATAAAAAATGGCTGGATTGCCTTGGACTTGAGGTGCCGTCTACAACAGAAGAACTGGAGCAGGTATTAATTGCATTCCGTGATAACGCAGATAAGATTCAGGAAGAATGCGGTGTAGAGGGGGATGTAATCCCAATGTCATTTATCATTAATAATGGAGACCAGGATCCGGCAATTTTAATCAATGGATTTGGCGAAGGATATGGAGATACTACAGATCATTTCGCAGTGACAGATGATGGAGAGGTAATTTATACGACAGTTCAGGAAGGTTACAAAGAAGGAATTGAATGGCTGCATAAATTAGTTGAAGAAAAGTTGGTAGATCCGGAAGCATTTACACAAGAGTGGTCAACTTATGTTGCAAAAGGAAAGAATCACAGATATGGTCTTTGCTTTACATGGGATATCGGAAATATTGACAATTATGATGATTATGTGATGCTGCCGGCACTTGCCGGACCGGAAGGACTTGTAAATGTTACAAGACAAAACAACAGTGAGACGAGTGGATTTGACCGTGGACGATGTGTTCTTACAACGAGTTGCAGAGATACTGCATTGGCAGCAGCATGGATTGATCAGATGTATGCACCAATCCAGTCTCCACAGAACAACTGGGGAACCTATGGAGAAAAGGGAGCCACTAACGTATTTGAAATGAGTACAAACAGCGAAGGTGGAGAGATGCTGAAGCATATGGATCTGGGAGATAATTCACCGGTTGAGGTACGTGAAAGACAGTCTGTAAACGGTCCGCTTGCGGTGCTGAATGATTATTATGATGTATATGTGACACAGCCTGCAGATGCGAAGTGGAGACTTGATAATATGCATGAAACCTATCTGAAAGATATGAATAGCAAATATGTCTATCCGAATGTGTTTATGAGTATTGATGATACCAACAGGGTTTCCCAACTGGATACAGATATAAAGAAATATGCAGAACAGATGAAGGCGAGCTGGATTTTGAATGGCGGCATAGAAGAAGAATGGGATGAATATTTAAAGAATATGGATAAATATGGTTTGCAGGAGTATTTGTCAATTAAACAGAAATATTTTGACGAGTACCAGAAATCTTTGAATGAGGAAAAATAGGAGCATATTTTATGGAAAATAAGATAAAAATGAGTAGTTCGCTGCAGAAAGCCAGAGAATACGAGAAAAATGAAACAGTTAAAATTCCGATAGAACAAAAACCGTCTTTTCATGCTTGTTCACCGGTTGGTTGGATCAATGACCCGAATGGCTTCTCAATATTTCAAGATGAAGTTCATTTAATGTGTCAGTATCATCCGTATACAACACAATGGGGACCGATGCACTGGGCACATTATAAATCAAAAGATTTCATCAAATGGGAGCTTTTGCCGGTCTGCATGGCTCCGGATCAGGAATACGATAGTTTCGGATGTTTTTCAGGCAGTGCTATTGAACATGATGGAAAACATGTATTGGTTTATACTGGTGTAGTGGTCGGAGAGATGAGGAAGGAAAACACTTTGAACGTCAAACACAGTGTCTGGCGATTGGAGACGGTGTTGATTATGAAAAGTCAGATGTGAATCCGATTATAGGAGCAGATATGCTTCCAGATGGAGCAAGCAAAGTTGACTTCCGTGATCCAAAAATCTGGAAAGATGAAAATACATTTTATGTGATTGTCGGAAACAGAAATGAGGATGGAAGCGGACAATTGCTGTTATATTCGTCAGAAGATCTGAAGCAGTGGAAATACTGTGGCGTTGTGGATAAATGTGAGAATCGATATGGGAAAATGTGGGAATGCCCGGATATGTTTCCACTTGAAGGAAAATATGTTATTTTGACATCACCGCAGGATATGTGTGCGGAAGGACTGGAATTCCACAGTGGTAATGGAACGCTGTGTCTAATCGGCGACTTTGACAAGGAACAGGTGAAATTTGAGAGAGAGACAGAAAGTGCGATTGATTATGGGCTTGATTTCTATGCATCTCAGACTACAGAAACCAAGGATGGTCGCCGCATTATGATTGCATGGATGCAGTCCTGGGACAATTATAATACACCGGGAGAATTTCGATGGTCAGGACAGATGACAGTACCGAGAGAACTGCATATTAAGAATGGCCGCCTGTATCAGCTTCCGGTAAAAGAACTGGAAAATTATTATGCCAATACAGTCAACTATAAAGATGTGATAGTTCATGAAGCTATGGAACTGGAAGGCGTATCAGGCCGGGAAATTGACATGACGATTGATATTCAGGCAGGAGATTATGAGGAGTTCCGAATTCAATTAGCAAAAAATCAGAAATTTTATACAGAAATTTCTTACAATGCAAAAAAGGGAATTCTGACATTTGACCGTAATCATGCAGGATCCAGAAGAGATTTCATCTGTCAGAGAAGTATGAAAGTGGAAAGTCAAGATGGTAAGATCAGGTTGCGAGTTGTAATGGATAAGTACTCAGTTGAAATATTTGCAAATGACGGAGAAAAGGCGATGACCTCTCTTATTTACACACCAATGGATGCAGACAAGATTCTTTTTAAAACTGACGGAACAGCGTATATAGATATAGTGAAACACGATGTTGTTGTAGAATAAAAGTGGAAGAAATGAAAGATGTGAGTGTGGGGCTGTGCCGGTTTCCACACTCTCATATTATTATTTTCAGAAAGTTTAAATATGAGGAAAACAAAATGGAGAAGAAATATGATGTAATAGCATTAGGAGAGCTTTTAATTGATTTTACAGAAAATGGTGCCAGCGGACAAGGAAATCCTCTGTTTGAGGCGAACCCGGGAGGTGCACCATGTAACGTGTTGGCCATGTTGGAGAAACTTGGACATAAGACCACATTTATAGGAAAAGTTGGAGCAGATTTTTTGGTGAACAGCTAAGAGATGCACTGCTTGAAGTTGGGATTAATACAGACTATCTGTATATGGATAAGGATGTGCATACAACACTCGCTCTGGTACATACGATGCCAGGGGGAGACAGGGACTTTTCTTTCTATAGAAAACCGGGAGCGGATATGATGTTATCAGAAGAGGAAGTGACAGAAGAAGCAATTATAAATGCTAAGATATTTCATTTTGGAACATTGTCTATGACCCATGATGGTGTGAGAAATGCAACAAAAAAGGCGTTAAATATTGCTAAGGAAAATGGGATTATCATATCCTTTGATCCTAACATTAGGGAACCTCTTTGGGATTCTATGGAAATAGCAAGGGAACAAGTTTTATATGGACTTGGTTTTTGTGACATCTTAAAAATATCAGATAACGAAATTCAATGGCTGACAGGAAAAGAAGATTTTGATGAAGGAATTTGCTGGATAAAAGAAAGATATCCAGATATTACGCTTATTTTGTTATCTATGGGAAAAGATGGAAGCAGAGCTTATTATAAGGATATGAAGTAGAGGTTCCGGCATTTATACAGGAAAAAACCATTGAAACTACAGGCGCAGGTGATACTTTTTGTGGATGTATGCTTCATGGGATTTGTGAGCATGGGCTGGACAATTTAAATAGTATACAGCTTAAAGATATGTTGACCTTTGCAAATGCAGCAGCTTCTGTTATCACAACGAGAAAAGGTGCATTACGTGTAATGCCATCAAGAGAAGAAGTGGAAAACATAAGTGTCTAAAAGTTATAGTTTTCAATGAATAAGCCGCATGATTATGAATAATCATGCCGGCTTAAAATTATCAATACTGGATATTGGACAAAAATCTTTGTGCAATTTCAAATCCGACTTGTGGATATAAATTTGCAATTTCCTGATATTTTGCTTCCGGCTTTTCCGGTGCATCTTTCCAGAGTTCTGTATAAATCTGCATTTCCTGTTTAAGATATTCCGTTCCTTCTGAAATTTTTCCCAGCATGAGCAGAATCGCTCCCATAGATTCCAGAATGATTGCGTAATCGCTGCAACATTCAGAATTATATTCTTTTACAATTCGTGCTAGTTTCTTCAACGCAGAAAGTCCTTGTTCCGGTTCGCCGAGGTCGGTCAGAAGCTCAGCATAGTTACATACCTGTGGAATACTGTCATTAGTGTAGAGAAATCACATCGTTCCATATAGGTATCATGTCCTTTCTAAAGTAGATTTCAATATTTCTATTGAATTCATTATAAGTATTTTAAAAATTATATCACAAACATACGTTCTGGTAAAAGAAAAAACTATTAAAAATTAATAAAGTATCAATCAACCTCAATTTGGCATCAATGTGTGTTGAAAAGGGTTCATATAAAATGAAATCAGGATTCGAAAGTCGAATTCAACTAATACAGAACTTCTGTACATGCCTGCCAGCATAGGATGTAAAGAGGTCTGTATGCTGAAGGAGGCATATACATGAGTGGAAGATTCATGGAGACTGAAAAAGAGGAACAGAAAAAACTGATAGATAATAAAGCAGCAGTGGAATATGAATATGGCGGCTACCAGATTCGGGTACATTTTTCTGGAGAAAAAACACTGGCGCAGTGTGTGAAGAATCTGACTGAACGTAAAAGTATCTGTTGACATTGCTTGATATCTTTTGCAAGATTAAGACAATTAAAGGCAATGACTATACAAGACTAAGGAGTGAGAAAATGTTCCATGCAGGTATCTATTGCAGAGTATCTGTGGAGGAAGCTGTAAAAGTGGATAAATACAGCAACAGTATACACTCTCAGGTGAAAATGGGGCAGGAATATATTTCAGAACAACAAGATATTACATTTGTTTCCTCTTATTTGGATGATGGAATTTCCGGCAGTAATTTTGACAGACCAGAATTCCGAAGAATGCTGGCAGATATCGAACTGGGAAAAATTAATATGGTGATTATCAAAGATGTTTCCAGATTGGGACGTGAGCATATAGACACAAATTATTACCTTGGAAAGTATTTTCCAGAAAAAGGTATATATGTGTATGATGATGGGAGAGTGGAGGTGGAATGGAAGGCACTGACTTGATTTGTAGCAATAATGTAACGTCCTCTACTACTAAACTTGTAGCAATGACGTTACATCCTCCTACTGATTTTGTGACAACAATATAACGTCCTCTGTTCCAAAACAACGGTTTTATGGGAAAAATCGAGGGAAAAAAGGTCAAAAAGTTTGTAGCAATGACTTGACATCCTCGGGGGTGCTGTGCTTAGGGGATAGTTTTCCTAAGAAATGAAGTTAAAATAAAAAT